>OGNY01000793.1_pt1 | contig 25149 bp, 15 predicted proteins | sample 1573551 | NCBI WGS metagenome assembly OGNY01 (sample SAMEA2581885, study PRJEB24529) | metagenome | biome: Human gut stool | place: China | collected 2011
GAGATCCACACCGGCACGGCGGAGTTTACCATCAGCCCGAAATCCATTGAGGGCGCCGCAGTCACGAGGGACCAAAGCGAACAAGTTTATGATGGCGGCGAGAAGAAGCCGGCGGTAACATCTGTTGTGCTGGATGGCAATACGCTGACGGCGGGGACGGATTACGCCGTTGCTTATGCGAATAACATCAACGCCACCAAGTTGGGGCCGGATTCTCAGGCGAAAATCATCATTACCGGCACCGGCAACTATACGGGCGAGATTACAGTACGCTTCCCCATCAATCCCGTAACGCTGAGAATTATCGGAGAAGATCGGATGACGGCCACGGCGTCTTACGGCACCAAGGTAAAAGATATCCCTGTCTCTTCCACTACGGTCTACTATAATAGCAGCAAGGTAACAATCGTACCCGGCACATGGAAATTTGACGGCGACGGCATGGATGAAATCCCGGAAGTCGGTAATACAAAGGTGTATAGGGCGGTCTTTACGCCGACGTCTGGCGGCGAAAATTACCGTGAGTGCTTCACCTACATCAGGCCCTCGATCTCTCAGGCCGCCGGGGCTGTGACCGATCCGGCTGCCAAGACCGATTTAGTCTACAACGGCGAGGAGCAGGCGCTGCTTGGGACTCTGCCTACCAGCAGCACCGGCACGGTGCAGTACAGTCTGGACGGCACGAACTACACCGAAACTCCGCCCACGGGCAAGGAAGCAGGGACTTATACCGTTTCCTACAAGGTCGTGGGTGACAAGAATCATCTGGATGTAGAGACTCAGAGCATCGCTGTCAAGATCGAAAAGCTGGCCATCACCGTAACGGCGGAGAACAAGACCTCCCGTGTGGGCCAGGCCCTGGAGGAACTGACCTACACCTATACTCCGGAACTGGCCGCCGGTGACGTGTTCACCGGCACGCTGGAGACCAAAGCGCATTCGGATGCCGCGGGCAGCTATTCCATCACGCAGGGTAATTTGGCGTTGAACGAAAACTACACCATCGACTTCCACGCCGGTACCTATACGGTGGCGAATAAGCTGGCTCAGAGCGACTTCCGCTTTGAAAGCATTCCGTCTGCCGTAAGCAAGACCTATGGCGACCCGGATTTCTCCGCTGGCGCGGTCGGCGCTGCCGAGGGCAGCACCGTGACCTACGAGAGCAGCGCGCCTGCGGTTGCCACCGTGGACGGCACCGGCAAGGTCACCATTCTCAAGGCGGGCAGTACCGTTATCACGGCAACGGCAGCGGAGACCGCGGACTACGAGCAAGCAACAGCGACCTGCACCCTGACGGTGGAGAAGAAGCCGATTACCATTCCCACGGCGGATGCCACGGTCTTCACCTACAACGGCACGGAGCAGACCTACGCTCTGGCGGAGGATGGCGCTTACACCATCACCGGCAACAAGCAGACCAACGCCAACGAGACGGGCTATTCCGTCACGGCGGCCTTGAAGGACACGGTCAATACCCAGTGGGCGGACGGAACGACCGCGGATAAGACCTATACATTTGTCATCGGCAAGGCGGTCATCACCGTCAAGGCCAAGGATCAGACCGCCTATGTGGGCGACAAGGCCCCCACCTTGGGCGAGGATAGCTATACCGTTTCCGGTCTGGTGGGCGAGGAGAAGCTGACGACCCAGCCGACGGTGAAGTACGTTGACGCGGACGGCAGCGAAATCGCCCCCGACATAACCAAGACCGGCGAGGTTAAGATCCTTGCCGGCGGCGCGGCGGCCTCCGGCAACTACACCATCCGCTATGAGGACGGCAAGCTGACCGTCAGCACCCGCCCCTCCGGCGGTGGCGGCGGCTCCAGACCCTCCACCAACCCCGTTCAGACGGAGGTGAGCAAGGACCCTGACGGTACGGTTTCCCTCTCCAAGACCAGCGCGGCCAAGGGCGACAAGGTGACCATCACCGTGAAGCCGGAGCGCCATTACGAGGTGGACGAAGTGATCGTCCGGGATTCCAAGGGCAAGCAGCTGGCCGTCAAGGACAACGGCGACGGCACGTTTACCTTTGAGATGCCCGCCGACAAGGTGACGGTGGAGCCGACCTTCACCTGGGTGAATCCCTTTGCGGACGTGGCAAACAGCGCCTACTACGTGGACGCGGTGGAGTGGATGCTCAAGCGCGAGGTTACCCAGGGCACTACGGACACCACCTTCAGTCCCAACCTGAACTGCACCCGCGCCCAGATCGTCACCTTCCTGTGGCGGGCCGCCGGTTCTCCCGCGCCGAAGGGTACAGCCGACTTTGCGGATGTTTCCACAGGCAGCTACTACGCCAAGGCGGTGGCGTGGGCCGTTGAAAACGGCATCACCGGCGGCACGGGCAATGGCCTGTTCAGTCCTGACGCCGCCTGCACCCGCGCCCAGTCCGCGGCGTTCCTGTACCGCGCGGCGGGCAGCCCCGCTGTGAGCGGCAGTGCCGGGTTCAGCGACGTAGCGGCGAACGCTTACTATGCGCAGGCGGTGGCGTGGGCCAAGGAGCACGGCATCACCGACGGCATCGGCGGTGGGCTGTTCGGCTCCGCCAACGACTGCACGAGAGCGCAGATCGCGGCGTTCCTGTGGCGGCTGTACGCGGAAAAGTGAGATCAAGACCTCTTATAAGAATCTTCCCCGGCCGAAAGGCCGGGGAAGATAAGCGTAACGGAACGTTGTGAAACGTTCCGTTACTGTCATATTGGGGGGGGTAAGCGGTAAACCGGGCCGCGTATGAAACAGGGGGCTGGCGGGTCATAACTGACCCGCCGCAGGGGGCAATGGGCATCCGCATTTCCAAGGTCAAGTAAGTATGAGGACATAACACGCGGACAACAAAAACTGCGTGCAAGTTTTTGAATGTGGCGTCAAACACAGCGGCGGATTGTAGGTTGTCCGCGAAAATGAGAGAATACCACCGTATAGAACGCAGAGTCCACGCACTATGCGTGGACTCTATGCGAAAAACGGAGGTGAGTTTACAACACTATATCCCCCATGTGGCCGGCACCTGGCTTACAATTTATCCACAGATAAATTGGGAGGTCAGCACATGGAATACGGTTATGCAAGAGTTTCGACCAAGGAGCAGAATGAACTGCGTCAACTTATTGCCCTGCGGGAATTCGGGTTGACGGACCGGGCAATTTTTGTGGACAAGCAATCCGGCAAGGATTTTGACCGCCGCAGCTACCAGCGGCTGCTGCGCAAACTGAAAGACGGCGACACGCTTGTGATCAAGAGCATCGACCGTCTCGGCAGAAACTATGAGGAAATTTTGGAGCAATGGCGCGTCATCACAAAGGAAAAGGGTGCGGCAATCGTTGTGCTGGATATGCCTCTGCTTGACACGCGGCGGAACCGGGATCTCACCGGAACGCTGATCGCAGACATCGTGCTGCAGCTGCTATCCTATGTGGCGCAGACAGAGCGCGAGTTCATTCACCAGCGGCAGGCGGAAGGGATCGCCGCAGCGAAGGCGCGCGGCGTGAAATTCGGCAGGCCCCGCATGGCGCTGCCGGAGGGATTCGGCGAAGTCAAAGCGCGTTGGGAGCGCGGCGAGCTGTCCGCACGGGCGGCAGGAAAACTGCTGGGCGTCACCCACCGGAGCTTTTTGCTCTGGGCGCAGGATGACGGGCGTAAAGAAACCGTTAAGAAAACGCAGAAAGTGAAAAGGGCTGGATAAAAAAGTACGCTTTTTTAGTCGGCTTTAAGCTGTTATCCTATTGATATTCTATTAGAGGAGTGCTATGGTTAAGGTGTAGATTTTATGTATATCGCTGTGGTCGGCAACCTGTACATTTTTATCCACTGTGCCGGATACACAACCAGCTTAAAAGGCCCTTCCGCCTGTATTGCAGGCGGACAAGTATTCTGCGGGAGGTGAGCGGCAATCCGTCCGTCTCTGTACGATTTCTGCGCCGGACATGAACGAACCCACCTGCTGGCACAATGGGACGATGAACGCAATGCGCCGCTCACGCCGAAGGATGTGACCTACGGAAGCCATCAAAAGGTATGGTGGCGATGCCCCCAAGGCCATTCCTACCGTTCCGAAGTCAGAATCCGCGCGCGGGGAACGGGCTGTCCCGTCTGCGCGGGCCGCGCTGTTCTGCCGGAGGAAAACTCTCTGGCGGCAAAATTTCCTGATCTGCTTTCGGAGTGGGACACGGAAAAGAATTTTCCGCTGCTGCCGACGCAGGTCATGCCGGGAGCACACCGGAAGGTCTGGTGGAGGTGTCCGAAAGGACATAGCTGGCAGGCGAGCGTTGCCAGCCGCGTCACATCAAACGCAGGCTGTCCGTTCTGCGCGGGACAAAAGGTCCTGTCCGGATTCAATGATCTCGCTTCGCTGCATCCGCAGCTTGCTGAACAGTGGGATCGGAAAAAGAACGGCGCGCTGACGCCGGAGGCGGTGAGCGCATATTCCAATCGCCGCGTGTGGTGGCTCTGTGACAGAGGACATTCCTTCTGTGCGGTCATCGCCCACCGTGTGAACAGGGAGAGCGATTGCCCGTACTGCACCAACCGCAAGGTCCTGCCGGGATTTAATGATCTGGAGACCAAGGAGCCGGTGATCGCATCGCAGTGGCATCCGACCCTTAACGGCAGTTTCACGCCGCAGCAGGTGACGCCCGGCAGCAGCCGGAAGGCATGGTGGCTGTGTGAAAACGGCCATGCGTGGAAATCGGTTATCAGCAGCCGTACAGGAAAACAGCGCTGCGGTTGCCCCGTCTGCGCAGGCAGGCCGCTGAGCCAATGTACGGCGATCTTAGCAGGGCGGCCGGAGAAGCCGACACACTAATTATAATAGGTACTCAACCGCGGGGAGCCGCGGAAATATATATACATTCTTAGGAGGATAGAAAAAAAGATGAAACGCAAACTGTTATCAATCTTTCTTGCGTTTGCCATGTCAGTCAGTCTACTCACGGTAGGCGCAAGTGCGGTAGAGCCGACTTACGGCGATATCGCGGGACACTGGGCCGAGGCATCCATCGACCGTTGGAGCGGCCACGGCATCATTCAGGGCAATAACGGTAAGTTCAACCCCAACGGGCAGCTCACCTGCGCCCACTTCGCAGCAATTCTCGCAAGACTCCTGAAACTGCCCGCCGCAGAAAACGCGGGCTTTGCCGACAATACCCCTGATGCCTGGCATTACGACGCCATCAACCGCTGTGCGGCGGCCGGTATCCTCAAGGGCAACCTCAACGGTACCGTGACCCCCAACGCGCCCATCACCCGTGAGCGCGCCATGGTCATGCTGGGCCGCGCTCTGGGTATCGAGCCCATCGAAAACCCCGATCTGACGAAATATGCAGACGCCGCGCAGGTGGCGTCCTATGCTCGGGGTATGCTGGCTGCTCTGATCGAGGCGGGCGTTGTGGGCGGCGTGACTGCCGACCAGCTGGCTCCTCAGAACAACATCACCCGTGCGGCCACCGTCACGATCCTTGACCGCTCCATCGGCACCTATGCGGACAAGGCCGGCGAGACGGTCAATGCCGACGGCAAGGGTATCGTCCTCGTTGTGGCGGACGATGTGACCGTCACCGGCAGCGTGGACAAGCTGCTCGTGCCCACCAATGACATCGAAGTGACCGTTAAGGGCAGCGAGAACATCGATGACATCACAGTCAGCGGCGGCAACTCCAAGGTCATTCTGGACAACGCCTCCGCGGACAATGTGACGCTGGACGGTGAAAAGAGCGCAGTTGAGACCAAGAACGGCGCCAAGATCGACAACGTCATCATGAGCGAGAATGCCCCCGGCGCAAATGTCAACGCCGGCAATGGCACCACTATCAAGAACGTGGAGAACCATGCGGAGGATACCAGCGTCACCGGCAACGGCACCGTGAAGAAGGTGGAGTCCAATCAGGACATCACCGTTCAGACCAAGGACACCGATGTCAAGAACAGCGGTGACAGCAAGATCACCGTCACCGACAAGAACGGCAAGGACAGCACCGTCAGCGGCGGCAGCAGCTCCACCACCGGCAGCAGCTCTTCCTCCGGCGGCAGCAGCTCCGGCGGTGGCGGCGGCAGCAGCCACAGCCACAGCTACGCGGATGCCTGGAGCTATGACGATACCTATCACTGGCATGCCGCTACCTGCGGACACAATGTCGTCAGCGGCAAGGCTGAGCATACCTATGGGGAGGATCACAAGTGCACCGTTTGTGGTTCTGCCGATCCCGCTCAGGCTGCCGCTTCCATCAACGGAAAGAACTATCTGACGCTGCAGGAGGCTGTTGCCGTAGGCGGCGAAGTGAAGCTGCTGAAGGATGTTGACATCTCTGAAACTGTCATTGTTACAAAGGCCGTCAAGCTCGACTTGAATGGCAAGACCATCAGCAACACAAATGACCTGTGGGAAAAGCGCGCGGCTGATTGGTCGCTACTTTCCGTCCGCGCCGGCGGCGATTTGACCATTACTGGCAACGGCACACTCAAAGCCAAGGAAAATGACTGCTATGCAGTCGATGTGCAGGATGGTGCAACGCTCACCATTGAGAATGGTACCTTTGTCGGCAACATCCATGCCGTGTATGTGTATCAAGGTGAATTGACCGTTAAGGGCGGTGCTTATTCCATTCAGCAGAAGTATCCCGATGCAGCCAAGGCTGACGAATTCGTACTGAACTGCTATGACAAGCACCGCACAGAGGGCACTGCCAAGATCACCGTCACCGGCGGCACATTTGTAAAATTCAATCCCGCCAACTGTGCCGCTGAGGGCGCAGGCACCAACTTTGTCGCCGCAGGCTATGCGGCAAAGAAGCTCGAAGATGACAAATATGAAGTCGTTGCGCTCTTTGACGGCGGCACCGGTACGGCGGAAGATCCGTTCCTGATTGCAACATCCAAGCAGTTCAAGGCCATCGATCAGCTCAATGGCGCACCCTATTGCTTCAAGCAGACTGCAGATATTGCGGTTGCCGCCGGTGATGAGGTCACGAAATTTGCCGGTGTATACGATGGCGGCAACCAGGAACTCTCCAGTGCCCGCACTTCCGGAAAATTTGCTGCTCTCTTTAATGTTGCTGGACTTTCCGGACATGCCGCTTTCAAGAATATCCATGTGACGATGGGGGAGCTGGCTACCAGTCTGCTCTCCTGCGCTGACTGGGGCACGAGCTACGGCGCGGACTTCGAAAATCTCACCTTTACCAGCACATCCGAACTGACCAAGGCCAACAGCAATAACTTTGGCTTTGTGGTGATCAATGCAATCTACACGGACAATGGCGATCCGGCAACCTATAACTTCAAAGATATCACAGTAAATGTCAATCTTCAGAACGCCGGCACCTGCACCGGTGTGCTCATTGGTTCCGGTCCGTGCTTCAATATCAGCACTACAATGAACTTCATCAACTGCACGAACAACGGTACGATCACCGGTACAAGTTCTGTCGGTTTCCTGTACGGCAACTCTGCCTACATTGAGAGCCTTGATGAATCTGGTACGATTAATGTTACGAACTGCACAACCAATGCTGTAATTAAGTCTACCAAAGACTCTGCCGACGTCGCTTTTGCTCCCGGTACTTCCAAGAGCCAAAAGGCGGCCGAATTGAATACTTCCTATCAGCAGGCGGACAAGTATATCGTTGGCAATTGTTTGAACGGCAAGACTATCAGTGTCACCCAGAACGCCGGAGCAGACGAATTCTTCATCGCCATTGATGATGCGTCCGGCTATACTTACAAGCTGGTATTGAATGTTGCAGCTACCTATCGGACGTTGGACGGCGAAGCGTGGGATGAGGCTGATGTTGCTAAGATCCCGAGCAATTGGGATGAAGCTTGGAATGTCTCCAACGGTCTGAAGTATCTGATTGCGCTGAACAAGGATGCAAGTGCTGCCGACGAACTCAACAGTTTCCACGCCTATGATAAACGCACCGCAATAAGCAAGGGCATTGATACGGATGCACTCAGCTACAACGAGGACGGATACGCCATCGTTGTCAAGGACGGTACAAACTGCATTGTGTTCAATACAACGGAAGATACCTATATTGATAGCAATGTTTCCATTCTTGTGTACGCCTATTCTGGCAATACACTTGTTGGCACAAAGGCCATTTAAAGAATCCAACGCATGTAGCAAGCGCCCGAGCAGATGCTCGGGCGCTTGTCCGTAAGCGCCTCATAATCCACCGTCTGGCAAGATCAATGTAGAGATGAGATAATTGAGGCCGAGGTATCAAAAGACCCATCGGTACCAAAAGTCTCAAGGAGGTCTCAGGAATGCCGGACGAGTTTCAAACCCTGAAAAAAGAGAGATGCATTGAAATCATAAAAGCGTGCAACGGAAGCGGTATGCCAAAGCGGCAATGGTGCCGGGAGCATGGGATCAGCTACAGCACGTTCATGCGTTGGCAGAGGAGTCTGCGAAATGAGCTTGCGGGAGAGATCATGGTTACACAGGCAGTGGTTCCACTGCAAATCGAGCCGCAAGCTTCCCGCTGTACGCCTGCTCAGGAAGTCACGATTCAGAAAGACGGTATCTCCATCAGCATGCACGGAGTAAGCAGCGATATGGTTATAGCCATCGTCCGAGGACTGTCATCATGTTAGGCGACATCACGCAGGCAAAGAATGTATACATCGTTTGTGGACGCACAGATATGCGCAAAGGGATCCGGGGGCTTGCGGCTCTTGTGCGGCAGAACTATCAGATGGATCCCACAGACAGCAGCTTGTTCCTGTTTTGCGGTAAAAGCCGGAGCCAACTGAAAGCGCTGCTGTGGGAACCGGATGGCTTCATTCTGTTGAGCAAGCAGTTATCCAACGGCAGATACCAGTGGCCCCGTACAGCGGCCGAAGTACAAAAATTGACCTGGGAGCAGTTTACCTGGCTCATGCAGGGACTTAGTGTGGAACAGCCCAAAGCAATACGTCCATCACCGCCCAAAAAGCTGGTATAATACGCACCCTGAAACGCCAAAGAGAGTCCGGAAAACGTTGATTTTTCTGGACTTTCTCGCTATTGTCTTGACAAAGGCAACCCCCGGCTATGCCGGGGGAGAAAAAGAGCTTATAGCGAGGGGCGGAGTAGACAAGAAAAAGTCTCCAAGTTAGAGTGAATGAAAGGTTTGCCGACCAAATTCACAAAAACAAGGAGACTGATTCATGAAAAATCCAGATATCAGTAGTTTAGAACATACCAGTTGGCGGTGTCAATACCATGTAGTATTTGCGCCTAAGTATCGAAGGATGGAAATCTATCGGGAAATTCGAACAGACATAGGTGTAATCATAAGAAAATTATGCCAACAAAAGGGAGTAGAGATTATAGAAGCAAATGCGTGTCCGGATCATATCCATATGCTAATCAGTATCCCTCCAAAGTATAGCGTATCGCAGATCATGGGGTATCTAAAGGGAAAAAGCAGCCTGATGATATTCGACCGACACGCAAATCTCAAGTACAAGTATGGAAACAGACATTTCTGGGCCAGAGGGTATTTCGTAGATACAGTAGGGCGAAACAAAAAAGCAATTAAAGCTTACATCCAAAATCAACTGCAAGAGGACCAAATAGCCGACCAGATAAGCATCAAGGAATTCGTAGACCCGTTTACGGGTAGCAAGAATACCAAGGCATAACAAAAACCCCTTAAGGGGTAGCCCGAGAAAGCAATGCAATCGGCAAATCTTTTCGGGCCCCTTAAGGGGCTTTGTCCGCATAAAGCCCTTATAGGGCTTACTCAAGCCTCCGGCTTAGCCGGAGGTTTTGACTTTGTGGTAAAATATTTACGTCAAAAGAACCAGGAACAAGGGGGGATTCAGCATGAAAAACATCGATATGAGCACGCTGTCCCCCGAAGTGGCAGCCTATATCCGTTCTCTGGAGGAAACCGTTCTGGAGCAGAAAATGGAGTTGGTAAAGCTGCAGTCATTAACGGAACAACTGGTCAATCTTCGTAAGAAAATGTATGGGCAGTCCAGTGAGAAGGTTCAGTATGTCAGCGGGGAGCAGTTGAGTATGTATCAGGACTTCTTCAATGAAGCTGAGACCTACAGCAATGCCTCCGCCCCGGAGCCCGGTAAGACGACACCCGTGAAAGCGCATGAGCGCAAGAGCAAGCGTACCAAAGAAGAATTGACTGCGGGATTAGAGCACAAGAAGGTTTTGTGTGAACTGTCTCCGGAGGAGCGCTCCTGCGCCAGATGCGGCACAGAGATGATCAAAATCGGCGAAAAGTTTGCTCGTACAAAATTGGTCATTGTTCCTGCTCAGGTGTATGCTGTGGACTATTATGTTGCCAGCTACAAGTGCGCCCATTGTGAGAAAGAAACCGGTGAAAGCTTTATTCTTCAGGCAGAGAGCCCTGTTCCGGTCATGAAGAAGAGCATGGCCGCTCCGGCTACTGTAGCGCATATTATGCAGGAGAAATTCCAGAAACGCGTTCCGCTCTACCGGCAGGAAGAATACTGGAAGAGTCAGGGCGTGGATCTGCAGCGCAGTACAATGGCAAATTGGATCATTCGGTCTTCGTGCTGGTTTCAACCCTTATGGGATGTTCTCCGGAAGGAACTCCTCTCCAGCGGGATCATCAATGCGGACGAAACAGAGTGCCATGTGCTGAAGGAAGATGGCCGCGAATCGAAACAGATGTCCCGGATGTGGGTATTCTGTTCCAAGGAAAAGCATATCGCGCTCTATCAATATAATCCCACCCGTAGTGGCACGGTAGCCAGGGAGATGCTGAAGGACTACTCCGGCTACCTGCAGACGGATGGCTATTCGGCGTACAATGCGGTGGAAAAGGCCACCCGTGTAGGCTGTTTTGCTCATGCCCGCAGAAAATGGGTAGATTGTTTTGTAGATGGAAAGCCCGTAAAGGACAGAATGTCCGAGAAAGCATTTCAACTCATTGAGAGAATATTTGCTCTGGAAAGCACATGGAAAGGTCTCCCACCGGAAAAACGATTAGAGCACCGGCAAAAGGAACTGAAACCGGTTCTGGATGCCTATTGGGAGCACCTGAACAGTTTCGAAGCGGAGGAGAAGACCGCACTCTATCATGCGCAGAGGTACTCGCTGAATCAACGGGAAACGTTGGATGCTGTCCTGCTGGATGGCCGATTAGAGCTAACGAACAATTTGGCGGAGAGAAGTGTGAAACCATTTGTGATGTCGCGCCGGAACTTCTTGTTTTGCGATACGGCAAAAGGGGCAACGTCCAGCGCTTTGTGTTTCAGCATGATAGAAACAGCAAAGGCAAACAATTTGGATCCATTTGGATATCTGCTGTTTTTGCTCCAGGAGCTGCCCAAACTGGGAGAAAAGCCTGACGACGAACAGTTGAGGGATTATTTGCCTTGGTCAACAACAATACCGGCATACTGCCGCAAGAAATAAGGATGCACGATATGGAGAAAATACACTCGAAGTTAAGAAGAACAGACTACTATGATTTCGACCATGGACTGACGCTTATGAATGTCCTTTTCAAAACCGAAGATGGCAAGCTGGACCGGATCGATACGTACATTGGTGTTGAAGGAAACGAATTTGTATGCGTGGGTTGTGCCAAAGACCTCTCTGCGCCGGGTGTTATATTTTCCTACGGCGAATATGTTCGATTTCAACGAGCAAACAAAGCAACCTATCCTGCTGCTTCTGCCCGCCATGGCGGTCATTGTCATGGCGGTCTGCAAGTGTCCCTCCATTCCCACGCTGATGGTCTCCACTCTGGTGGCTGTGGTGTTGGCAATGCTCGTTCAGGGGCAGACGCTCTCCGGTATTTTGAATATTCTGGACAGCGGATTTTCCATTGACACCGCGCTGCCCGAGTTCAACCGGCTGGTGAACAGAGGCGGGCTGCAAAGTATGCCGTGGACGGCGGCTCTGGGTATCCTCGGTATGCTGTACGGCTCCATCATGGAAAAGACCGGCTTGCTGGAGGCTCTGCTATCCAAAATGGATCCTCTGGTGAAGTCTACCGGCGGGCTTGTCACCGCTGTCGTCCTGACGTGCACGCTGCTGCTGATGGCAACAGCATCTCAGACGCTGGCAATTGTGGTGGGTGGCAGAATGTATATCGGCGAGTTCAAGAAGAAAAACCTCCTGCCCCAGACCCTCTCCCGCACCTTGGAGGACTCCGGCACGATCATCAGCCCTCTGGTTCCTTGGTCTTTGTGCGGCGCCTATATGGCGGGCACCTTGGGGGTCTCCACCATGTCATATCTGCCCTTTGCCATGTTCTGCTGGCTGTGCCCTGTACTGGCCATTGTATATGGCTTTACCGGCAAATTCTTCTGGAAGACCGGCGAAAAGTCCAGCCAGAAAATCTACCAGTTCAGCACATTGATGGAAGCGTCCTGATAAATTCATTGAGATAAGACCGCACAAAGAACAGCTGCCACAAGTAAGCGAAAAGGCTTATTTTTGTGGCAGCTGCTTTTTTTCACGCGAGACAAGGCCGGGCGTCGCCCGACAGAAACACTCGGACAAAACTCACATGAGACATATTATGCACGCACAAATACTGGCAGACACGGATGCGGCTGCCGGTATTTTGCGGCAAACGAGATCAAGACCTCGTAAGTATGAGAACGTGACACGCAGATCACAAAGGCTGCGTGTAAGAATGGAAAGCTGTGTCGGCGATCCGGACGGCGCATCGGCTGCGGGTATGGGCCGGATCATCCGGGCAGCTGGCCATGACGCTCCCGGAATCCCTCAAAAGCCGGAAGCAGAGGTACGATGCTGTGTGATGGCGGGAAGAACCCCCAAAATTGACTGAACCCCTGCGGGGCGTACCGATATGTTGCTATTTTGCCGCAGGTTCGGTATAATTGCGTTATATCAACGGACAATTTTAATTGTACCCGCTGAATAAAACTATTGCGCGTTTTTGCGGCAAATGAAGAGGGGACTGCCTATGGATGCATTTGAATACAGCGAATCCGATGTGCTTTATACGCAGCTCAGTCTCTTCCAAAAATTTATGAAGCGTCACTCTTTGGACAAAATGGCTGCGCTCCAGCTTTTTGAAGAAAATGAGGTTTTTGAAATCCTTTCGGATTGCTGCGAGTCGGTACAGCTTGACGGCGATGGCGAAATTTTGAATGACATCGATGCTTTGCTCAGAAATAACGGGGTGACCATAGAATGATTCTTTATCACGGAAGCGACCGCACAGTCACTGAACCGAAACTACAAACGGACGCTGCAAAGAAAGAACTCGGCTCGGGTTTCTATCTGAACCCTGATTCTGCACAGGCAGCAGCTGCCGCCCGTACCCGTGTGCGGCGGGAGCAGCGACTTTTGGAAAAGAAGTCAGACTATGACAGGGGTGTCGTTTCGATATTCGAACTGGATGAGAACGTTCCCCTGAAGGTATTTCGGTTTGAGTCTACAACGGCAGAGTGGCCTCAATTTGCCGCAGTAAATTTCAAAAAAAGGATGCTCCCATGAGAGCATCCTCAAAAAAATTTACGGCTGACAGAGCCCTCACAATGGCGGCACAAATGCTTGCCGCGGAGCAGGGGATTTCAGGGATCGATGCATTAAAAAAGCTGATAAAATCACCAGTCTACGATGCCATCTATGATTTGGAGACGGGAATGTGGCGGGAAGGCCCATCCAATATTCTGGAAGCCTATCAAGCACATCCGAAAGAGGAACATTGATATGCCTTATAAAGAGGAACATTGATATGCCTTATCTGGTTGCGAAAAACTTTTATCAACACGGATGCTACGCCATGCCCGTAGAGCATGGCCCCGAGCTCGTCGAGCTGAAGCACGATTTGCAGGCGGCAACTTCCTTAGAGCACTTACAGCTCATTACCATCAGCCGCCCTGCCGCATACGGCGAATATGCGCCCTATACCATTGTCAAAGACCGGGAAGAATTTATTCGCTTAGTACTCCGGATGGAGCCCTGTCAGGCAAATGATGAAGATGTGAAGAAGATTTCCAAGCAGCTCATAGAGAAAAACCGTACCGCGTATGAGACGCTGGCAAAGTGAAGCCCTGACTCGAATGCGTTACCAAATCTCATTTCCCTGCGGTTTGCCCCAGTCGATTTCATCTTCTTTTGTGGGGGTTATTTGATCTACGGGCGTATGGTAGTATTCCTCCAAACGCTCCGTGACGGTCTTGTGCGGATGTTTTGGGCGCCTCAGCTCCGGGTGGAACACGAGGGCATCGCGCAGTTCCTACGGCGTTGCGGTGAGTATTTCTTCCACAAGGGGGGCGTGTGCGGCTCTGTTAGGCACTGCGGAATACACGGCAAACTCTTTGCGGTATTCCTCCGCATGCTTCACCATATCCCGGCACAGCGTTTTGATGGCCGCTTCCTTCGAGGACGCATTGACAACAAGGTCCATATCATCCATGGAGAGTGTGATGCTGCCATCGTCCTCCGTATATACGGTAACTTGGAATATCATATTGCTTACCTCCACTGCATTCAGTTTGTTGCAAAGCGAATGAACCAAGCGTTCGCGCTCATCACTGTCCGTCTGAGCATCTCTGCGTCCGGCCAGGGACGTAGTTCAAGGTGAAAAAAGGCCATTGACGCAGGTCTCACTGTGCCAATGGCCTTTGTTGATTCGGCAGGGGGACTTTGGCCAAGTGCTCTGCCTGTCATAAAATTGAGATATAACTTCATTTTATCCGAATATGATACCTCAAATCAAAATTGCCGTCAAATTTTGTGTTTTGACTTCGCGTTTTGACACAAATGCCGTATTGTGGTATAAAGCAAAAGAAGAAACACAAGAGAAAAGAACTTGGAAAAGAAGACCGGAATGCTGGCATTCAAGGAATACCCATTGTTGGACGAATAGCCGGTAACCCCCCGGCTAAAGCCGGGGGCTTGCGAGAAATCATGAAAGGAGAGCACGTCATGTTGCTTTGGACAATGGACCAAATGAGGGAGCTTCAGCTTCAGTGGGCCCGTGAACTATACTGGCAGGAGGGACAAGCCAGAGGTGCGATCAGAACCTGTAAGGCCATGGGGCTGGACTTTGCGGATGCTTTACAGCATTTGCAGGCCCTGCTCCCGGAGCTTCCGCAGGTGAACGCGGAACGGCTCGCCCGGTATTACTGGAAGGAAGAAAGCAGTGCAAATGCTGTGGCGAAAATCGACTATGAAATCGACCGCCGCACGGACAGGGAGATCAACCGCGTGTGGTACGGGGAAGAATACTGCAAGTCCTTTGATGAAGGCTATATCAATGGCGCTGTAAAAGCACTGGCAGAGGTCATCAAGAACTATGGGATCTCCCTTAACGATAGCTGTCTCCAGAATGAGGCGGATTCTCTAAACCTCTCTCTGGGAGAACTGAGGGAGAGACTGGATGCCAAGCTGAAAGAGATGGAGCATCCCGAAGAAAAGTGATGCATCAACCCTGTGCATAAGCAATATGACAGGAAGATTTTGCGTAAAGGAGGGGGGGGGACACTATGCGGTCTCGGATGGCAAAGCAAGTTCAGGAGCTTCGGCTTCGGTGGTCACAGGAGTCGTTCTGGCAGGAGGGGCAGGCAAGGGGCGCAGTCAGGGTCTGCAAAGCCATGGGGCTTGACCAAGCAGGCGCCTGTGAGTATTTGCATGCGCTGCTCCCGGAGCTTCCGCAGGCGGATGCGGAGCGGCTGATTCGGTATTACTGGCGGGACGATATTGACGGTACCGCTGCCATGGAACGGATTGACGATAAAATCAAGCACCGCATAACAATGGCGATTTACCGGACACAATATAACGGAGCGTGCTGTGAGCAGCTTGAGGAGAGCTATCTCAAAGGTGCTGTCTATGCGTTGGCCGAGACGGTCAACCGCTGCGGCCCGCTCTTGGACGAGGATTATCTGCAGCGGGCAGCGGACCGTCTGGAACTTCCGCTGGAGAATCTGAAGAAGCGGCTGAACGCTGTGATGAAGGAGTTTTTCTCAGAATAGGGTACAGTAAAATTGCTGCGGGTGCCGCTATTTCTACCACAAATTTTGCCGTTTAACTTATTAAAGTAGGGTACAGTAAATTTGTTGGAGGTGCCCTTTTCGTCAGGACTCAACTGGAAGAAAATAGGATACAGTGATTTTGCTGCGCTGTACCCTATTTTTCCTTATCATGGTGAGCGTCGGCAGAGAATCATTCTCTTACCAGTATCGATTCCAACGAGGATATTGCCATCTCTTGAGCTGCACGGCTTACACTTTAGCCATTGTAAACGTAGCTATTTCGTGATAAAAAATGGCACGGTGTGATGCCTTGCTGGTGCTACTTGGTATCGCTTTTCGCGACTGTGAAAGGACTTGCACGCATCCTGCCCTCGGCACTGGTAACACTGGAGGCGACCCTTTATAAAATACGTGTAAATACGTGATTTACCGTTGACATACGTACTGACACGTGCTATTCTAATATCAGAACAAGAGAGGTGAGGACGTGAAAACCAGTGAACTCAGGAAGATCCTTCGGGCAAACGGCTGCTACGTTGTTCGAGAAGGAACAAATCACGAGATATGGTTCAGCCCGATCACCGGAAAGAAGTTCCCGGTCCCGAGACACGGCGCCAAAGAGATGGCCACCGGAACTGTAAACAGCATACTGCGGAGTGCGGGGATCGTATAAATCCCACACCGCTCCATACCATAATATAACGAGAGGAGAATCATCTATGAAATACGCTTATCCCGCGATCATCAGACAGGAAGATGGCGGCTTGTATTCAGTGGAATTTCCTGACATTGACGGCTGCGTTACCAGTGGCGAATCTTTGCCCGACGCGATCGAGATGGCCGAGGACGCCCTCAGTCTGATGCTCTATGACATGGAGGAGGAAGGCGAGGCGATCCCCGCTCCTTCTAATCTGAAGGACGTTTCCGCTGATGCTGACGCGCTGGTGTCTCTCGTCTGCTGCGACACGATCGAGTACCGCAAGCTCTACAACAACAAGGCTGTGAAGAAGACGCTGACGATCCCGGCGTGGCTCAATACAATGGCGGAACGCGCGGATCTGAATTTCTCCGATGTGCTGCGAGAAGCCCTGAAGCTGCGGCTTCACATCCAATAAACCTCTCCCACCGCTCCGGCTCTCAGCCGGGGCGGTGTTTGTTAATATAAGATCCAATAGCACCAAGCATCTTGCCTGCTGGACAAGTTTGCATACGGCCTCCAACAAGGTACTGCCGCAAAAAAAGAGAACGCCCGCGCTCCGTCCGAGAACAGCTCAATCAAGCGCGGGACTGGTGCGAGAGCGTCTACGGAACCGGCTGCGGAGAAAGCTGATGCCCGCCCCTCTGTCCGCAGCCGCCTGATGGCACTGCAAGCCGCGGCAGAACGGGATGGCACAGCCCCTACCAAGGACACCGTGCGGGAAGCCATTCAAAAGGCTAATATCTTATGAACTACGCTCATGGCTAAAGAATTCTAAACACCTGTATAGTAACTGAACCAAACCCGGAGTGCAGGACAATCGGGTTATATTTTTGATTGACACAATATATGATCTGTGATAAAATACGTCATGTCGGTTAGATTACTCTAACTTAAACTTGACCGGACTCGTACCAAAATATTTTTTTGAGCATGAGTTAGATAACTCTAACCGTAAAAGCGTAGAGGGCGCGCCCTCTACGCTCATCTGTACAGATGAGCGTAATAACCTTTGAAAATGGCGAAAAGTCACCTTGCTGCAAAAGATTACATATCAAAGTCAAGAGAAGGCAATGGAGGAGTGATTTTATGATATAGGGTTAGTTGTAGTTAATTATGAGGCAATAACTACAGCAATTTTTCCCAATCAAAATGACGCATTTTCTTACCCAGATTGTCAAACAGGCTACCTATGGCAATGAATATTAAGCACGAGTTAGATGTGACTAACTAAAAATCAACACAGGAAGGAATTTATATGCACACATGGAAAACTCGCATAGCTGCCACATTGGCGGTTCTGATGCTGACCAACTGCATCTCGCCAGCGGCGTTTGCTCAAAATACTGAGGAATCTCCGCAAAGCACACAGGTTTCCCTTTTATCAGACGAAAATAATGCCGACTTTACAATTGAAGACGGCGTGCTGACCGCCTATACCGGCAGCGACACCAGCGTGACGATCCCGGAGGGCGTCACAGTCATCGGTGACGGTTCGTCTCCTATTTTCGGAAGCAATGTGGAATCCGTCACGATCCCCGCTTCCGTTACAAGAATCGCGGACAAGGCGTTCTATACCTGCACCGGGTTAACAAGCGTAACCTTCGCCGAGGGCATCCGGTTGAATACCATTGGAAATGAGGCGTTTTACGCCGTAAATCAGTTGGAGAGCCTGACTATTCCGGAGGGCGTCACTTCCATTGGACGGTACGCCTTTACGGCCATGAACAAGCTGCAGACCATTACACTGCCTGGTACACTGACAACGGTTTGCGGCGGGGAGTGGTTCGGCAATTTGTTCGCCCGTGGAGCAAGCGGCGGAGTACCGGCAGCGTTGGCTTCCGTCAATATCACAGAAGACGGAGAACAGTACCGTTCCCATGATGGCGCAGTGTATTCCGCCGACGGGAAAACGCTCATTTACTGCCCGGCTGCCAAGCAGTCCATTGATTGGCTGGCCGGAGTGGAGGAAATTGCATCTTACGCTTTTTTAAAAACCACAATGGAACAGGTAGTATTGCCGAGCGGATTGAAGACCGTGGCAGAAAAAGCGTTTTACAGTGCCAAATGCACCTCGCTAAAAGTCCCTGAATCCGTGGAATCCATTGGGGCATCTGCTTTTTACAACTCCAAGGTAAAAACAGTTTCCTTTTCAGAGGGACTGAAGAGCATCGGCAGCATGGCTTTCAGTGAATGCTATTTCCCTGCCAACACGGAGTTGGTACTCCCGGCTTCACTGGAGTCCGTTGGCGGCAGTGCTTTTGATTGCCTGACGGACTCGGGCGGCCCCGCAGTCGTAAAGGTGCGGGGAATGAATACCGTTCTCGGCAGTTCCTTTATTCCAAATTCTGCAAAGGTAACTCTTTTTGGACTGGAAGGCTCCACGGCACAAAAATATGCTGAAGATTTTGGGGATGAGCGTAAGCTGACCTTCCAGATACTCGACGGCGAAACGAAAGTCGCCGTGGAAAGCGTTGCACTTCCGGCTTCTCTGACATTGAACGAAGGCAGTGTCTACCAGATGGCGGCAGAGATACTGCCGGAAGATGCTGCGGACAAAACTCTGACCTGGAGCAGCAGCAATGCGGCAGTCACAGTGGATCAAACCGGGCTTATCAAAGCTGTGACTGCGGGAACTGCCGTGATTAGCGCTGTGTCTGCAAACGGAAAGTCTGCTGCCTGCACTGTCACTGTGACGGCAGCCTCCGACTTTACGATTGAAGATGGTGTGCTGACCGCTTATAACGGAGACGCGACGGAGATTGTAATTCCGGCCGGCGTGACTGCAATCGGAACCGGCACCGGAGCAGTTTTCGGCAATAAAGTGGAGTCTGTTACGATTCCGACCTCTGTTACCACGATCGCTGCGCAGACCTTTTATTCCTGCACAGGGCTAAAGCATGTGACTTTTGCTGAAGACAGTCGGTTGAAGACCATTGGAAATGAGGCGTTTTACGCCGCAAATCAGTTGGAGAGCCTGACTATTCCGGAGGGCGTTACCTCCATTGGACAGTACGCCTTTGCGGCCATGAACAAGCTGCAGACCATTACACTGCCCGGCACCTTGACGACGGTTTGCGGCGGGGAGTGGTTCGGCAATTTGTTCGCCCGTGGAACAAGCGGCGGAGCACCGGCAGCGCTGGCTTCCGTCAATATCACGGAAGGCGGCAAACAGTACCTCTCCCATGACGGCGCAGTGTATTCCGCCGACGGGAAAACGATCATTTACTGCCCGGCTGCCAAGCAGTCCATTGACTGGCTGGATGGCGTGACGGCGATTGGCGCATACGCTTTCTGCAACAGCACAATGCCGTCCGTGAACATCCCGGGAACGGTTACGGAAATCAGCGCAAATGCGTTTAACCGTGCTAAAATGACCAGCCTGGAAATTCCTGGCAGTATCAAAACCGTCGGCGCATCTGCTTTCTTCTTCTCTCAACTGACCAACGTGACGCTCAATGAAGGACTCGAGCGCATTGAGAACAGTGCGTTTTCTCAAAGCCGTGTCGCGCAGGTCGCTATTCCTGCCAGCGTGACCTATATTGGGAAAAATGCCTTTGATTTTGAATACGGCAGCGACTATTCGATCCGCTTGCTGGGCAAGAACACGGAACTGACAGATGAGTTCATCCCGTATTATTACGCTATCAAGGTCTATGGTTTGGCGGATTCCACCGCGGAACGGTATGTGGCGGCAAAGAAAGCTGAAAAAGGTGACAGCTGCAAGCTGACCTTCCAGACGGACGGCTATGTAGAACCTGTCGAGATTCGCTTGAATCAGGAAACGGTTTCTCTGCATAGAACGGAAACCGCTCGACTGACTGCTGAAGTTTTGCCGGAAGGCACGCAGGCAACCGTCAGCTGGAGCAGCAGTCAGCCTGCTGTGGCAACGGTAAGCAAGGACGGTCTGGTGACTGCGGTGCAGCAGGGTACCACGGTGATTACAGCTGCGGTTGGAAAACTCACGGCTTCCTGCACGGTTCATGTCATTGTGGACGAAAATGAGAGCGACTATGTGCTGAACCAGAACGGCGAAGTGACCGGCTATCTGGGCACGGATTGGAAGGTTCTGAACATTCCGGCGGAAATCGGCAATCAGACCGTAACCGGTATTGCGGACGGTGCGTTTGAAAATCAGCGGGATATTCAGCAGGTGATACTCCCGGAAACGGTAACCGTAATTGGCAGCAATGCGTTTTACGGCTGCACAAACCTGAAGAAAATCAACTTGAACCATGTCACTTCGATGGGGAGCGGTGTTTTCCGGCAGTGTGCGGCATTGCAGTCCGTTGCTTTGGGTGAAGGACTGCGTGATGTGCCTGAACAGGCCTTTATGTCCTGCGCAAACCTGAAAGCAGTCACGCTGCCGTCCTCTGTGAAGGAACTGGGCAAAGAGTGTTTCGCACAGTGTACTTCTCTGGAAGCGCTGATTCTGCCGGAGGGGCTGACAACCATCCATGCCGGCGCACTGAAAAAGTGCCCGCTGCAAACGCTGCATCTGCCCGCCTCCCTTCAGCAGCTGGGAGATGAATACATGGGAGATGTATTTGAAGATCCCGGCGCACTTGCTGCGGATACGGCGATGAAAACCATCACTGTGGCGGAAGGCAATCCTCTTTATACCGCCAAGGACGGTCTGCTCTATAACAAAGAGGAGACTGCGGTGCTGTTCTGCCCCCGGGGACGCACGGAAGCGGTGATCCCGGAGGGGGTAACGGAAATTGGCCGTTATGCCTTCTTCATGTGTTTTAATCTGACCCGTGCTGACCTTCCCTCTACACTGAAAACGGTGCGGGAGCAGGCGTTCCACTACTGCGAAGCGCTGACAGACTGCGAACTGCCCACCGGACTGGAGCGGGTGGAAAATTCCGCCTTTTTCGGCTGCGAAGAATGGACCGGTGTTGACCGGATTCCGGCCAGCGTGCAGTATATCGGGCCGTATGCCTTCAATGAGTGCAAGGGCACTAAAGTTGTGGTTCCGGAGGGCATTGCAGATCTGCCTGAATTTGCGTTCTGGGGCTATGAAGATACGCTGACGGAAATCATTCTGCCGGCTTCCCTGAAAACCATCGGCAATTCGGCCTTTGCCTGGGCCAAAAATGTGAAAAGCCTCACTATTCCTGAAGGCGTGACCTCCGTTGGCTCTCAGAGTTTCGCCCGAATGGATGCACTGGAGACGCTGACGCTGCCTGCAACTTTGCAGACCATTGGAGAAGAAGCGTTTGCCGGCGGTGAGAACGTGGAAAACCGCCTGAAGGAGGTTTATATTCCGGCCTCTGTGACTCAAATCGGCAAAGATGCGTTTGCAAAACGCACCGGTTTGACCATTGTTGCCGATCGTGCAGACACGGCTGCGGCTCAATATGCCAGAGCCAACGGTCTTACCTTGAAATTGAAAAACGGCGATGAGATCTATTCGGATTTCGAGATTGTAAACGGCGTTTTGGTTGCCTATCACGGAACAAAGACGGAGGTTGTGATTCCCTCTTCTGTCACGGAAATCGGCCCCGGTGTTTTTGAAAGTCCGGATGAAGGGGAAGAGGGAGTGGAGGTGACAAAAGTCACGATTCCCGCTTCTGTTACGAAGATCGGTGCGCGAGCCTTTTATGGCTGCCAGCTGACGGAAGTTATCTTTGAAACCGGCAGCGCTCTGCGCGAAATTGGGGAGTCTGCCTTTGCCTACTGCACCAAGCTGCCGGAGATCACACTGCCGGATGGGCTGGAGGTAATTGGTGTTCGTGCCTTTGACGGGGATAGCCGCCTCACTGAAATTGCCATCCCGGCCTCTGTCACCACAATTAGCGCTTACGCATTTGAACTCTGCTCCGGTTTAACTTCTGTACAGTTTGCCAGCGGTCTGACCAGTCAGCTGAAGACGATTGGAGACTTTGCTTTCTATCAGTGCTATCGGCTCACACACATTGAGATTCCGGAGGGTGTCGTCAGTATCGGTGACAATGCGCTGCGTATCAGCAGAGGCTTGACCAGTGTCTCTCTGCCCTCTACTCTGGAGCGCCTCGGTACGGCTGCACCGCTGGTATTCGCCCCTGCGAATGAAAGCGGTCAATTCTCGGGGACAGATGATCTCATTTCCATCACCGTGGCTGAGGGAAACCGGAATTATTCCTCTCGGGACGGGCTGCTCTATACCGCCGATGGAAAGACACTGCTCTATTGCCCTGCCGGACGCACCAGCACAGTCACGGTGGCGGATGGTACACAAGTGATTGACACTTATGCGTTCCATCGCAGTCAGGCAAGTCATGTGGCATTGCCTGATGGGCTGCAATCGATCCGGGATTATGGCTTCAAACAGTCCGCTCTTATCAGTGTGGAACTTCCGGATTCTGTAGAATCCATTGGAAACAATGCATTCTTCAACTGCAGCGCTCTGAAAACCGCTCAGTTGGGCAGCGGGCTGAAGACCATTGGAGAAAATGCGTTTTCACTCACCCGTATTGCGCAGGTCACCATTCCTGCTGGCGTAAGTTCTATTGGAAAAAATGCCTTTGACTTTGAATACGGTGGGCAAAACCTGTTTGTTCGGATACTGGGCGCAGAAACAACTTTGGCGGACGAATTTATTCCTTACTATTATGCGATTACGCTGTACGGCGCTGCCGGCTCTGCTGCAGAAAAATATGTGGCAACGAAGCGGGCGGATAAGGGCGACCGCTGCAAATTGACGTTCAAAAATTTGGACAGCTATGAAGCGGTGACGCAGGTCACACTTGACAAGACGGAACTGACACTCAAACAGCGTGAAACCGCAGTGCTGGGTGCATCCGTCCAACCGAAAACTGCAACACATACGGATTTGGTGTTCAAATCTCTTGATACCAAAATTGCGGCGGTGAGTGCGGATGGTACAGTTACTGCGGCAGCTTCCGGTGTTGTAACAATTCGGGTGATTTCAACCGATGGCCCCTATGCGGACTGCAGGGTGACTGTGACGCAGGATGAAACGATCAGCGATTTTACGGTGGATGACCGTGGCTACATCACCGGCTATACCGGCGAAAGCGGAAATCTTGTCATTCCCGGCACAGTGGAGAACAAGACGGTTCTCGGCGTCGCTTCCGGCGCATTTCAGAACCGTTGGGATATTGAAACAGTAACATTGCCAGACAGCTTGCAGCATATTGAAGACAATGCCTTTTCTCACTGTGGAAATCTCTCTGCGGTTATATTTGGCTCCGGCTTGAAAACGATTGGCAGCCGGGCTTTTGAAAACTGCACGCATTTGCGCTCCCTGACTTTGCCGGAGGGATTGGAGAGTTTGGGAGAATATGCTTTCAACTCCTGTGAAAGCCTGGAGATGGTGACGCTGCCCTCTACCCTGCGCGAACTGCCTAAGGGTGCGTTCTATATCTGCTGGCGGCTGAAAGAGGTCAACATTCCCGAAGGCGTGACATACATCGGTCAGGATGCCTTTTACGAGTGTGAAGGCATGCTGAAACTGACGCTGCCAACCACGCTGCGTACAATCTCCAGCGGTGCGTTTGCTGCCTGCGTCCGATTGACGGAGGTCACAATTCCGGAAGGCGTAGAAACCGTGGAACAGCAGGCCTTTATGAGTTGTACTGCACTGACGGCAATCCATCTTCCCGCTACGCTGAAAAACTTGGGCAGCCAATATCCGGGAGATGCATTTGAGCGCTCGGATGTGCTGGGCTGCAACCACCTCACGACGGTTACCGTCACCGAAGGAAACCTATGGTTCTCCGCCTATGACGGCTTACTGTACAGTGCTGATGGCAAGACGCTGCTCTTCTGCCCCCGTGGCTTGACGAGTACTGCGGTCAAAGAGAGGACTGAGCGGATTGGCGACTACGCATTTTTCTACTGCCGTGCGTTGGAGAGTCTGACGCTGCCGACATCGATCCGGCATATTGGCTCCAACAGCATTTCCGTCTGCGAACAGCTGCGTACCCTGCATCTGCCTGAGGGGCTTGTGTCTATTGGTGACGCTGCCTTTGCCAGCAGTGCGGCTCTCACGGAAGTGAACATCCCCAGTACAGTGGAGACAATCGGCAATTGTGCGTTCCTAGGCACTGCCCTGGAGACGCTGGTTCTGCCTACCGGCGTAAAGAGCATCGGCGCGGAAGCCCTCGCTTATAACCCAACGTTGAATTCTGTTACGATTCGCTCCGGCATGGCGGATATTGGTGCTGACCTCTGCAAGAACAGTCCCAATGTCACGATTTGGACAGACTCTGCAGCGGCTCCCATTTATGCGTATGCGCAGGCAAACGGAATCACTGTCCGCTTGCTTAACTCCGGATCCGGAAGCAGTTCCTCCAGTGGCGGCTCATCCTCCGGCGGTTCGTCCTCTGACCGGGATACTTCCGGCGGCGGCACGGTCAAGACCGAAACCACCAAGAATAACGACGGCTCCGTCACCAAGACCGAGACCAAGAAGGACGGCACCAAGGTGGAGACCACGACCGCCAAGGACGGCAGCACTTCCAAGACCACAACCAATCCCAACGGCAGCTCCGTCACCGAGAACAAGGCCGCCGATG
>OGNY01000803.1_pt1 | contig 24662 bp, 10 predicted proteins | sample 1573551 | NCBI WGS metagenome assembly OGNY01 (sample SAMEA2581885, study PRJEB24529) | metagenome | biome: Human gut stool | place: China | collected 2011
AAGAACTTTTCCAGAAAAAAAATTATGCAGCTGCCATACCTGCATTGAAAGCATTTGTAAAGCAAAAGCCAACAGCAAGTCTCCTTCAGGACGCAGAATATATGTTAGTCAGTTCGGCTTATGAACTGAAAGACAAAAACCGCATCGAGTTACTGCGCAAGTACCTCGACTGTTATCCGGATACTCCCTACGCCAACCGAATCTATTCACTACTGGCTTCCTGCTACTTCTATGAAGGGAAATATGATGAGGCCCTGGCACTCTTTAATTCTACACGGCTCGATCTACTGGGAAATGAGGAGCGCGACGACCGCACCTACCAACTGGCAACCTGCTACATGAAGACTGATAATCTGAAAGAAGCCGCCATCTGGTTCGAAACGTTACGTGCCAGCAGTCCCAAATATGCAAAGGACTGCAGTTACTATCTCGCTTATATCCGCTACACTCAGAAGCGCTATGATGAAGCGTTGAAAGACTTCCTCCCTTTGCAGGACGACCCGAAGTACAAAGAACTCGTACCTTACTACATAGCAGAAATCTATGCTATCAAAAAGAACTATGATAAGGCGCAGATCGTAGCACAAAACTACCTGTCGGCCTATCCGAACAACGAGCACGCTGCCGAGATGTACCGCATTCTGGGAGACGCTTACTACCATTTCGGACAATATCACCAGGCAGTGGAAGCATTCACCGGCTATCTGGACAGAGATCACTCTGCTCCCCGCCGGGATGCACTTTATATGCTGGGACTCTCCTATTACCAGACAAAAGTCTACTCCAAAGCAGCCGAAATGCTGGGACAAGTGACAACCGCCAACGACGCACTGACCCAGAATGCTTACCTGCACATGGGACTCTCTTACCTGCAACTGGCAGAAAAAAACAAGGCACGTATGGCTTTCGAACAGGCAGCCGCCTCCAACGCCAACCTGCAGATTAAGGAACAGGCCGCTTACAACTATGCACTTTGCCTGCACGAAACATCCTACTCCGCTTTCGGTGAATCGGTTACTGCTTTTGAAAAATTCCTCAATGAATTCCCGACTTCTCCGTATGCCGAGAAAGTAAGCAACTATCTGGTAGAAGTTTATATGAATACCCGCAGCTACGAAGCTGCTTTAAAGTCAATCGAACGGATCGCCAAGCCGAGTGCACAGATCATGGAAGCCAAACAAAAGATTCTCTTCCAACTGGGTACACAGTCATTTGCCAATGCCAATTTCGAACAGGCTCTCCAATATCTGAACCAGTCCATCGCCATCGGGCAGTACAACCGCCAAACAAAGGCGGACGCTTATTACTGGTGCGGAGAATCTTACTACCGCCTCAACCGGATGATGGAAGCCGCCCGCGATTTCAACGCTTATCTGCAACTGACCACGCAGCCCAATAATGAAATGTATGCGCTCGCCAACTACAACCTAGGATACATTGCTTTCCATCGTAAGGACTATACACAGGCAAGCAATTACTTCCAAAAGTATATCCAACTGGAAAAAGGCGAAAACAGAACAGCGCTTGCAGATGCCTACAACCGTATCGGAGACTGTCATCTGAATGTGCGCAACTTTGAAGAAGCCAAGCACTACTACTCGCAAGCCGAACAAATGAATACTCCTTCCGGCGATTACTCATTCTATCAGCTGGCACTGGTATCCGGTTTACAGAAAGACTATACCGGTAAGATCACTCTTCTGAACAGACTGGTCGGCAAATATCCTTCTTCTCCATACGCAGTGAATGCCATCTATGAGAAAGGACGTTCTTATGTACTGATGGATAACAACGGTCAGGCTATTACCTCTTTCAAGGAATTGCTGGAGAAATATCCCGAAAGCCCCGTCAGCCGGAAAGCTGCGGCTGAAATCGGTTTGCTGTATTATCAGAACGGCAACTTCGACCAGGCAATCAATGCGTACAAACAAGTGATTGAGAAATATCCGGGCAGCGAAGAAGCCCGCCTGGCAATGCGCGATATGAAATCTATCTATGTAGATTTGAACCGTATCGATGAATTTGCGGCTTTAGCCAATGCGATGCCGGGACACATCCGCTTTGACGCCAGCGAACAGGACTCACTTACGTATGCGGCTGCCGAAAAGATTTATGCACGTGGCAGAACAGAAGAAGCCAAGAGCAGCCTTAATAAATATCTGCAAACTTTCCCAGAAGGAGCATTTAGCCTGAATGCACATTATTACCTCTGCCAGATTGGAAATGAGCAGAAGAATTATGATATGGTGCTCCTCCACTCCGGAAAATTGCTTGAATATCCGAATAATCCATTCGCAGAAGAAGCGCTGATCATGCGTGCGGAAGTACAGTTCAACCAGCAACAGATGGCAGAAGCTCTGGCAAGCTACAAGATGCTGAAAGAAAAAGCTACCAATGTAGAACGCCGCCAGCTTGCCGAAACCGGTATCCTGCGCTGTGCCTTCCTGCTGAGAGACGATGTGGAAACAATTCATGCAGCAACCGAGGTGCTGGCTGAAGCCAAGCTTAGTCCGGAACTGAAAAACGAAGCTCTTTATTATCGCGCAAAAGCTTATAAGAATCAGAAAGCGGACAAGAAAGCATTAGATGATTTCCGCGAACTGGCCAAAGATACCCGCAATTCTTATGGTGCCGAAGCTAAATACCAGGTTGCCCAAGCACTTTACGATGCCCAAGAATATGCGGCGGCAGAAAAAGAGCTGCTCAACTACATCGAACAGAGTACGCCACACGCTTATTGGCTGGCACGCAGCTTTGTCCTCCTGTCGGACGTATATGTCGCTATGGGTAAAGACCTCGACGCACGCCAGTATCTGCTGAGTCTGCAACAGAATTACCAGGGCAATGACGATATCGAGAGCATGATTGAAGACAGACTAAAGAAACTAAACAAGTAAAGATTGAAAAGTATGAAACGAACTCTTTATATAGCAGGAGGCTTTACACTGGCATTTCTGATGCCGTTCAACCTTCAGGCACAGAATACTCAGCCGAAAGATACGACCATGAACCGCACGGTCGTCGTAGAACAGGAATATAATCCCGACATTCTGGATGCTTCCAAAGTGAATGTGCTGCCCAAAGTGGAAGAACCTACCGTCAGCAAAAAGGAAGTGGAATATGCCACTACTTTCTTCCCGGCTACCTCTATTCCTGCCGACCTAATGCGTCCCTATGTAGGAACGGAAGTGCAGCCCGGCAGCAAGCCCGGATATATACGCGCCGGATATGGAAACTACGGTAATCTGGATCTCCTTGCCAATTACCTGTTCCGTCTGTCGGACAGGGACAAGTTGAACGTCCGCTTTCAGATGGACGGAATGGATGGCAAACTGACTATGCCGGAAGCAGACACGAAATGGAACGCTTATTATTACCGTACCCGTGCGAATATCGATTATATCCACCAGTTCAACAAGGTAGATTTCAACATCGCCGCTAATTTCGGACTCAGCAATTTCAACCTTTCTCCGGTTCAGCCCGGCAAGCAGAAGTTTACTTCAGGAGACTTCCATCTGGGAGTAAAATCGACAGATGAAAATTATCCCATACAGTTCGAAGCGGAAACCAATCTGATGATGTACAACCGTCAGAACAATAACACTTTCTTTTTCAATGACAAAGTCGGAGAAACACAAGTGCATACCAAAGGATTGATCAGCGGCGCTATCAGCGACGAACAGAGCATCAACATCGGATTGGACATGCGTAATCTCATCTACAATAAAGACCTGAAACTTGCTGACGACCTCCAGGTATATGAGAACCGTACCGCTCTGGCACTGAATCCGCATTATAAACTTAGCAGCGACAGCTGGAATCTGCGTGCAGGAGCCAATGTAGATCTCTCATTCGGCAGCGGTAAATCATTCCGCGTGTCTCCGGATGTAACAGCACAGTATATCTTCTCCGACAGCTACGTACTCTATGCGCAAGCTACCGGAGGCAAGCTGGTCAACGATTTCCGCAGACTGGAAACGATCTGTCCTTATGCCTTGCCGGCAGCCCCTATTCTTGATACATACGAACAGCTGAATGCAGCGATAGGATTTAAAGCGAGTCCTTATCCCGGATTATGGATCAATCTGTATGGCGGTTATCAGGATTTGAAAGACGATTTCTTTGAGGTACAGGAAGAAACATTTGTCAACTATGATCCCTCACTTGCCGGTGATGCTCAGGAAGGGAATTCCTCGTCTCCGGTCACAGCACATCAATATCTGAATCTGGAATTTAGCAATGCCAACAACTTCTACGCCGGTATGAAGATCAGCTATGAATACAAAGACCTCATTGCATTGTCCGCTGCTGGAACTTACCGTAACTGGGATGCGAAAGAAAAATACAGCCTGTATATGAAACCCGCCTGCGAAATTAATTTCAGCGCAGACTTCCGCCCGATCACAGGACTGAATATCAATCTCGGTTACGATTATATCGGACGCACAAAGGTAGAAGGCATTAAAGCCGCAGCAGTCAGCGACCTGCATGCCGGAGCCAGCTATAATGTGTTCAAAGGAGTATCCGTGTATGCCCGGATTAATAATATCCTCAATAAGAAATACCAGTATTATCTGGGCTATCCTACAGAAGGTCTTAACTTCCTGGGAGGATTAAGCTTCAGCTTCTAGACAAGACATCTTCTCCAAAGAGAAGAACCAATCAGATGCCCATCCTGTTATTGCCTATGTGCAACATAACAGGATGGGCTTTTTTATTGTTCCTTACAAAGCCTCCTTTTCCATCCCGTCTATAATTTTGTATCAAGGTCTACCCATTTGTTACAGATAGTGTTTCTAGCTATTTGTGCACCTAATTTGGTGAATATTGCACGTCCATTTTTCACATCACCCCTAATTTTGCATCATCATTAAAAGATAAATGAAGTTAACCTTATTGCACATAAGCAAAGGATATATTTAGAAACTGAAGAGAGAATAAAGAGAATAAAAGTCACCCCCAACCCGGTTGACCTAACTATAAACTAAATATATTATTAACCTATCAAATTAAACAGTATGAGAAACGCGCTCAATTTAAGATTCTGCTTTCTTGTTACGTTTCTTTTATTCATACCGTTGATGTATGCCTTGCCCCCGGAAGGTATCACAATTAAGGGTAGAGTAACGGATGAAACACTCAAAGAAGGCGTTCCCGGAGCTAATGTGACTGTGAAAGGCACGAGCATTGGGACAATCACAGACTTTGACGGTAACTTTACGATCGTCGCCCCAAGCAAAAAATCCGTATTGAACATTTCCTTTATCGGGTATGTAACTCAGGAAATCGTGGTCGGAGACAGAACAATCATCAATGTTTCCTTAAAAGAAGATGCACAGAACCTCGGTGAAGTGGAAGTTGTAGCTATCGCATACGGTAATCAGGACAAGCGCATGCTTACCAGTGCCGTCTCCTCCATTGACAACAAAGAGCTGATCAAATCTCCGGCAACAAGTATCACGAACCTCCTCGCAGGAGCACTGCCGGGTGTATCTTCCGTACAGACTACCGGACAGCCTGGTAAAGATGCTGCTGCCATCTACGTACGTGGTGTCGGTTCATTAAATGATTCACAATCCAAGCCCCTGGTTTTAGTAGACGGAATAGAACGTGAGTTTTCACAAATCGACCCGAACGAAATCGAAAGTATTTCAGTATTGAAAGACGCCTCTTCCACCGCTGTATTCGGAGTAAGAGGTGCTAATGGCGTTGTATTGATCACCACCCGAAGAGGTAAAGCAGGCAAAACGCAGATTTCCGCCAGCACCAAACTGGGTCTGCAACAACCCATCTCACTGGTAGAGCAGACCGGAAGTTACGAGTTCGCACGCTTCTGGAATATGAAGCAGGAGATGGACCACGTTACGAATCCTAAGTTATACTTCACTCCAGAACAGGTAGAAGCCTATCGCACCGGCTCAGACCCCATCATGTATCCCAGTATGGACTGGAAGAAGTATATTTTTAATAATATCTATCTTCAAAGCCAGAACAACCTAAATATCTCCGGCGGTAGCGATAATGTACGATACTTCATCTCAGTAGGTTATACTTATCAGAACGGACTTCTGAAAGAACTTCCCGGACAAATGTACGACAATAACTATCGTTACAACCGCTATAACTACCGCGCCAATATCGATGCCAATCTGACCAAGACCACTTCGATGAAACTCGGTGTCGGTGGTGTTTTAGGTAAGATACAGGAACCGCGCAGCGTCGTTTCGGGTACAGGAGAAGACCAAAACCCCTGGGTAATCGCACAGATCTGGTCACATCCGTTTGCCGGACCGGGATTTATCAACGGAGTACGTACACTGATTCCTAAAGATATGGTTCCGCTGGGAGAAGTGATGCGTGACGGTATGTTCGTATTCTACGGACAAGGTTACAATCAAACGTATGACACGACATTGAATCTGGATTTGGACATCACACAGAAACTGGACTTTATCACTCCGGGACTGAGCGTTTCCGTGAAAGGTGCTTACGACAATAAATTCAAACTGGAAAAAGTACGTACGGGAGGCGCCATCGAAGCGCAGACTGTGTACTACAAATCATACTTTGACACCAACGGTACGATGTCACAGACCGATCCCGACTACGATAAATCACTTATCTATGTACCCAGCGGCAGCGATACTCCGCTCACTTACTCGGAAAGCAGCGGACGCGGACAGAACTGGTATCTGGAAGGACGTATCAACTATGACCGTACATTCGGCGACCACAGAATATCCGGTCTGTTCCTTTACAATCAGTCGCGTAACTATTATCCGGACAGCTACACTTATCTGCCCCGTAACTACGTAGGATTGGTAGGACGTGCTACTTACGCCTATCAAAGTAAATATCTGCTCGACGTAAACGTCGGCTACAACGGTTCGGAGAACTTTGCTCCGGGCAGCACACGTTTCGGAGTCTTTCCTGCATTCTCAGCAGGTTGGGTGGCAAGCGCAGAGAAATTTATGGAAAACCAAAAAATCGTAGACTACCTAAAACTCAGAGCATCCTGGGGACGTGTAGGTAACGACAAGGGAGTAGACTCACGCTTTATGTACATGCCTGCCGTATGGGGATCATCGGGCAGTTACAGCTTCGGTGTGGACAATCCGATTTCCCAATCGGCAGCAGCCATCTCACGTATGGGTAACCCGGCAGTAACCTGGGAAACAGCCGACAAGCAGAACTACGGTATTGATCTTAAGTTCTTCAACAGCCGCCTGTCCGCTACCTTCGACTACTTTATCGAACACCGCACAGGTATTCTGATCTCTCCGGAATCGACCCCAAGCATCATCGCAACTGCACTGCCTAACCTGAACATTGGTAAGGTAGACAACCACGGTTACGAAGTTTCTCTCGGCTGGCGCGATAAGATCGGAAAGGATTTCACCTATAATGTGGATGCCAACGTCTCTTTCGCACGCAACAAAATCCTCTATATGGACGAAGTGCCCAAGCAATTCTCTTATATGAACCAGACCGGTGGCTCTACCGGACGCCAGACCGGAGTATACAACTACATCCGTCTCTATCAGTACAGCGACTTCATCACCGGAGCCGACGGCGAACTGACCTTAAAGCCGGAACTGCCTCAGCCTTATCAGAAGGTATATCCGGGTGACGCCATGTACGCCGACCTCAACGGAGACCACATCGTGGACGGTAATGACAAGAGCGTAGCAGGTTATGCTACCCGTCCGGAATACGTTTTCGGTATGAACATGGGATTCGACTGGAAAGGATTCAACTTCACCATGCAATGGGTGGGTTCCAAGAACGTTAACAGAATGTATGACATCGAATACCGTATCCCTTATACGAATGCCGGAAAGCGTGGTTTGCTGACCTACTTCTACGACGGTTGCTGGACTCCGGAAAACCAACTGGGAGCTACTTATCCGCGTCCGTCGGAAGAATCGGAAAGCTGGAACTCCGAACCCTCTACCCTCTGGTTGGTGGATGCTTCCTATCTCCGCTTGAAGAGCCTGAGCTTCGGTTATACCATCACCGGAAAGAAATTCCTGAAGAAACTGGGCCTCAGCTCACTCGGATTAAACTTCAGCGGCTACAACCTGCTGACCTTCTCACCGCTTAAATATCTTGATCCGGAAAGTGATCCTAACCGATTCGGAGATTATCCGCTGATCAAAGTATATAGCTTCGGTTTAAATCTTAACTTCTAAAAAACGACTGTATGAATAGAATAATAAAAGGACTCGGAATAGCATTGGGTTGCGTACTGATAGCCTCCTCCTGTTCTGAAATCAGCTTCGGGGATAAATTTCTGGGCGACCAGCCTGAGAGTTCCGGAGCGACTACCGAAGAAATGTTCTCTTCGAAAATAAATGCCGAAAAGGTGCTGACCAAAGCATATACCGGATTACCTTATGGGCTACCGACCGGCTCTGACTACAAATTGGGTGTGAACATACTTGAATCAATCACAGACTTATGTTATAGTTTCCGTGATAATATCAGTGACGGTCCTGTCAAGCTCTATTACAACGGAGCACTCAGCGCCAACAATGTTCCCAAAAATTCCGCTTACCGTTATGGAAGCAAATCCGACTGGACTACAATCCGTTATGCCTGGTTGTACATTGAGAACGTAGAAAAAGTGCCCGACATGACAGCCAGCGAGAAAAGTGAACGGATCGCGGAAGCCAAAGTTTTGATCTCCCTCTGCTATTTCGAAATGCTGAGATATGTAGGCGGTGTGACATGGCTGGACCACTATGTAGACGTAAACGAGACAATGAATTTCCCCCGTATCACTTTTGCCGAAACGGTAGAGAAGATCGTAGGATTGCTCAACGAAGCCATCAACTCCAATCTGGCCTGGAAAGCCGAGAAAGCAGATGACGGACGTATGACCCTGGCAGGAGCGATGGCATTAAAGTTCAAGGTATTGCAATGGGCAGCCAGTCCGACTTTCAACTCAAACACTAAATGGCATCCGGAAGCAGACGAATATACCTGCTACGGAAATTACAGTGACCAGCGTTGGAAAGATGCCGCAGAAGCAGGCGCAGCCTTTTTCACAGAATTACAGAAACGGCACGAATACGAACTGATTCAACCTACGGAAGAGACGCATCGGGCAAGACGTCTGGCCTATCGTCAGGCCTACTACAACCGCGGCGGAACAGAAATATTAATCTCTACCCGTCAAGGATATAGCTCCGATGTTCACAGCAGCTTTATCGGTCAACGTTATTACAGCGGCCCTACATTGAACTATGTAGATATGTTTCCGTGGGAAGACGGAACTGATTTTCCGGCAAATTTCGACTGGAAATCCCCCTCCAAGCAACCGTTCTTTACAAAAGGCGAAATGGTGCCCACCCGCGACCCACGTCTGTATGAAAATGTAGCTTGTCCCGGAGACACCTACTGCAACGGAACAACAGCTCCTGTTTATATCAACCACGCCGATTACAAAGACGGCAGCGGATTCCTGATCATGAAGTACATCTTACAGGAAAACAACGATCGCGAAGGTCCGGTACAATGGTCACACACCCGTCTGGCGGAAATCATGCTGGGATATGCGGAAGTACTCAACGAAGTCAACGGACGCCCTACCGACGAAGCTTACAAAATGGTAAACGATGTACGAAAGAGAGTAGGTCTGCCGGAACTTTCCAAGACGATGAATCACGATCAGTTCCTCGAAGCCGTACTGAGAGAAAGAGCACTCGAATTAGGATTTGAAGAAGTACGCTGGTTCGACCTCGTTCGCAGAGACCGTCAGAGCGACTTCAAGAAGAAGTTGTACGGACTCAGAAGCAGAGGTAACGACCTGAACAATCCGACTGAGTTCACCTTCGAGAAGATCGAACTGGGAGACCATTACTGGGCTACCAACTGGGATACCAAGTGGTATCTGGCTCCGATTCCTCAGGAGGAAATCAACAAGCAATATGGAATGACCCAAAACCCGGGCTGGTAAATGACACGTTAACTAATATCGTTTGAACAATGAATAAAATAAATTATATATTAATCACTCTGCTCCTGGGAGGTTCGGTATCCCTGAATGCACAGACATCGAAAGCTGCTTCGGAAATGCAGCTGGCAGATACACTGAGCATCGGCTACCAGATGAACGTATCTTCCCGGACCAGCAGTTACTCTATCAACGGAGTCAATGCTTCCGCATTCGAAAAATCCCCGTACATAGATATCAGCAAAGCTTTGTATGGAAAAGTGGCAGGTCTGAATGTATATCAGGGTACAGGCTCGTCAGCCGATAACATATCCACCCTCTCTATACACGGAAATGCCCCGCTAGTATTAATTGATGGTTTCCCACGTGATATCAGTGACATCACTTCGATGGAAATCGAATCATGCTACGTTCTGAAAGATGCGGCAGCCGCTGCTCTCTACGGTATGCGTGGTGCGAATGGAGTAGTACTGATTACGACTAAACGCGGAATAAGCAATGGTCTGAAGGTAAATGTGGACTATAATTTCGGTGTCAATACCCAATTCCGTTCTCCGGACTTCGCAGATGCCTATACGTATGCGAACGCTCTTAACACCGCATTAAGCGGAGACGGTCTGCCTGCACGCTACAATGCACAGGAACTGGATGCTTTCCGGACAGGAATCTATCCGTATGACTATCCGAATGTAGACTGGTGGAATGAAACGCTGAACAACACAGGATTGACCCACAACCTGAAAATGTCTTTCAGCGGAGGTAGTGACAAGTTCCGTTTTTACACGGTAGTTGACTATTACCGGGATCGCTCCATGTTGAAGAAAAACACGGAAGATACACGTTTCGACACTACACCTACAGACACACGTCTGACCGTGCGTACCAATCTGGACGTAAAAGTGACGGAAAGCACATTGCTGAAAGCCGGCATTGTAGGCAGACTGAAAGAATTCAGAGGTACCCGCTATGGACGCAGCGCTATTTTCAACAAGATCTATGGCATTCCATCCGCTGCATTCCCCATTCGTTATGAGAATGGCATTTATGGAGGTAGCTCTGTGTACGGAACCGGTAATCCGGTAGCTCTGTTGAAAGACTACGGACACATCCGTAACGTATACGGAACACTACTCGCCGACCTGAGCATCCGTCAGGATCTAAGTGCGTTGACCAAAGGGCTGGCAGCCGAAGCATCCGTCTCTTTCGATAATATCGGAGGAATGAATGAAACCACCAATAAAGAGTATCGTTACATGAACAGCAATGCAAGTATCACCAGCGATGGTACACTGGTGACAACCCCTGCCATTTATGGTACAGACTCCGAAACACTGGGACATACACAGCCTTTCGAAAGGCTGATGCTACGCAGCGATTTCCAGGCAAAGGTGGATTATAACCGCACTTTTGGCAAACATCAGGTGGGAGGAGCATTGATTTATGATATGCAGTCTGTTGTCAAAAACGGCAGAAACAACTCTCAGAAGAATCAGTCTGTGCTGGTGAACGCCACATATACTTACGACAACCGTTACAGCCTCAATGCCGTATTCAACCGCTCGGGATCAGCTTACCTGCCCGACGGAGACAAATACTCGAACTATCCTGCCGTTTCTGCTGCATGGATCGTCTCCAACGAAGCATTTATGGAAAAGGTGACACCGATCAATCTCTTCAAGATTCGCGCCTCTTACGGTCTGTCCGGATGGGACGGCAATCTGAGCCACGAACTATGGCGTCAGTCTTATGGCAGCGGCGGTGCCGGTTATAACTTCGGAGTGAATGCCGGAGGACAGTCCGGTGGCAGCGAAGGCGATTTGCCGGTTATCGGCCTGGTAGCGGAAAAATCACAGAAAGCGACTTTCGGATTTGATCTCGCCGCTTTTGATAATCGTTTGAATGCAACAGTAGAAGGTTTCTACGAAAAACGTTCGGATATACTTGTGTCAGGTGCCAATTCTACTTCCGGTATTATCGGTATCACAGTAGGTCAGGTGAACGAAGGAATCTATAAATACAAAGGAGTGGATGCTTCTTTGAGTTGGAATGATAAGATCGGTGATTTCCATTATGGCATTGGCGCAAGCATGTCATATCTGAACACAGAGGTAGTCAATGTAAATCAGGCATATCAGGAATACGACTACTTGTACACCAAGGGCAATCGTATCGGACAGATGTACGGTCTGGAAGCTATCGGCTTCTTCAACAGCCAGCAGGAAATCAACAACAGTCCGCTACAAACCTTCTCGGACGTAGCTCCCGGTGACGTGAAATACAAAGATCAGAACGGTGACAACCGCATCGACGAGAAAGACGTTGTGAAAATGTTCGGTTCATCTGTTCCACGCTTCTATTTCGGATTCAACCTGAACTTCTCGTACAAGAGACTGGAACTTTCCGCTGACTTCCAGGGAATGACAGGAGTCACTGTTTCACTGCTCAACAGTCCGCTTTATAGCCCACTTGTAAGCAATGGCAACATTTCGAATACATTCCTGAATGAAGAAATAAGCTGGACACCGGAGAATAAGACCAATGCAACCATGCCGAGACTGACTACTCAAGAAAACTTGAATAACTATCGCGCCAGCTCACTGTGGTACCGTGACGGTTCATTCCTGAAACTTCGTAACCTATTGGTAGCTTACACTTTCCCGAAATCGCAGACTCGCTTTGCCGACCTGAAAGTATTCGTACAAGGCACCAATCTGTTCTCATTAGACAATCTCCATTTTGCCGACCCGGAACAACTTGGCATCGCTTATCCGTCGACAAGAAGTTATTGGGCAGGTATCAAACTTAATTTTTAATGCAAAGTAACAAATGAACATTATGAGAACCAAATACATACTCTTAACCATTTTGTCTTCGTTGGTCTTTGCTTCGTGCAACTACCTTGACTTTGATGAAACGAACAACCTGAAGACAAAAGAAGACATGTACAAGTATTTTGGTACAAGCAAATCAATGCTTACCCACGTATACTCATACATGCCACAAGGCTACCAACTGTTTGCGACCTCCGGCGGAATTTTCACCGAAGACAGATATTCCATGCGCGACTGTGCCAGTGATGACGGCGAATTCGGAGCCTATGCAGATAATATTCAGAATACCAATAACGGTAACTGGTCGCCTATTAAAACTTATGACGATTCATGGACCCTGTATCGCGGTATACGTGCTGCCAACAGCTTTATAGCAGAGATTGCCCAAGTGGACTTCACACGCTACGAGCACGACGGACAATATACAAACTGGATGAAGCAGCTGAAATATTTCCCTTACGAAGCCAGAGTGCTGCGGGCACACTACTTCTTTGAACTGGCACGCCGCTACGGTGACATCGCCATGCCATTGGAAGTACTGACTGAAGAGGAAGCCAATACAATCGGCAAGACACCATTCAGCGAAGTTATCAGCTTCATTGTCAGTGAATGCGACGACGCTGCCAATAACTTGCCGGACAGCTATGTAAACGAACCGGGAGCGGAAATCGGCAGAGTGACCAAAGGCTTTGCAATGGCAGTAAAGTCAAAAGCACTGCTATATGCTGCCAGTAAGCTACATAATCCTTCTATGGATACCGAATTGTGGAAAAAGTCTGCCAAAGCAGCAATAGATATTATCAACACAGGGCTTTACTCTCTCGCCCCCCAGGAGAGTGCCAACAACCTCGACTCAAAAGAAGTTGTACTGATGAGGATCAATGGTGATGATTCGGACTTCGAAATGTTTAATCTCCCGCTTCGCATGACTGCGGGAACACGCACTTCCAGTCTTATCCCATACAGCAATTACCCATCACAAAACCTTGTGGACGCATTCGAGACAGTCAACGGTTACAAAGTAACCCTAGAAAACACAGGATGGGTTTGCGAAGACCCTGCATTTGACCCGCAATCACCTTATGAGAATCGTGACAAACGTTTCTACCGCGCTATTCTTGCCAACGGAATGTCGTTTAAAGACTACACCATTGAAACCTTCAAAGGTGGCGCCGACGACGGAATCGTATCACAAGGCGGTTCACCGACAGGATACTTCCTGCGCAAGTACATTCAGGAAGCTACCAGCTTTGAACCGGGTAAAGAAGCTGTCAGCAAGCATCATTGGGTGATTTACCGCTATGCGGAAACATTACTAACGTATGCGGAATCTATGGTCAACGCTTTCAATGATGTCAATTACACAGATGAGACTTATAAGTATTCTGCTCTGTGGGCTATCAATGAAGTGAGAAAGAATGCCGATATGCCATTGATTCCTTCCATGGGAAAAGAAGATTTCCTTGAACGCCTGTACAATGAATGGCGTGTAGAGTTTGCTTTCGAAGATCATCGTTTCTGGGATGTACGGAGATGGAAGATTGCCGATACTACCCAGCGGGAACTATACGGAGTAAAGATCGAGAAGCAGGCGGACGGTACGTTCAACTTCTACAAGAACCTTTACGAAACCCGTAACTGGAGAGATTGCATGTATCTGTATCCGATCCCTCAAAGCGAACTATACAAGAATACAAACTTAAATCCTCAAAACACAGGATGGTAATTAATTGTCTAATCTAATATTTAAAAGATATATGAAAAAGTTATATAGCAACACGTTAATGCAACTGATTCTTGCACTGTGCACATTCAGTTTTGTAGCATGCCAGGAGTTCGACATCGACTCACAGCCGGAAGGTCCTCTCAATATCCAGATAGATGCTTTGGAGTCTTATACTGCTTTGGCAACTTCTCCAAGCAATGTAGTGTTCAACATCAGCTCCAACACTCCCTGGACGATTGAAAGCGACCAGCAGTGGTGCAAGCCGACTCCTTCGATGAGTGCAGCCAGTTCATTGGTGTCGGAGATTGTGGTGACAATGGAAAACAATACAGGAAAGAAAGCACGTACAGCCAAACTGACTATCAAGGCAGAAGGCGTTGAAGGCACCAAGGTAGTTACTATCAAGCAGGCTTCGAAAGAAGATTTAGTAGTAATTCCTTACGACCAGATTGTGCCGACAGTAGGTGGAACCATCTCTTTCAATATTGTGTCAAACAAGCCATTCCAAATAATTCCTTCCACACAGTTTGTAGAACAAATCTCTCCGGCTTCGGGCGATGGTAATGAAGATGGCAACAAAATTCCCATAACCATCACAATACCAGAAAATACAGGAGGTGTAAGAACAGCTGAAATCACTGTCAAGACAGAGTTTCAGGAGAAATCATTCACCATTACACAAGACGGTATCATCATCGAGCCCAAGAATGAAGAAGAAAAAACCAACCAACTGAATGGCATGGGCGGAGAGAAAAACATCGAAATCAACTCCAGCGTAGAGTGGAAAGTAGAGGTTCCTGCCGAATTTAAGGAATGGCTAAGTGCCGAAGCTGATGGTAATAATCTGACGCTTAAAGCAGGATACAACAATTTGTTTATTACAAGAGTGGGACATGTGTTGCTTTATCCCAAGAGCAATGTTCCGGGATTTGAAGGTGTACCCGTTGAAGTGAGACAGCCTAGAAATATGTGGGCAGACGGAGCCGAAGATATTGACCCGGAAACAGGATATGCAACCATACGAAGCAATGCGCAAAATAGATATGTGCCCAACTTCTCTTATGGAAAGGGGAAAATCGTTTGGAACTTTGAAAGCGTCAATATGCCTGCCGGAACGGATGGATTCCTTTACCTGAATGGTGACACATGGCACTGGAATGGTGCAGCAAACGGTGCAGGTTGGATACAAATCAGAATTTATCCGCAAGATTCAACAACAAAATCCAGTTTTAAACTTCACTACGACTGGACAGCTGAAGAATTTACGCTGGAAGAAAGCATGAACGACATCAAAACCATTGAGTTAGATACCAAAGTTGATCCGGAAGACGCGACAAAAGTAAACGTAACATTCTCTATCAACGGAAAAGTATACTATTCCGGTAAGAAACACAATGCCTTTGACTTGGATGGACATAAAGGCGTAATATTCTATTCCGGATTCAGCGGTCCATTCTCACCGGAATGTACCATCGTCTTTAAGTCGTTAGACTATGAAGTTTATGAATAAATGTGTAAACAATAACTTGAAGTGTTTATGAAATCTGATAAATTACATAAAATAGCCTTCTTAGGACTTTTCACACTACTGGCAGCAGTTCCTGTGTTGCAAAGCTGTGATGACGATGAGAAGCAAAAGGCTGTCGACCTGCGCTACCGTGTAGAAGACTCATATCTACTACCCGCCGACGGCACAACCGATGAACTGAGCGTCACTTTCCAGGTGAAATCAACCGATCCATGGGAAATATTCGGAGAAAACAAAGGTGACTGGTATGCCATTTCACCAGCCACGGGTGATAACCCGGAAAAGACATACGATGTAACCATCAAATGTGAGGAAAATACCAGCTTGGACGATCGTACTGAGGTCATTAACATCAAGAGCGATTATTGGACCGGTAAAAAATTCACACTGACTCAAAAAGGTACTGCCTACTTAGAGTACGAAGGAGTGGATATGATTGAAAAAAACGGAAATGTGCCCGAAGTGTTCAGTGTGCTTAGCAATCAAAAGTGGACAGCCAAGGTGACTGATGGAGAAGAGTGGCTTTCCATCAGTCAAGGAGCTTCCGGAATGGAAAACGGTACAGTGGAACTGAAAGCAACCCCCAATACCGGTGCCATGCGTTACGGAGTGGTAACTTTATATGACCGCAATGGTGACAAACAACAGGAAGTGAACATCACCCAAGATGGTGTACAGATTGAACCCGCACAGCCCGAAAACGGCAAGTGGTATGAAGTGGAAGCTGTGGGCGGAAAGCTGACTATTCACGTAGTAGCCAATTCACGCTGGGGAGTTACGAAAGAGATTCCGTCAGACGAAACATGGTATGAATTTGAGCAAACCGAATTTAATGGAAGTGCCGATTTGGTTATCAATGTAGCAGAATACAGCACTAGCTCTTCGGTACGCAACGGAACCATCATTCTCTCTTCCCTCAGTGATGAAGAAGGAATAGAACCGGTGACTACTACCATACGAATCAAACAAGCCAGTTCAGAATCATCAAGAACTACCGTGAACGAAGAAAACAGAGAGGTGAGCGGAGATTATTACTTTGGCAGCCAACTGATGCCTGGACGATATAATATCTACATCGGACCGTTCAACGGCAACATGAATATGTTCTTCATGATTAATGCCACTCCGTGGACCGAATTCCGTTGGCACGTGGCAGGCGGAAAGAGTGACCTCAGCACTACTCCATGGAGCCAGAAAGTATTTAGCGGTGCAGCCGGAACGGTGAAAACACTGGATACGAATGCTGACAATAAGTTGGGATGGAATATCCTGCAAGAAGAAAATGAAACCGGTACATGGATTAGGGTAGAATGGTACCTCAACGATGAGTTTATCATTTCCACTATCTCCGATGGTACCCAGGACTGGAAAGTACCAGGAAATATTCTTGTTGAGAAAGGTGGACAGATCATGGTGCGCTGCAACGATGGCACACTGCCGCTACGCAAATGGGAATACATCGAACCGCTGAAGTGGGGCGAATAGCCAACGTAACATTGACAAAGAAAAAGTACCTGCCTGTACAAACTGGCAGGTACTTTACTACCAACGTAAAATAATGAACGAACCAAAAAAGTTATGATGAAAAGAAAAATATTACTTATACTGAACATGGCAATCATCGGATTTTCCACTGCTGCCTGTTCGGATGATGAGACCAATTACATCACTCCGGAAAAGAAATATCCGCTCACTGCTTTTGCCGTAGCAGTAAATAATGTGTCAGCGAATACGACTTCCTATTATCATGGGAAAATAGACCAGACAACCCACAGAGTGGAAATCGGTACGATCGAGGATGCCAATACCATCACCGGCGTAGACTATACGCTAATGAGCGATGGAGCCACCATCTCACCGGACCCGGCAACATTTGTACACAACTGGAAAAAAGAACAGACAGTAACCGTCACCACCGAAGACAATCAAACAACGACCTATACTATCGTACTGACCAAGTTTGACGACACCATGAAGGACGTTCTCTTCATGGACGAGTTTGACGTGGACGGCAATCCGGACCCGACCAAATGGGTACTCTGCCAGAAAGCAGGTTCCGACTGGAACGACGAAATGTCCGAAAGTTATGACCAGGCTTACGTAAAAGACGGCAGACTGATACTCAAAGCCGAAAAAATAGGTGATGAATACAAAGCCGGCGGTATCGAAACGCAAGGTAAGTTTGACTTCACCTTCGGACGGGTGGAAGTAAAAGCCAAAATCACCAGTTACCCCAATGGCGCATTCCCCGCTATCTGGATGATGCCGAAGAAATATATCTATGACGGATGGCCGAATTGCGGAGAAATCGATATCATGGAACATGTGAAACAGGAATCCGCGATCCATCATACGATACATACTCACTACACGTATGATTTGAACATCAAAGATCCGTCCAACACCGCACAAGTAACTTGCAATTATCAGGACTGGAACATCTACGCTTTAGAATGGAGCGAAGACAAACTGACTTTCTTCGTCAATGGACAGGAGACTTTCTCTTATTCAAACCTGAAACTGGAGAATGAAGCAGAAATGAAGCAATGGCCGTTCACAAAAGATTCTTCATTCTATCTCATCCTGAACATGGGATTAGGAGGAGACAGACCGGGCTCATGGGCAGGTCCTATCGATGATGCCAACTTACCTGCCATCATGGAAATTGACTGGGTAAAAATAACCAAGTTAGATAAATAGGTTTTAAGGTAGGAGCCAAGGTTTTTAGGAACTTCTAAAGAAGGAGGAATGGAAGTATAGAGACTATTCAAAACTTTCATTCCTCTATTTGTTTTCGGGTATTAAATCTTTTTTACTTATTAAACATGAAACATGTATTATACGCATTATTAACGGCTGTAAGCATTTTATTCACTAGTTGCGGACCCTCTTCTAATACCAACAACCCACAGGTGCCCAATGTGCCTCAACCGCAGCCTCAGCCCCAACCGGAAGTCACCCAGAAAGTAGTTATCGGCTACCTTGCGCTTGACGACTGGGAGTTTGAAAATTTATTTCCTACGATAGAATGGAAATATCTGACGCATATCAATGCCAGCTTTGCAAGGGTAAAAGCAGACGGCACTCTAAACATTAATCCTGTCCGGAAGAGAATTGAAAGTGTACGTGAAACGGCTCACAAACATAATGTCAAGATTCTGATATCTTTAGCAAAGAACAGTCCGGGAGAATTCACTACCGCCATCAATGATCCGAAAGCCAGAAAAGAACTGATACAGCAGATTATTGCATTCACTAAAGAATATAAACTGGACGGCTTCGACATCGATTATGAGGAATATGACAACTGGGATAAGAATTTCCCCTCATTATTGGTTTTTGCCAGAGGTTTATACCTGGCAAAAGAGAAAAATATGCTGATGACCTGTGCCGTCAACAGCCGCTGGCTTAATTACGGAACCGAATGGGAGCAATACTTCGACTATATCAACCTGATGAGTTATGACCGGGGAGCGTTTACCGATAAACCGGTCCAGCATGCTTCATACGATGACTTTGTGAAAGACCTCAAATACTGGAATGAACAATGTCGGGCATCCAAAAGTAAAATAGTGGGAGGACTTCCTTTTTATGGATATTCCTGGGAGGAAAGTCTGCAAGGCGCAGTGGATGACGTTCGTGGAATCCGCTATAGCGGCATACTCAAACATCTTGGAAATGAAGCAGCGGACAAGGATAATATAGGCAAGACTTATTATAACGGCCGCCCTACTATAGCCAACAAATGTAAGTTCATCAAAGAAAACGACTATGCCGGCGTGATGATCTGGCAATTATTTCAAGATGCCCACAATGATAACTATGACTTAAAGCTCATAAACGTTGTAGGCAGAGAAATGATGGAATAGACGAGATATATCGCTTTCTCTTATGCAGAAGACCCTATCCTGTTGTGCTTTTCACCTATTGTTATCAGATTTTTAATAGGAGATCTTCATCGTTCCACTCGAGTGATCTGATCTCATCACTAGAGTGAACAGATTTCTCCACTCTAGTGGCAAGATCGTTTCACCCGGGTGGAACGATGAAGATGTCGGTAAGAAAACAGAAGTATATAGGCTTGATATAACAAAGATATAAGGTATCCGAGCTACAAAGTACCTGTTATTTGAAACTGATATATGAGATATTAACCCTCAAAGGGTAGTCTGTTTACCTACTTACGCAAGGAAAGGGAATGAGAGATAAGCAAAAAAGGATGAGAGATAAGCCTAATTAAAGCCATTTTGCGTAGAAAACAATGAGAGATACCTTGCAAAAGAAGTATCTCTCATTACATATCGTTCTGATTATATGATATTTACCTCATACAGAATGAGAGCATGAGACTAATATTTATTTTTTTATTTCTAGTATACGTTCCTAAGTCCAAGTTATCAATGCGATTTACTTATCCTGTTTTCTATAAGCGGAAGGAATCTCTCCTTTTATAGACTTGAAAACCTTACTGAAATAACGCAAAGAAGAGAAGCCGACCACTTCGGAGATTTCAGTAATGTTCATGGTAGTAGTAGTAAGTAACACGATTGACTGCTCAATGCGCTGCTTATTCACATAGTCTACAATCCCCATACCCGTGATGGCCTTCACTTTATTGAATAACAACGAACGGCTGATGCACATATTAGTAGCAAGGAATGCAACATCCAGTTCCGGATTACTCATATTATCCGCAATCAATGTATTCAATTTCAGCAGGAAAGTCTCATCCGCATTACTAAAGCTCACTTCCTTATGCGTCAAGAGCTTATCATCTTTATATCTTGCCCGTATCTGTTCGCGCTGCCTCAACTGATTATGAATCAATGCCAGCAATCCGTCTATTTCGAAAGGTTTCGGCAAAAAGGCGTCCGCTCCAGTCTTATAACCGGTATACATATTCTGAGAATTATGATAGGCGGTCAATAAGACAAAAGGAATATGGCTGATATCCAGATTAGTCTTCACTTCCCGGCAAAGTTCAAACCCATTCATCCGGGGCATCATGACATCACTGATGATAATATCCGGCAATCGGTCTTTGATCTGTTCCAATCCCTCTTTCCCATCCTTGGCAACATATACACGGGCAAAATAATTACTCAGCGTTTCTTTCAGATAACTTCGCAGTTCGGGAGTATCTTCGACCACCATCACTGAATATTTTTTCAGGAAGGTATAATCGATTCTATCCGGTTCATTCACTTCCACGCCTGTAGCTGCTTCCACAGAAGCCGGTTCCAGCTGTCCGCAAGTATCCGTGAATAAGGGTAGTTCAAAATAAAAGATTGCCCCTTTTCCCGCTGCATTCGAAGCGCCCACTCTTCCTTTATGGTGTGTGATGAGACTCTTCGCATAGGATAATCCGATGCCGCTTCCTCCTTTTTCATGTCCCCCCTGATAGAAACTGGAGAAAAGAGAGTCTGTGTCTACCATATTCAGTCCCATCCCTTCATCCCTGACAGAGATCCGAACCCAGTCTTTCTCTTGTGACAAGGTGGTAATCAGTGTAGTAGTGGTACCCGATTCGCTAAACTTCAACGCATTCATCAGGAAGTTAGAAAGAACGAACTCGCACTTATTCTGATCGAAAGGTACCTCTTTTATCTGTTCGTCCAACTCATATTCGAGTCTGATACCTTTCACATGAAACTCATTGATGAACTTATCTCCCACAGAGCACACCCACTCATTCAAAGGATGCGGCAATATATGCAGCATATCTTTTCCTTCTTCCAGTTTCCTTACATCAAGTACCATATCAATAATATTCTTCATCTGATATGCCTGCTTATAGATCGGGACCAACAACTTTTCCACATCCTGCTTGTCCGACTCCTGATTGATAATACGCTTCAATGGTGCACAAATCAGTGTAAGAGGAGTGCGAAGTTCATGACTGATGTTCGTCAGGAAATTAATCTTTTCTTCATACATCTTATTTTTCAGACGCATAATCTCCCGCTTCTGTTTGGCTTTCTTCTTGCGATAGAAGTAGTAGACAATGCTATAAGCCACTGCTCCCAACAATATATATAATCCCACATAGAACCAACCGGTCTTCCACCAAGGCGGAGTAACCACAACATGCAGAATGGGTTGTTTCATACTCCACCCTCCGTCACGGGTATAATAAGAAGCGGTAATCGTATACTCCCCTATCGGCAGATAATTGATAACCAAAGAGTTTGAATTGGAACTCGCCAATTCCTGATCGAGCCCCTCTATATTGAAACGAAAGAAATTCTTGCGGAACACATCGCTTTCATTCAGCAGAACTTTCAGTTGCAGGGAAGAAAAGTTCCAGGGAATCTGAATTGTTTCAGCCGCTTCCTGCGGCTCTTCGGATAACGAGACAGGCAGACCGTTTAATAATACATCCAGCAGTTCGACCGTATAATCCTCATCTGTATCAAAATGAACGGCAGAGTTTATCACCGTCATGCCTGTAGTTCCACCGACAAAAACATCTCTGTTTTTGGCCAGAAGAGTAGCATGAAAGATGTATTCGTTAGGCAAAACTCCATCTACTTCCTCCAAGGTAGTAAAATTATGGGTACGGGAAGAATAAACAAATAAATGACGTCTCGTTCCTATCCAGATTCGATATTGATTATCGGCAACAACAGAAGCTACATCCTGAAACAGGCTTGTATTTATCAGTTCACTCTTCCCTGTCCGTGGATCATAACGTACCAAACCTTCGGTAGAAGCCAGCCAAAAAATACCATCCTGATCCATAGAGGCGTCATTGATAGTGTATTGTCCTTGATAAATCGTCCGGAAAGTCCCTTCCGAAGAATCATACTCACAAATATTCTTCAGATCGGAAAGGTATGTCTTTGCACCTTTCGTAGCTATTATCAGTGGAGAATGACGCTCGTACTCTTCTCCCATAGTAGCCACTATATCAAATTTACGGGTGACCATATCATATATAAAAATATGCTGGGCACTGAAAAGAATTTTAGTCTTCGTTATCCGCTGGATATTGACAGAAAAACCATTGATACAGGTCTGATCATTCATTTCCTTGTCAATCAGCACAAAGGGACGTATCTGCCCCGTTTGCTTATGAAAGATAAAGAGTCCTTTATTAAAGGAGAAGAACAACAGTTCGTCAGGAGTATATTCCACAATGGAGACAACTTTCTCATATTTGGTGGCAGGATAATGTTTGAAGGTACCCGATACCGGATCAAACCGGTTGATACCTCCCCCATCGGTTCCCACCCAGACTATTCCGTCACTATCCTGAAAGAAACTATTAATAGTCTGGTTGCTTAATCCGTACAGATTGCCAAAAGGAACGTTCTGATAAGAACAGGCATACACATTCTTTATACCAATCAACCCTCTTCTGATACTGCCTGCCCACATATTATTGGCCGGGTCCAGATAGAGGCGGTATATAGTATTTGCTGGAAAGGAATGAACATCATCCTGTTTTTGTTGAATATTAGTAAATGAGAAATCATCTAAAGAGATTATATTGATTCCACCACCATCAGTGGCTACCCAAAGCTGATTATCTCTCTCCATGATATCATGAATGACATCATACGTCAAAGGAGAATTTGACGCCGTAAAGTGTTTTATCAACTGGTCTCCCTGATAGCAATACAGTCCGTTACCATAAACACTTACCCACAGACGCTTGTAGGAGTCCAGATAGATACTGGTATAGTTATTTTCTGTAAACGACTCTATTTTCTTCACTTCATACGTCTTCATATTGAAGGAATATATGCCGTGCCAACGTGAATTGAGCAGGATATTCTCTTCATCATAACGTATCATCTGCCAAAAGGGATTGTAATAAACAGGGTCTTGCGCATAATACAAAGGTTCCAGCTTATTAGTGGCATAGACATATTTGTATATAGCTCCTGATCCTCCCAGTAAGATTCCTCCTTCAACCAATAAATAGGAAGCAACATAGATCGGTTTACCATTATTCGATAAAGTTCTGAAACTATCACTCCCTCTGTCGTAAAGGCAAATGCCATTCATCGTAGCTACCCATAGATTGCATAAAGAGTCCTCGGCGATAAAAGTGATATTGTTGGAAGGCAGTGTTCTTTCATCTCCCGGCCGATGCAGATATTGCTTCAGATGGTCACGGTCATAACAATTCAAACCGGATTCCGTACCAATCCAAAGATACCCCCGATGATCATTCAGAACACATTGTACTTTCGACTGTGAGAGTCCTTCCTTTATTCCGAGTTGTTTGTAATAATAATAAGGAGACTGGCTCAATATAGGTTGTGCAATACCTACAAAGAAAAACAATAGATATATTTTAAATAGAATCTTTCTCATAAATAGCCACATAATACTGTACAAAGGTGTAAATATAGGAAATTCTATTTAAATAAAACTGTTTTATATTAATTTCCCCTTAATTATAGAACATTTCTTTAATAATACTTGCACATACAAAAGAAATGCAGATTTACTCAAAACCTATTTTTTTCCAAAAAAATATTAGTTTCTCCTTATATTATAAGGTAGGGCGAATCTTTTTTTTTACTTTTGCCCCGAAATATTATGGTACAAGCCATTATAAAAGAAAGAATTATGCAAAAAAACCTTGTCATTGTCGAGTCTCCGGCA
>OGNY01000805.1_pt1 | contig 24608 bp, 21 predicted proteins | sample 1573551 | NCBI WGS metagenome assembly OGNY01 (sample SAMEA2581885, study PRJEB24529) | metagenome | biome: Human gut stool | place: China | collected 2011
ATCATCAACTCGATTCATGTGTGGTTTGTGACAGTCACATAGTCCGGAGTTTTTCCACGAATTACGTTTCTATTTAATTGATCGTGTATAACATGAAAAGTTCCCGTCTCAGGTTTAATTTCATTTCCATACTCATCCGCAGCAACAAATTTCCTACTCTCATCTGTTACTTCTGTATCAAGCAAACTAGCCAAACTTGATTTTCCTGTTCCATTAGGTGCATATACAACAGCAATTCCGCCTGCTGTTTGCATATGTTTAAACTCAATTGTTCCATTTAAATCAGTAAGGCAAAGGAAATCATCACAAAATATTTCGCCACTTTTAATGGTTGAAAAAGTTATTTTCATCGAACCCCTCCTTATATCGGTATTATGTTATGTTTTTCTCACATATGTTTTTCTTCTATAGTAACATATCCTTTTCAGCACATACTAAAAAGGATATGTCCTGATTTGCTGCTTCTGCGTCTCCACTCTGTTCAACTGCTCCTCAAACCATATTGAAGCTTCTTGAATAATTACAATCACCTCATCTCTAATTCTCTTTGCCTCACCATAACTTAAGTCTTTAGATGTAATTTTTTTCTTTAATTTGATAAGTTCTTTTTTCTTTTCGTCGAAGTCAAAATCAATCTTCTTTAAAAATTTCCTTAAAATAAAGTAATCAAGTTTTTTTATTTCCTCAACATATTCAATACCGGCATTGATTGTCACATGTGCACAATTTGAATAATTACAAGGCTCTTCATTGATTACGTTAAGGGATCTGTCTGGAAATGAATCATATACTTTTTTCAAAATATTGTATAAGTTCGATAACTTCTTAACTTTTATTGCAATATTCTCCTTTGCTTGACTTCGAACATTTCCTAACACAAATACTATCATGCCTGTAAGAACTCCTGCACCACATGATTGTAATAATGACGCCCACCATTCAAGGCGAAGGAATTTGAACAGAAAATAAGATATCCCGAAACATCCTATTGCACAAAGAAGCAATGAAATGTACCACTTAATAATGGGTAATTCCATATAGCTTTTTTTTCGCTCTTTTCTATAATACTTTAATATAGAGTTTCGCATTGAATTTTTCTTTATAATTTTTTTAATCATACTGAGTACCTCTTCTCCTGCATTTCCTATTCATATATCTGCTTATATTTCATAAATCCCACTTTATTTTTTGAGGGTCAACATGAAACCAAGACATTAAATATGTCTCCAACTCTTGTATATACAATCTCAGTTCATCAAAAAAACAACTAGAAGATTTCCCATCAAAGCAGCTTTCAACTAATCCGAAAAATTTCAATTTCTCATTATAATACTCTTTCGAAATAGCTGGCACACCATCATAGCACAAATCATAATGCATCATACAATTCCGAAAATTTGACGGAAACAGTTTCTTTCCATTTTCCAACAAGATAGATACATCATCCGAAAACAAGTTTGAATTGCTACTATCGAAATGTTGTTTGATTTTTCTAAGCCCTTGCCATGCGTAATGAGCAACAATATATTCTATACGCATAAACCATTGGTCGTCACAAGACACTCCCTTTGAGAATAAATGTTCAACGCAATTAATCGTAGATAAAATATGGAGAATCAACAGATTTACTTCCTTTTTATTCGTCTTTGCAAAAAAAGAATTTCGTCTGTTTGTATTTATGTCTTGATATCCCAAACGGACTGAAACATTACCTTTCTTTTCCCAAAGCTGAATTATATCCATATTGGAAACGGCTGTCAATGTATTGGCTAAATTTTCCGCCAACATTTCTCCCATTTCAAAAGCAATTTCTTGTTGAATTGTTAAATTCACAGTTGGAACATTCAAAAAATAATTCAGCTGTTGTGAATTACCAATAATGCAATTTCTCTCATCAAAAAATACCCCTAAATTATAATGAATGTTCCAGTTTTTCATAAACGAAAATCTTAATCGGTTCCTAAAAATCTCATCTTGATGTTTATCGGACCGCAATACTTCTCGTACTCCTTTGCTATACCTGCCCGAATAAAGTTTCAACCCATTTCTTATATCTGATATTTTTTCGTCTACTTCATCGTTCATTATTTTTTCACCTAAAAAATCCTGTGCAGAACGACAATATAATGCTATATACGGAATTATTGATAATGAAACAATGGAATTATTACAATATACTCCTAAAAGCTGAGTTATTGATTTACCATCTAACTCCACTAATTGTAAAGCCTTTTCATTTAATAACTCAGACAACGAATCTCCTATGCTCATATCTTTCCTCCAAAATATGCATATTATCACTTCTTACAGTTAGGCTCATTCCATTCCTATAAATTCCAACTTTTTCAATGATATCGTCAATATCTCTTTTCTATTATACACCCATCCACCCCCAAAAAAAAGAACTTTATCTCTTCCTTTGCTGTAAATGCTCCTCCTTTTTTTCTTGGATTTCTCTCCTGGCTTTGATAACTACCGGGGCAACATCCTGATTTCCATATTCTTCCTGATAACAGATATGTTCTGCCAGTTCCCTGCTGCGATTCATGTCACGAAACTGGAGGGCATATTCTTCAATTAACACCCTCTCATCCTCTGAAAAAATCTCTTTTTCCGGGTCTAGTTCATATAGCATCATCTGCAGAGAAAGTTCATACGGGATTTCCCCAATCACGCTAATGTCCGGCAAATGACTTGCCAGCGCCGCAATCATCACTAACGCCCGCTTATCATTTCGTATCGCGGGATAATAACAAAGCATGTCAAGGTCAAGAACCTTTCTTGTCACCAAATCAACCTGCTCATCTTCCAAAGAGTTTTCTCCCGGCTTGTGTGCCAAGATTCCAATGGAAGCCACACCGTTTAGGGGACTATCCTTTAACTGCTCCCATTTTTCGATTGCCTCCTCTACTGTAGTGATGTCATCATAATATTCTCCCAACTGATGGAATTCTCCACATTCTGCTACAGTAAAGGTAAGCAGTGGCTCTACCTTGCTTTTTCGTTCCAGTTCATCCAGAAATTCCTCGCAGTTCAGAGGATTCAGTTTGGATTCTGCCGTGATTGCTCCCTTTGTTCCATTGGTATCCGGTTTCTGTTTCAAATCCTCTACGATATCATTTACGGCTTCATAAATGGAAATGTCCGGATTGTCGTAAACACCGCCATCCAATTCCTTCCCATCCACATCATAAATGGTATAATCATACCCCTCATCCACAGACTGAATCGTAATAAATCTATCCTCAATACGAAAAGCCAACTCCTGCTCCATGTATTCCTCTGCTCTTATCAACCGTTCGGATAAGTCGCCGGATTGTTCTTCTGTAACCGGATTGATATCGACCTTTACCTCTCCAATGCAAAAATCATCTTCATGCAGAAGATTGAAAATATCATCCTCCCGCCTTGCTCCGGCATATTCAAATAAAATATCCAAATCCGAGTCTGCATTTTCTGTTCCCCGGCTTCGGCTTCCATATACCATCACTTCCCGAATCTGAATCGGCAAGTGATATTCCCTGATTTTCATTTGGATATATCCCCGAACCTCTTCTTCTATACGATCTGCTGTCATCCCCTCGAACGGTCGAAAATACTGCTTTGTCTTTTCCCGGAAGCGACTTACCGCCTGTTCTGTCTCTGCCGAGTGATATTTTTTCTCTTCCAAGAAATCTGCCACTTTCGTAAATCCAAAGGAATCCACATAGTAAGCCGTTTTTTCATGTTCTTTTTCAATCACAATCACATCACTGACCGACATGGAATGCCCGGTAAAATCATCCGGATGATAAAGGTTGAATTTTTCATACAGAGTATCCAGTGTTTCTCCTTCTTTCAATTCCCCACGATACACCGATTCATAATCGTTTTTGTCTACCACCAGCTTATTATTCTTCACAAAGTCCATTCCCATGAACTGATATGCTTGCCCGTTTCCTCCTTCCTTAATCTGGAACAATTCATAGGTAGCCAAACGTTCGGTATCATAAGAGTTTTCTCTTTCTTCCACACCATCCGCCACTCGGACAATCGCATTGGCATAAGTGCTCTTATCAAATATCTCTGGGTAAGTTTCTCTTATGCTCAGTGTGTCCCCGGTTCTTCCTGCTACAATGATGTGGTCTAAAATCTCGATATCTAAAAACAAACTGGCATACATCATCTTTTCTGTTACCATTCTGTCGGATTGACTCATCTGGAGTTCCGAAGAAGGGTGATTATGCAAAAGAATCATGGAGGCAGCGTTTGACAGGATAGCAGACTTAAAAAGTTCCCGGCCGGATACAAAGGAAGAATTGAGCGTTCCAATGCTTACCACATTGAAATTGATGGGATGTCCTTTACTGTCCAGATTGATGACACAGACCTCTTCTCTGTCTAGTCCCGCCATCACATCGGCCATTACGGAAATGGCTTCTTCTGGATTTGTAATGGGTTTATCACTGTATACACCATTCCCCTCCACCAATTTCAAACGCACATCCACCTGTTTTAATTCATCACTCATCATCCGGCACCTCCAAACTCACGCATATCATCGTGTCTTCTTTGGCAGCATTTACTATCTCCTGCAGTTCCGTCACAGAACGTGCTTCTAATTCTGTGACCGTTGTTTTTTGTACTTCCATATCTTCCCCCGCTTCCTAATGTCCCTTGTGCTTGATTGGTTCATGTGTATGGTTCGGAGTAGTCGAATCATATTCCTGTTTGTTCTCTGCCGTGGCAAATAGTTCCTTAACTTCCATATTATTTGTCATTCCTTGTGCCTGCTTGTAGGTAAGCTCCGGTTGCTTGTCGCACCGACTGAAGGTATGGCTTTTGGAATCGTATTGATAGACACCATCAGACAATACTTCTTCCTCTGAAACACACATTGCATTGACATCCTGTACCATAGTCTGCAATCTCTGAAAAGACATATTTTCGCTCTTAGGCAGAATCAATGTCTCGTGCACCGATGACGGAAGAATATAATAATCCCCACCGAGTTTTTCTGCCACCATCTGCTGAACATCCTCACGCATGATATAAACTGCTCCATTAACATTTACTTCATTCGTCAAACAATACAAATCCGGACCATCGTTCGGAATTGACGCTCGGATTAAATCTTTTGCTTCTTCTAACGGAATTCCTTCTTCCTGTGCAAAGTCAGATGCCATCATCTTTACCATTGTTTCCTGTATTGACTCAAACTTAAGTGGGGATATTTTATCCATGTTATTCATTGCCTGCTCATGGAGGGTATCCATGTCAATACCGTACATTTCCATTAAATCATTATTGATTGTAATCGAACCCATGGATTCCTCATTTCCATTCGCCCAGATATGATAGGTAATTGCCAAATCTTCTTTTTGCGTGTAGGGAATATTCGATAACCGATTTACATTACTTTGAAGATTGGATACTTTGGGATAAATGAAGTCTTTGACCACCTCATAATTTTTTACTTCCTGCAAATCAAAGTTGAATCGATACTCCTCCCTTGGTTCGATATGTTCAATATAGGAATCTGCGATTTTTCCAACAACCTCTTCGATATCCATGCCTTGCTGATATTCCTCATAAGCCGCATTCAGATATATGGTAGGTGACATATTCCCATTGGGATTAAAAATCGTTAATCCGTCCAGTACTACATCATTGTTCTTAACCGCTTGGCGAATATCCATATTGGCATTTTTATACTGTTCCGGCAAATAATCTAATACATGTTCTTTGACATAATCCTTAAATTCATTGTAATTCATCTTTTTTACCTCATTCTTTCCGGACTTATTGTCCTTTTTTAGTGTTTCTTTTCCTTTTTTGCTTCCTCACGAAAGGTTTCCGTATGGTACGTCATTTTTTCTTCCCCGACTGCCATAAGCCCTTGCAAAATCCCCACATGATTAAACGGCTTCATGGTCTGAAGAGAAGAATCATATTCATAAGCGGCATGTGTGGTAACTGCCTCAGATGTCAGTATGGAAGAACCCAAACGGCCAAGTACCGCCTGCAGATAAACAACGGTATCCTGTTCCGTCTTTGGTGCAATCAGATAATCACTTTCCGATATGGGAATGGCATAATAATCGCCATCCATATATTCCGCCATCTGCTTTAGCATTTCCTCATCATCCAGACTGGCACCATTTAACTCCGTGGAAAAACAGACAATTTCGTCCTCTTCTTCCGATACCATATCCGCAAGAAGTTCTCTTGCACGTTCTTCCGTGATTTCATTCTCTTCCATGAATTCCGGCATCAAATGCTCAACCATCCACTCTCCCAAAGGCATCACCTTTGGTTCTTCATCCAAAACAACATCCTCTCCTTTCTCATCCATATTTAACAAAGCATCCAAGGCTGCTAACCGCTCCATCTTTTCCTTTAATTCCTGCTCGGCAGGAAAAGGTTTTTGCACTTCTATCTTCGCTGTTTCCAACTGATGACTCACGTTCTCTAACTTTGTTCGTGCTTCCGCCAGTTCCTTATCCATGTTTTCAAGCACGTTGTTGATTCGGGTAATATTGCCGAGTGCGTCCGAACCGATTTCCAGATTGTGACTGATTTCTCCTTTGAGGCTCATAACAAATTTACGATTGAAGGAATCGAAGGTAACTTTCATCGCAAATCCGGCGTACTCTCCAACGGGTACTGTCTGCCCCATAGCGTTCATCTGTTTACACAGTGCAATAAGGGCTGTCCCAGCTTCCTTTTTGTCATAGTAAGTCCGGCTTCCCACCTTCATCACGAAACTTTCCTTATCCTCCGGCATATGTTTATGAGCCGTTTCGATATCTGCCTCAAATCCACGAATACGCTCCTTCAGCGTTTCGATCTGCTTTGGATAATGCTTCGCTATGTTATCCTCCAGCCGGTAAATCTGACTGGTATGGTTTGCCTTCATCAGTTTCAACTTGGAAACCTGGATATCTAAATCCATCTTTTCCTTGATATAAGGATTTCCGGTAGCCAACGCTTTCACTTCCGCATAAGTAAGTGCTGCTTCATCCACATCCTCACAGCTTCGCACCGGTGATTTGCTGGTCATGATCTGACTGATAAACTTCTGCTTATTCTCAATCACCTGCCACGAATAACTGTCAAAAGTTCCTTCTGTGACATAGCGGAAAATAGATACGGTATCATTCTGATTCCCCTGTCTGAGAATACGTCCCTCCTGCTGCTCAATATCCGATGGGCGCCATGGTACATCCAAATGGTGCAGCGCAATCAACCGGTCCTGCACGTTGGTACCGGCTCCCATTTTCTGTGTAGACCCCAACAAAAAACGAACCTGTCCGCTTCTTACTTTGCCAAACAGCTCCGTCTTTCTTAATTCTGTATTCGCTTCATGGATAAAGGCTATCTGTTCTTCCGGAACACCTTTCCGTATCAGTTTCCTTTTGATATCATGGTAGACATCATCAAACACCTCTGCTTCCACTGTTTCGCCTTCAAACGTGGCTGTGGTTTTCCCTATCTCCTTTGGCGTAGACAAATCACAAAAGATAAGTTGTGCTGACCGATTCTCTGATGTCTTTTCCCAGATTTCATAGGCTTTTTCCACACAACTGTTTACTTTGGAACTTGGGGAATCCGGCAGCATCGGATTGATTAACCGCTGATCCAGTGCTAACTTCCTTCCATCATTTGTGATTTTCAGCATATTATCTTCATGCGGCTGTACCCTGCGGTCACGAACTGCCTCTGCCCTCTCTGCAAGAGAAGCCACCATATCCTTTTGATAATCACTTGGTTCCAGTACCACATTTTCATACTCTGCTTCCGGTACCGGCAAATCCAGCATATCCGGTGTTTGGATATCCGCACATTCCTTAAAGAGAGAAATCAACTCCGGTAAGTTATAAAACTTTGCAAATCTCGTCTTTGCCCGGTATCCGGTTCCCTCCGGTGCAAGTTCAATGGCTGTCTGCGTCTCTCCAAAGGAAGATGCCCAGGCATCAAAATGTCCCAGTCCCATTTGCTGCAGCGTATCATACTGCAAATATCTCATATTGGTATATAACTCCGTCATACTGTTGGAAATCGGTGTTCCCGTAGCAAAGGTAATTCCCTTTCCTCCCGTAAGTTCGTCTAAATACTGGCACTTGGCAAACATATCCGAAGACTTCTGTGCTTCCGATTGGGCAATGCCTGCTACGTTCCGCATTTTAGTATGTAAAAACAGGTTTTTGTAATAATGACTTTCATCTACAAAAAGCCTGTCCACACCTAACTGCTCAAAAGTGACAACATCGTCTTTCCGGGAAGTATCGTTTAACTTCTCCAATCTTGTCTGCAGCGTCTTTTTTGTCTTTTCCATCTGTTTGATGGTATAACGCTCTCCCTTGTCTGCCTTTGCATCCTGAATTGCCAGTGTGATTTCTTCAATTTGGCGCTCAATGATGGCAACCTGACGCTCTGCCGACAGAGGAATTTTTTCAAATTGTGTATGCCCGATAATAACGGCATCATAATCCCCCGTTGCGATTCTCGAACAGAACTTCTTCCGGTTCGCCGGCTGAAAATCTTTTTTCGTAGCCGCTAAAATATTGGCTCCCGGATAGAGTCTCAAGAAATCACTGGCCCATTGTTCCGTCAGATGATTGGGAACAACAAACAGGCTCTTTTGACATAAGCCTAACCGCTTACTTTCCATGGCGGCAGCTACCATCTCAAAGGTCTTTCCTGCACCAACGCAATGGGCAAGCAGCGTATTGTGCCCGTAAAGGACATGTGCCACGGCATTTTTTTGATAATCCTTTAGTTCAATATCCGGTGTCATTCCCGGAAACACCAAATGAGAACCATCATACTCTCTCGGTCTGGTGGAATTGAACAGCACGTTATACTTATTTACTAAAACCTCTCTTCGTTCCTGGTCACGAAATACCCAGTCCCGAAAGGCTTCTCTCATGGCATCCTGTTTCTGCGCCACAATCGTTGTTTCCTTTTTGTTTAGAACACGCTTTTCCTTGCCATCCTCGATGACCGTATCAAATACCCGGCTGTCCTTCAGATTCAAGGAATCTTCTAAAATCTGATAGGCATTTCGACGGTTCGTTCCATACGTCATATTGACAAGAGTATTTCCGTAGTCTGCATTTTTTCCTTTTACATTCCACTGTCCGGTTACGTCAGAATACTGGATTTTAATAACATCCCTTTCCAAAAGATGGAACGGAGTTTCAAACACTTCCCGCATAAAATCTTCGATATATCTTGGTTCAATCCATGTTGCACCGATTCTGACTTCAATTTCACTGGCATCCAAATCTCTTGGCTGGACTCGTTTCAGTGCCTCCACATTGATAGCATACGTTGCATCATTTTCGGCAAAACCCCCGGCCACCTGCAGCTTATCTCTGACATTTCCACTCAGATACGCATCTGCCGTTTCCCAGATTTCACTAACCGGATTTTTGAAAATAACTCCTGTAAGTTCCTTAATTAGTTCCTCCTCGCTCTTATCTGTGAGTTCTGACATATAAGCAAAATCAATCGCTGCCTTTTCCGACAGGGACACCGCCAACGCTTCACTGGCTGTATCAACACTGGTAACCACTTCCGTTTTCTTGATGGTTCGCTTGGAAAACATATCGGCTTTTCCGAGGAAGTTGCCTTCCTCATCCAGTTTCTCCAACGAACACAAAAGACAATAACTGCTGTCCTGATGAAATGCCCGTTTATTCGTTTTGGAAACAATTCTGCCATTCTCTTTTACAAAATCATCATACAAATCATTTAACTGTTTCTGCTCTGCCTTAATATCTTCCTCCGGATATTCTTCCAACTGGAGCCGTATCAGTTCCTGGGTGCAGTCCCGTATGGCAACCATCCCATGGATTCGACGAATCATTCCCTCGGAGGCTTCCACCGGTTTCATAACGGAGTTCTCACGATAATATAATTTCTCATCTACCAAGGTGTAACTGAAATTCTTTACTTCCGGAATGGCAGGAATCACTTCATCCATCGTACTTTCTTCCGATAATTCCAACTCAATTTCTTCATACTCACCGGATATCTGACTAAAGGCAGCCTCCAACTGCTCCTCAAATGGCAAAGAGGTATCTGCCACACAAGTACTTTCCATACCATAAGGACCACTGACCATTTCCATCGAACCAACAATCATGTCCGGGTTTTCAGTAAAATAATGATTCATGACAACTCCATTATCATCTTCTGACAAATGAACCCAATCCGGCTCAATATCAATGACACGGTCTCTTTTTTTCAGAAAAATAATATCCGACGTCACTTCTGTTCCGGCATTTTCCTTAAATGCCGTATTGGGAAGTCTTACTGCTCCTAACAATTCTGCCCGTTGTGCAATATACTTACGGACTTTCGGATTTTCCTTATCCATCGTACCTTTGCTGGTGATAAACGCAATGATACCGCCCGGCCGCACCTGATCGATGGCTTTCGCAAAAAAGTAATCATGGATAAGGAACCCTGTTCCTCCAAAGTTTTGCTTATCATATTTTTTATCCGGCACCTTATACTGTCCAAATGGTACGTTCCCAATCACCACATCAAAAAAATCATTGGGATAACCGGTTTTCTCAAATCCATCTACCGTGATATTGGCTTTCGGATATAACTGCTTTGCCATACGTCCAGTCAAAGAATCCAGTTCCGCACCGTAAAGTTTGCTGTCTCTCATCGTCTCCGGTAACATACCAAAGAAGTTACCGATGCCCATAGACGGCTCCAAGATATTTCCTTTGGCAAATCCCATTTTTTCAAGCGTGTGATAAATTCCCCGAATAATCGTAGGACTTGTATAATAAGCATTTAAGGTACTTTCTCTCGCTGAAACATATTCTTCATCCGACAAAAGACTTTTTAACTCCTGATACTCATTTGCCCATGCACTTTTCGTTTCATCAAAGGCATCTGCAAGTCCGCCCCATCCAACATATCGTGCCAAAGTTTCCTGTTCCTCTGCGGTAGCCATTCGTTCCTCTGCTTCTATTTTTTGCAATGTCTGAATTGCTTCCACATTCCAACGGAACTTTTCTTTTGGGGTTCCTATTCCCAGTTCATCTGAGGTAATCACATAGTTTTCTGCATGAATTTCTTCCGGCTGAATACTCTCTTCTTCATCCGGAGTATCTACGCCACTTAATTCCTCTTTTGCCTGTTCCAGTGCCTTTTTTTCCTGTTCTTCTTTGTAGGCTGCATATTCTGTCTTCTTTTTATCCGATAAATACCGTCCTTGTTGTATCAGTTTTTCAATCCGCTTTGCAACCACATTCCAGGATAAAAGCACTTCCGCATCCGGTGTGAAGATGTGCCCTTTTCTCAAACGGATACCTTTTGCGTCATAATCCTTATAACTGTTATCCGAACCCGCCAACGCAGAGTTGGAACCACCGGTTCCATATTCCTTTTTCAGAAAATCAGCTGCTTCTTTCACGGTATGATCCTTTTGATAAAAGTCATAAATCCGAAAACTACCCTGTGCAAATCCGCTGCCACTGCTAAGCACATAATCAATTTCATCCGATGTAATAAAATCTTCGGTAAGAACATCCACTTTTTCCGCAAGGGGATAGGAAATCCGTTCCTTCAATAAATCAGCAACATCCTCCCGAAGTTCATAAGGATTCTTTGCTAACCGGAATCGTATGGATATCTCCCCGGATTCAATCTTTTGCAGCGTTTCATCCAGACATGCTACAATGTTTTGAATCTTATCCGGTTTCGTAAGCAAATCCATCAGGTATTCTTCTTCACCCGGATAATTATATCCGCTTATCTCTAACCCTTTGGGAAACTCACCAATGGAATCCCGATAAAAAAAATACAGTTGATTGGTGATACGCTTTCTCTCATAATAATCAACCATATATGCCTCCGTCGAATCCATATAGGTACCGGACTCCACTTGACTTCGGATGATTTTTTCAATTTCTTCCCAGGAAAGTTTCAATTCCGTATGTTCCAGTGCCGAATTGCCATGCGCTGCTGACATTCCGTTTTCATCAAACCACACGGAAATCTGTTCTTCGCCAAAGTTAAATCCCTTTCCGGTAGAACCATACTCACGGCGTAAAAAATCCGTCATCTCTTCCGGTGTTTTCCTCTGTTCATACTTTGCAAAGATTCTCTTTCTGCTGTTTTCCAACCCTCCTCCTGTGCAAAGAATCTTCGCAACCTTTTCCTCGGAAATAGTTCCGGGGAAAGATAAGTGTATCGGCTTTTCCACCTGTGCCACAGCAATATTGCCTAACTGCTCCGACATCAAAGAGAATAAATCCATCTGCCGGTAAGGACTGTTTTCCGGCGGAGTATAACTTTCTAGTTCTTCTACTGATAAACCAGTTCCTGAAGAATCGCTTCCTCCGCCTGCTGATAAATCATGTTCATCTTTCTTGTCCACTCCAAGGGATTGGTCGCTTTCAACTGCTCCGTCACTCCCTGTGACTTCATGAGTTTCTCCGTCAGATTGTCTAACCTCTGTTCTGCCTGTTCCTGAATCTCCAGACAATGCCCCATCAATTCTCCGTTCAGAAGCATTCCGCTGTAAATCCCCCGTTTGTAGTTCTTCAGATAATTCCTCCGCAGGATTCCGTACTTGGTCAACATGGTCTGCTTCTCCTCGTCTGGTATCAGATTCGGAATCCGGTAATCTCCGTTCTTCTCGTATGTCAGGTTCATTCTCTTTTTCCATCCTTTCGTTTTTATAAAACTGATTGTGTGTTACCATCCACAGTATATGTTCTTTTGCTTCCTCTTCGGAATCACAGTAGCAGATGTTCTTTGCTGTCACGTTATCATAGACAAACCAGTCACTTGTGTTGGAATCCAATCCAATCACAAAATCATCTTCTCTAATGACCCTTGCTTCTTTTCTGCTTGCTCTGGCATGAGAAGGATGCCTCGCAAGTTCTCTGTCATACCGTGCAATACTTCGCCCAATCTGAATCAGCATGGGTTCACATAATTCCGATGTGGCACTTCCTAACACCGACAGGGTACGCAGTGTATTGAACTCATGGATATAATCAAAGGGAAACTCGCCCTCATACTCTGCCATATCAAAGCCACATCGCTTGAGAACGGTATAACATACACTTTGCTCTAACGTCTCCCGCAACCGAAGTGACACGGTATCTCCATCCAAATCCTCCAGATAGCTGCCTGCCGAAACATCAATCAAATCATCCACAATCTCTTCATAATAATCGTCTGCTATTCTTTTGGAAATCTGATAAATCCTGTCTTCAAACGATGAATCCTGATTGGTAGTTCCATAAATCCTTTCCAGTGCGGCAAGAATACCTTCTTCATGTTCTTCTCTAATATTCCAGATAAAGGGAGATTTCCCAATCCGTCTTGCCTTATGCACATCGGATACATCAAACACATAACGTAGCCTTGGATAATCACTTTCCTGGTCAATAAGAGCAATCCCCTTGGCACCACGATTCACCCAGCAAAACATTTTCTCATTCCACATTTCCAATGGGGCACAGGCGGTGGCATCCGGACGCTGTGCATATATGAGAATTTGGTCCTCAAATGGATACTTGTATAACCTCGACGCAACATCAAGGTAATTCATCCAACTTTCTTTATTCTCTCCGATACTTCTGGCAGTTTCTTTTGCCAGAACAGAGATTTTTTCATATTTCGTCATAGGTTGATTTCCTCCTGTACCCAATCTTTACGTTTGGACATTTTGTCCAAACGCTATTTCTTTTTCAGTTCTTCACTGGCTTTTGCGTATGCCATGAGTCGTTTGTTACTGTTTCTCTTTTGCACAATCTCATAATCTACGTTTGCCTGTATTTCTTTTTGTTCCTTTTTCTTCATCTTCTTCCTCCCATTCTTTCAAACAATTTCTCGTTTCATATACATAAGGCTTTTGAAGCATGAGCCTTATGGAGCTTCTTACAAGCTGAACCAATGTCATACCATTTTTGTGGTAAAAACCACACAATCCGATAATTCCAATGACCGGCATACAGATTGAAATGGCTGAATTGATTCCCATTCCAAAATAAAAATGCAGAAGTAAGATTCCTCCTACTCCTACAAGTAATGCACTGCCTCCGAAGATGCACTCTCTGAAGGATAATCCCTTGAAGAAATCATCCTTAAAGGCTGCAACATCCGGATTGATTGTCTTTGTCATCTCCACGCTAGCTGCCAGCCGTGACCGAGTAATCTTTGCTTACGAGGTGTGGCTTGCAGCTTCTACCTCCTTGTTTCTTTATCTTCTACAAACCAAATGCTTTTTGCATGACACTATCTGACATTTTTACAGAGGATGCGATGACCCCCATTTTCAAACAATACTCCAGTAATCGTATCAGTGCATTTTCCGTATCTATGGAAACCGTATCAATAAAACTTCCACTGATCGCAATCACTACGGCGATTAATAATGCGGAAAACACATATCCAAAGAAAGTCCGAATATAGGAATATCCCACCTGTGCCGTCTGTCCTCCTGCCGCCAAAGTAGATAATGCCACCCCGGCAAACGGTGCAATCATATAAATCTTTAAGATACGATTTAAGACGGTCAGAACTACGATAAAGCCACAGACCACTGTAAATAGAAAGAACAGTATACTGGTTAAAAAAGCTGTCATCGTTCCGAAATCTGCACTGGATATGTTTTCATATACCTTCACACCATCAAAGTCATATACCATATACAAACCGTTGTCTCCAAGAATTGCCTGTGTCAGGCTCTTCCCCCATGAGAAAAACTTTGGCATATAGCTTAGTGCCATGCTAAGAACATTGGATGTAATAATCAGCCGGATAAACATCTTAATCGTCTTATCGAATGTCAAATCCGTATGTAAATCACAACTGTCCCGACAAAAGCCATAAAGAAAAAAGACACATAACAAAGATACTGCTACTACATTTAAGGTTGTGTATATCGTAGATATACTTTCCCAGACATCTTTGTATGTACCTTTTGCCGGATTCTTCGTCAGCACATCGGATGCCAACTGCATCATGTCATTCCATGCATATCCTGCACACTCAAAGAAATCTTTTCCACTGAAAAAATCTCCTAAATCTTCAAAAAATCCTGTAACGGAATCCCATAATCCCACTGTCATCACCCCCTTTGCAGGATTCCTTTCCTTTTCTTACGAAACACCCAGTAACTTAAGAATTGCCGGAACTGCAATCATAATCAAACCACCAATCACTTTCTTTATCGCCTGGCTTTGTTGCGTTGTTTCATGAGCCGCATAGGCTGTACCAAAGTCCAACAAGCCCCATGCCAGAAAGATAACTCCGACACCACCAACACAGCCAAGCACCAAATCTTTGATAACATCAATTCCATCAGTTACATCCGACACTCCGGTATCCGTTGTGTCGCTTTTTTTATCTGCTGCTTTTGCCAACATCGGTGAAACCGTCAAGATTCGAAAATACATGCCTGCCACGAGAGCAGAACACCGTTTCCACAGCCCCTTGCTGCGGGGTTTCATAACTTCTAATTCCTTGTGCATTTTTTATCCTCCTTGTTTTTGCGAAGCAAAAATCCGAACTCCTATGTGAGGAGAGGATTTTCCTCCTTTGTTTTTGCGGAGCAAAAATCCGAGCTTCCTATGCGAGGAGAGGATTTTCCTCCTTGTTTTCCACCGAAAAAGTAACTCCCGGCATTATCGTTTCCTGCAACCGATTACCATAAGCCGCTTATCCTTTCCATCCATTGTCCGGCAAGTAGAAAGCGTCACAAACTGGTAGTTCCGAAAGAATGCTTCCGCACCGCTTTCCTCAATTTCATTTTTCATCTTCTTTGCCGCTTCACTTTGAAACTTGCTGTGACTTAGAATCTTTTCTACCATCCTGCAGTAATCCTCTTCATTTCCGTAGTCCGTGAAAGAATAATAATCTGCATATTTATCTGTCTCTAACACAGACACAACGCAGTATTCCTTTTCTTTTTCACCAACTGCAGTAAAGGAAAACTTGGGATGCTTTCTAAAAAATGTTTCCTCCCGGAAATTTTGCAGATAGCCAAAGTATCGTCTTCCGTTGATGTTATGACCATAAATAATCAGGTTGTCACTGTCAGTCGTACAGCGAACATCCAAAAAAGGCGTTCCATAAAAGCTGTACTCTCCATGCACATCCCGGTGAAGATAATACTGCCAGTCATCCTTATGATGACCTTCGATGCCTGTCTGCATAACCGGATAAGAAAAGCCGGTGCCTTTGATTTCTAGCCACCCAATCATATCTTTGTACTTTTTGTGGAGGTTCCCGACACCATCCTTTTCTCTCTCCGTGGTAATCTCTTTTTCTATCTTGTCCTGCTTTCTCTCCTGATCCACAGTTCTTTTCAGATATAGGAACAGAATCGAAGCAATGACTGCTAAAATCAAAAAAAGGAAGAAAAGTATTCTTCTTTTAGATACTTTTCTTCCCTTTGGGGTTGAACTGTTATTTAGTTGTTTCATATGAATCTTTTCCTTGTAACTTAATTCAGTGATACAAATAATCTTTTCATGGGCAAAATTTCCTCTTTTCAACCAAGAACATTTGTTCTATAATATTATATACAATGAAGACAGGAGGTTCCAACGATGGGAGCTATACAAGAAAAATACACCTTAGCAGATGTCATTTGCCAACATAAAACCGATGGAACCATTATTCCATTGAAAATTCGCATCACTGATGAAGACGGCGAATATCAGGTTTATAACATCAAATCCTACAAAGATGTATCGAATCGCACAGCATATACTATGCCCAACGGAGCTTCTGTTGCCCCAGCCAACCATCTTTGGAAATTTGAATGTAAGATTTGCGCCTTCAACACGCTGAAACGGATTCAGCTTTTTTATAATGCCAATGAAAATAGTTGGAAGGTGTTCTATTCATAGAACATCGATTGTTCTATTTTCTCAACTTGTACTGCTTACCTTCTCCCTCACAAACTGAAAATCTTCTGTTGCTTTCAATCTCTCCACAAGACTGGAATTTGTCCATTATTCTTTTTTCACCAGATACAGCATTACATGCTGTGGCATTTCAACCACTCCACCATTACTGTTTATGTAATCTCTTACTTCCGATAAATATAATTTTTTATGCTCTTCATCAAGGGTTTGTGTGCTTGAATATGATTCTAAAAGCAAAGAATATCTGTCAGCATCATAAGTATCAATCCATCTATATTCTTTGATTACAGGAATACCAAAGTAATTTCCAGACTGGATTTGAGATATCCTTTTTTGTCTAACTCCCTCAATACCTTCTTTATCGAATCCTAAAGATTCTTCTGGTAAGTATTTCTTTTTAATCTCATTTAACCCAACAAAAATGCCAGTATCATGTAATGTAACTGATGACATATGCCAAAATACCGCTAGAACTCCACTATCATTTAGCATGTCCCATACTTTAGGATATCCGACAGTAGCATCTACCCAGTGAAATGCTGTTGCAGAAAAAATCAAATCATATTTCTTGTTTGACTTGAAATCTTCAAAATACGCCTTATATGTATTTACATTCTCACTTTTATATTTTTCCATTAAATAATCTACTTGCTTATCCCCAACTTCAACGATATCAAGGTCATTTATGACCTTGATAAACAAATCTGTTGCTTGACCTGTGCCCGCTCCGATCTCTAATCCTCTAGTAAAAAAAGACTTTTCTGCGAAGTCCTTTATATCATTCAATAACTCTAATGGATATGTTGGTCTTGCAGCATCATACATTGTTACGACATTGTTAAAAGTATCCTTTAAGTTTACAATCATTTTTCTTCCCCACTTGCTATTATGTCTTCTTTTATCTTTCGCTTTCTATCCAATAATATGCCCTTTCTTCTGTCTCTTTTTCTAATATAGCGCCGTTTACTTCTGCAACTGCTCTTGATGCAACATTTTCTTTATGTATTGTAATAAGTACTTTATCAATACCGGATTCATTCGCTTTTTCAAGTAAAAGCTTCAATAATTCTTTTCCATATCCTTTTCCCCGATATGGTTTTGCTATTCCATAACCTATATTTCCACCGGCTACTCGTAATGCATCTGTCAGAAATTCTCGAATACTACCAAAACCAACAGGCACATTATCAACATAAAGCCAGTATGTAGTTGAAGGAACCTTCCATCCATCCACAAGGCCTTTTTGTTCAGATTCTATCTGTTTGTTAATAAGCCATTGCTTATATTCCTCAAAAGACAAACCATTCGCTTTATTAATCAAGCCATTTTCATCTTTAGGAATTAGTTGCAAAAGCTCATATATATCGTTTCCATCATCTGGCGATAGCTTCCTTAATTCAACCATATTACCTATACCTCATTTCATTTGTTCTCAAATACATTCATTTCTTCACCGCGTGAGCAGTTGATTGGAAAAATTGGAAGTTTACAAATCGACAAATTCAAATTTTCATGTGTTCGACAAACTAGAATTTGCGGGTTCTTTACATAGATAAAATTTCAATTTTCAAAGCTATCCCCATTGAGAGAATAAACTAAAATTTATTCCACTATCCCACTCCAATTGTTTACAATAATATCTGCGTTACTTTCAAGGTCCGTAGCACCGTCCAATTCAATTTTTACACACGACATATTTGTCATCCATTCTTTCTGTTCTCTCATATTTGGTGATCCATCTTCTTCATAACTTCGATTATCTTTCAAAAATTTCATATGGGATTCATACATATCTCCACCTTCAAGTACTCTTCTTCCAAATCGCTCTATTGCTCTTTTATGAACTCGTTGTATTCGAATATCTGGTTCAACATAAAGAAATACCATCATTTTAAACATATCATCAAATGCATAATGAAAGGAACTCATCGAACCAGCCATAACAAAATGTTCATATGGAGCAATATCAGTGTTCAGTCTGCTAATCTTTTCTTCCCTCGTATACATTTGTGTATATGGACTATCTGTATTCTGTTTCCAAATATAATCATCCACATCAAAATATAGATATCCCAGTTTCTGTGCAACTATTTTTCCAAGTGTTGTCTTTCCACTTCCAGATGGACCAATTATCATAATTCCAGTTGACATATTTACACCTCACTAAATAGCAATAAAGATTTATTATTGTTCTGAAAATCGGAATTTATTACTTATTCATTTCATCAACTAAGCTTGCTGCTTTTACCGTCATTTCCACCCATCCAGGCACAAAACCACTGCGCAATGCATTTTTTACCGATTTAAGATTTGACCACGCACAGCAGTAAAATGGTACTTTGCCTCTTTCAATTATTTCAATTGCAAGATTACTTGTTAGTGATGAAGCAATTCCCATTCTTCGATATTCAGGCAAAACATCGACACCTATCTGCCACATATTATCACAATCCGCTGAACACGCTGCGAGACCTACAAGCTTCTCACCATCATATGCTCCAACTCCCAGAACATCTAACTCTTTTCTATCTGCACACAATGCATTCCCCCACATTGGAAGATACAAATCTGCAAAATCTTTTTGTTCTAACACTTTAAGGACATAATTGCACTCTAATCTTTTCAATCGTTCCATATCCGGCAAAAAATACTCTGCCATAAAACATACTCTATATCCTTTTTCTTTCATCCGTTCATCAAGCCAGTGCATGTTAGGCGTCTCAAAACAATGATAAAATTCAAACTTACTCAGATATGTTTCAACTATTTCTTTAAATTCATCTTTCACAGATGCAACTACATTGCTTCCATAAGACACAAAATTACAAGCGATAGGTTCTTTATAATATTTTCTTGCCAAAGGTCCAACTCCAGATTTAACAAATACATTTGTATCCTGAAGGAAGTCAGAAACCTTTGCATTTGTGTCATATGCAGATTGCTGCATTGCTATATCCATTATTTCTTTATTCGTCATAACTTACTTCCTTTTTTATTCTTTATCCGATACTAAATTATAAATTGTTATCATTCACTAAATATGAATTTACCAATCCGACAAATTCAAATCTTCTGTTGCTTTCAATCTCTCCGCAAGACTGAAAGTTTATTCACTCTCTATATCATCGATTATTTCTTTTGCTCGATATAAGATAGGTAATTCTCTATTTGCTACAAGTGTTCCTAATCGTGTATTCTTTCTATTTTCATATTCTCGAACTGCTTCTTCATAAGACAATTGCAATGTAGATAAATGAAAACTATCTATTTCATCCTGCGTTAAATTTTTTTCCCCAAATGATTTTACTTTACACAAGAAATAATTATTAATATTATGCCTATGAATCAGGTTATAATAATCACTTACAACTCCTATTTTAAAAACTATTTCTACTGATACACCTAATTCTTCTTTTAGTTCTCTTTGAATGGCAGTTTGTAACTCCTCGCCTACCTCAACTCCTCCGCCAGCAGTTTCAATTAATGTTGCTTTGCCAAAATCATCATCTCGCTCGGCTCTTACAAAATAGAATATTCCGTTTTCATCATATACAATTGCTCTAGCAATATTTCTATCATGGTCAATATAATCAAATTGCCATTGCGTATCCTGCAGTTCAATATATATTTCTTTATGCACCATATATTCCCCCTGATAATCGACATCAAAATTCAAATTTTCTGTACCCTATAAAATTAATTTATTGGGATTTACCAAATCGCCAAACAACGATTTACCTTTTTCATTATCATTATATCAATACCTCTCCCATATCACAAAAAAAATGTTTTTTCTCCAAATCTGCAAAAACTTTTTCTACATCAACGACCTCTTCTCCATTGTCAATTCCCCTTTCATTGCAATCTTTGATTTATTGCTTCAATCCACCCGCTATCATCACTTTCAAGCAACTCTAAATAGTGCCCAAAATTACTGCTTCCTGTAATTGAATCATCTACCGCTAATTTGCTAACTCTCTCACGCATATCTTTGTAATTTTCTACCGTAATATACTTCATTATCTCTTTGATTTGATCTGCCCGCCCCTTATAATTTTCTACACCGGTATACTTTTTTATCAATGGCGCATTCACTGGCTTTGCTGGTGATTTCAAATTTTCATCCGTCCAATGTTTCGATATAATCTGCATTGTACATGGATTTCCATACATTCAATTTATTTAAACAGTCAAGATATTCGTATTCCTCATTGCCTTCACAGATAATACAGATTTTATGATTATCTAAAAATTTAGGAAGCTTATTTATCATGGGCATCCCCCTCTCTTGCATTTCCCTTTATACTAAGTAAGGAGTTAATCAATTCCGGATCTGGCAATGCGCCAAGCGCACCCTTCCTGTATTTTTCCATTATATCCGTTGTATCTCTGACGCCCTGCTGCGCTGTAAACTCAGCAAGTGAATAAACATACACTCCATCTGCGTCCTTATGAACAAACCAAATCTGTTCCTTTCTGAACATCCTTTTGCAGTCCATAAGGTTAATGTCATGAACGGTAAATATCATCTGCGCATTGGTGTTCAATTCATTATTAAGCATGGCTACAATCGCTCTTGTAAGTTTGAAATGAATGCTGCTGTCCAACTCATCCACAACAAGAATTCTGCCTTGTTCAAGTGCCTCAATCACATAACTTGCCATCGCCGCTATCTTCTTTGTTCCTGTGGAATCAAATATCATGCTTGGTACATGAACTCCCTTGTAGGTAGAAACCAAACGGATCTGATCCATAATCTGATCCGGAATGTCCAACACTTTCTCTTCTGGTTTTTCATCATCCTCATCCATTTTAATTTGAATTTTATCCATATCCACATACTCAAAGTTATCCATATACAAGTCTGCGTTCTTGATAAAATCCACAATTTTTTCCTGTAATTGGTTCTTATTTTTCATAAGTTCAATCGTGTGCTGCATCGGAATATTATTCATATTAATGATGTCAATTTTCTCTGCAAATCCAACCAAAATTTGTTTCATCTCGTTGATGCGTTCAAACTTTGTCGTGTCAATCACATAACACAACAAACTATTCTTAGATACAACAGGAATCATAAATTTTAAATTCTCATCGCCACACTCGTATATTTCGCCAACAGTATCTTTCTTTAACCAGCAGACTTCTTTTTCATTATTATATTGATCCTTCAATATCTCAGAAAATGATTCGTAAATATACTCTTCTTTTTCACAGTCATACTTAAAATCATAGGAAAACTTTCTTCCATCTGCTAAAAAAGTTACCCCCAGTGAACAAATCTTGTTTGAAGTGAATATATTAGGCATCACCTCATTCCCTTTATTCAAAAGCACACCTTTTATGGCTCTGATACACTTGATCAAGCAGGTTTTCCCTACATTATTCGGACCATATACTCCAGCTGTCTTGAGTATATTGAAGTTGTTTTCTTTATGGACATTCGATCCAAATTTTTTATTTCTCATATCTGCTTTCATTGAGAATACGATGTCATCCTCAAATACAAAACAGTTTTTCGCTCTAATCTCAATAATCATGGCACATTCCTCCTAGTCATTTTCCCTATTAGTAATTATTATACCATGAAATATTTTTTATGCAACATTTCTTCACAAAAAATAATTAATACTTTTTATTCGTCACCCCCCCTCTGCTCCATTGACTCCATCACTCCTAATCAACACTTCCCACAAAGGTCGTGTTTTTGCCGGATTGCTCCACGGAACCCACATACTGTTTTTTTGATTTTTGTGTTGTCTTTGGCTTCGCTGTTTTCTTTGCCTTTGCTGTCACTTTAGGCTTAACTGTTTTCTTACTTTTCTTTATTACCTTTGGCTTCGTCGTTTCCTTGACTTTCTTTGTCACCTTTGACTTCACTGTTTCTTTTGGTTGTTTGGTAACCTTCGGTTGTTCCGATATTCTGCCAGGTTCTGTTACTGCCGTTTGCTTGTTCTCCTGTACTTTGTTATCGTATGCCGTAGGCGAAACCATTGGAATATCCGTCGAAGTTTTTTCTGTTTTTTTCTTTGATTGTAACCCCGCAAATGTGACCGCCAACACCAACACACACATAGCTAATCCCCACCCAATGATCCTTTTGTATGGAGATGAATAAGTCTCTTTGTTCCCTTGCTTATCACCTGCAGTATCGAAAATAGCATATATCATTTCCTCATCTGTTTGAAAACGATCGCTTGCTTTTATTGCCATTCCTTTTTCTATTGCATCCGCCAGCCAGTCTGATATCTTGATTGTATTTATTTGCTTAAGTTTTTCAAGTTGTCCCCCCGCCATACGATCCACAGCATCAACCGGAACTTTCGCAGAAAGCATGTAATACATCGTCGCGCATAACGCATAAATATCGGTTGAAGCACTAATTTTCCCTTTCGGGCGGCATTGTTCCTCCGGCGAAAAACCGTGCTTGAAAAGTAGTGTCATACTTTTCGTCTTATCAATTTGTGTCATTCTTGCCGCACCAAAATCAATCAATACAGCCCTGCCCAACGAATCAACCATAATATTATCCGGACTGATATCTCTGTGAATCAATCCGGTTGGATGGACTTGTGCCAGTGCCTCCATCACCGGTTTCATCATGAATAAAACCATTTTCTCTGATAATGCACCATTTTTCTTCACATATTCTTTTACCGATTGTCCCTTTATGTATTCCATAACAATATAAGATGTGTTATTTTCATCAAACACATCCCACACTGATACAATTCCCTCAAGCTTCTGAAATCTCGATAAACAACGTGCTTCCTCCTGAAATTTCATAAGGCGGTTCTGGTATTCTTCTTTACATTCTAATGAACATAATTCAACATCTGGCTTTGTTCCACGCACAACATCTCTTCTGACATAATCCACCGGGTAAAACTCTTTAATTGCAACCGGCATATCTGCGCAAAAATCCCATGCCAAATATGTAATTCCAAAACTCCCCTCACCCAAAGCAGCACCCAGTACATAGCGCTCTGCAAGATGTGTTCCCGGAAGCAGACATCGTCCTGCCGGCTTATAGTCTTTTGCCTGTTTCCGGCATAATGTACATCGGGAATTCTCATCGAGTTCACTCATACAAAAAATGCATCTTTGAATTCCATTTACTAACACGCAGTCATCATCCCCCTCACACCACCAAACTACCATCTTTTCAGATGATAGTTTTCATGGTTTGTTATGTTCTGACTTTTATCGTTTTTGAATATCGACTGTAAATCCTTTTATTTTTAACTTTTTTATAAGTCCGCACCTTAACATATAGCACTTGCTTTTTCTTCGAATACTTTACATTCAAAATCTTTTTATATTTTTTGATAGAAAAAGCCTTACCACCTATTTTGCGAAGTTTATTTTTCTTCCCCGCATAGATTTCAATATGCGTCCCTTGATATTTCTTCAAATGAATATGAATATACTTTATCTTCCCGCTGCGTTTCTTTTTTACCGATATAACAGGTGTAATCTTTAATTTACTTTTCTTTGCCTTAGCTACTTTGGATTGACTCACACCTTTATTCAATTCCGGCTTTGCGGATTGGTTTCCAGAGTTATTTGCTGTCGGTGCTATACTGCTGACCGGTGCTGATGTCTCTTTGGCATTCGGCGTTGGACTCACCGTTGGCATTATTCCGGCACTTGCAGTTGGACTCACCGTTGGCATTATTCCGGCACTTGCAGTTGGACTCACCGTTGGCA
>OGNY01000828.1_pt1 | contig 24101 bp, 14 predicted proteins | sample 1573551 | NCBI WGS metagenome assembly OGNY01 (sample SAMEA2581885, study PRJEB24529) | metagenome | biome: Human gut stool | place: China | collected 2011
ATAGTGCAAGCCGGGCGCAATGCCAAATTTATTTGCGCATTGCCGGGGCGCCGCCTGTGTTCTGTAAAGATAGTGCAAGCCGGGCGCAATGCCAAATTTATTTGCGCATTGCCGGGGCGCCGCCTGTGTTCTGTAAAGATAGTGCAAGCCGGGCGCAATGCCAAATTTATTTGCGCATTGCCGGGGCGCCGCCCGTATTCTGTGAAGCTCGTGCTGGCCGTGTGCGATGCCTGATTTATCCGGGCAATGCGGTGCCGCACCTGTCCGATGCTGCAAAAAAACGGGATGCGGCATTGTACATTGTGAATAGTTTTGTATCTTTGCTGCCTAACGTACGGAATTATAAACTAAACAAGATAGATTTTTATGGCAAAACAGCATGTCGCCGAGCAGGAAACCCTCGGCGAAGCAATGAACAAAACTGAGTTTTTCTTCGAGAAGAACGGCCGCATGTTGTCGTATGTTTTCCTCGGCTTGCTGGTGCTCGCAGCCCTCGTTTTCGGCTACCGCGCACTGGTCGTGTCGCCGCGTGCCGAGAAGGCCGCCGAGATGATCGCCGAGGCGCAGTACCGTTTCGAGGATCAGAATGCGGACTATGCGCTGGCACTCGAAGGCGATGCCAACGGCGCCGGCTTCCTCGAAGTGATCGAGAAGTACGGCTCGACCCCTTCGGGCAATCTTGCCAAACACTACGCCGGCATCTGCTACCTGAAGGCCGGCGACCTGGAGAATGCCGCCGAATTCCTGGCCAGATATTCGCCCGTGAAGGGTATCCCGGGTGCGCTGATCAACGCCCAGAACTACGGGTTGCAGGGTGACATCGCCGTCGAGCAAAAGGACTATGCCAAGGCCGTGAAATTCTACGATAAAGCAGTAGCGGCTGCCGACAACAATCTCACCGCTCCGATGTACCTCCGCAAAGCCGGTCTGGCCGAGCAGGCTCAGGGCAACGGCGCGAAAGCGGCCGCATACTACGAGCGGATACTGACTTCGTACCCTGCGTCGATGGACGCGCGCGACGCGGAGAAACTTCTCGGCAGCATAAAATAACCGGGGACTATGGCGACCAAGAATCATAACCTTTCCCAATTCGATTCACCCCTGCCTTCGGCCGCCGAGATGCGGTTCGGCATCGTTGTGGCCGAGTGGAACCGCGAGGTCACCGAAGCCCTTCTCGAAGGCGCCGTGCGCACGTTGCGTGCCGCCGGATGCCCCGACCTGAACATCCAGATCAAATATGTCCCCGGGACGTTCGAACTGGCGCTCGGCGCACAGTTTTTCGCCGAATATACCGATGTCGACGCGGTGATCGCGCTCGGGTGTGTCATCCAGGGCGATACGCGCCATTTCGATTTCATTTGCCAGGGCGTGACGCAGGGTATTACCCAGCTGCAGATCCAGTGGAACATGCCGATCGCATTCGGTGTGCTGACCGTCAACGACATGCAGCAGGCGCTCGACCGCTGCGGCGGCCGCCACGGCAACAAGGGCGATGAAGCGGCTGCGACGGCCATCAACATGGTCAAGTTGCAGATCGACATGGAAGCCGCTTCCCCCGACCATGAACCCGACCGGCGGAACATCAACTGACGAACTTTGATACAGACATTTAAGGGAGCCCTCGCACGGCTCCCTTTTTTGCGGCTTTTCCGGTGGTGCGTATCGCTATCGTTTGCGCCCGTGAGCCGTGAACTGCAAATCATGAACTGTGCGCTGTGAATTGTAGGCTGTGCGCCGTGTGCTGAGAGACGGTGAGCTTCGTACCGTGAACCGCGTGTGTCCAGCGCCGTACGCTGTGCGCGTTGAACTCGTGTGCCCGTTTCCGTGCCCGTGCATCCCTTCCTGTTGCCTGACATGCCCCGGGTTGCCGCGCACGGCATGGACGGATGGGGATGCGCTTTGGGCCTGATGGGCCCGGCCTTCGGAAATGGGCGCCCGGGGCCGGAATAAAAGGACAGGGAGGCCAGAAGGCCTCCCTGTACCGTGTGGAGATTGCCCGGTGTTATTCGACAACCTGAATGACCGGACTGTCGTTGTACCCGTTATCGGCGGAACTTGCCCAGCGGATCGTACCGCCGTTGGGTTCCGTACCGCCCGTGGTATTGGCTTCGCAATAGAACCGGATCTTGACGCTGCCGTCGCTAATGCCGCGTGCGAAGGTCATCGTCACGTCGATCTGCATGTTGGCCGTCGGTACCAGATGCGTGTAGGTGATCTGTTCCCCGTTGACGGTTGCGGTCTGCGTGTCGGTCGCCGGTTTCCAGCTCGTACCGTCCATATATTGCAGGCTCCAGTACTTCTGTCCGGTGCCGGAGATACGTGTGAGACCCGTAAAACGAACCTTCGTTCCCGACTTGAAGTTCTTGACCGGAACTTCGAATAACCAGTAGTCGCCCTTCCATGCTCCCGTGACGTAGGGTTGTCCCGTGCCGCCGATCATGCGCGTGCTGTTGGGGTGCAGGCTGCCGTCGGAGTTGAAGGTGTGGAAGTAGGAGATATAACCTACGCCCGATGAGGCCATGAGCTTGTTGTTCTGCTCGAACTGCTCTTTCGGAACCGTGTAGTCCGTGCCCGAGGCACCGTTGAAGAACCACTTTACCGGAGCGTCCAGACCTTCCAGCGGCCCGCCTTCCGCCAGGCTTTCCTGTGTCACGAAGATCTCCTTGACGGCTTTGGTGCCGAGCACCTCGTCCGAGATGATCGAGAACGAAGCGGAGCGTTCGTCGAGCGAAAGGTTGCTGGTCGCTTTCACCGTCATGACATACTCCTTGTCCGCTTCGCCGGCCGAGGGCGTGACCTCGATCCATGCGTTCTCGGCAACCGAAATCGTCCAGTCCCAGTTGGATTTCACCTTGAAGGTGAATGCATTGGGCTGGTAGGCCGGGAACGGGGGCAGTGCCAGGTCGTCGCCGATGTCCTCGCTCGTAATCTCGATCTGCGGCGTGATGTCCTGCAGGATGTTCAGGTCGGCTTTGATGTCCTTGTACTGGCCGCTGCCCTTGAAGGCGATGCTGAAATCACGGCTCAGGGATGCCGGCTGCTCGGGATACTCCTCGATGTCGAGCGTGAAAGTCCCGTTGCCCGTCTCGGTGAAGGTTGCCCATTCGGCTTTTTCGGGTTCGTAGAACGGCGTCACGTTCGACGCGACCTTGATGTCGTAATGGGCGGCATAACGTCCCGCTACGATCTCGTTCGTCTCGATGTTGTTGACGACGAACCTGATGTAAGGTTCGTTGGCGCTCTGGTTGACGACGAGGGTCGTTTCGGTCTGCCTGCCGTCCGCATAGCGGAATACGACCGTCGCCGAACGCGGGGTGTTGGCATCGTTGTCCTCCAGGCAGAAGCGTACCTTGCCGTCGCCCTGGCCTGTCTTGGGGTAGAATTTGATCCAGTCTCCGTCCGTGGAGTTGCATTCGACACTCCAGTTGCAGTTCGAACGGATGTCGTAACGGATCAGTTCGAGCGTGGCGTCGCCGATGATGGCCTCGGCGTCGAAACCCAGGTCGGAGGAGGCGGTCACCAGCTTGCTCGATACGACGGTATTCTCCAGCCGGAAGTAGGGGCTGCCGCCCTCCGTGTCGTCGTCGCTGCACGAGACGAAGGCCGCCGGGATCAGGAGCAGCGCCGACATGGCCAGGCCCCTCATGTTGCGGATTATGTTTTTCGCGTTCATAGTGCGTTCGTTTTTAGATTATAGGTTCTCTTCGGCGATGACATTCTTGCGGAACGAGTGTTCCCACGGCTGCCCGGCATCCTTGGCGACGGCCTGGCCGCTCCACCATATCGGGAAGACCATGGTGTTGTCGTTGATGGTACCGCCCTGTGCCTCGAATGCGGCCGTATAGTTCGCACGGTTGTTGGCGATCGCGATCGACGGATAGGGATAGCGGGCGATGAACTTTCCGCCCGTGGCGTTCAGCTCGATCGTTCCCATACCGGTCTTGCACTCGGGATACCCCGTACGGCGCATTTCGTGGTACATCTGGAAGCCGATGACCCAGAACAGCGAGAGCCATTTCTGCTCGGCGAGGCGCTGCTGGGTATTGTTCCATTTTACCTGGTCGCTCGCCAGCAGTGCGGCGATGTTCTTCTGCGTGATGGCTACGGTCTTGAGTTCGATCTTGTTCGACGCGTTGAGTTCGGGGTAGGAAGCGTAAATGCCGTATTCGCCCCATTTCTGGCACGACGCGGTGATCGCCGCTTCGTAATACTCCTTGGCGGAGCCCGATATCCAGCCGTTCATCGCTGCTTCGGCCTTGATGAAGAGCAGCTCGTCGTAGTCGAGCATGTGGTTGGGGCGCGTGTCGCCCACCAGCGTTTCGTAATGCAGGTAGGGTTCGCGTTCGCTGATGGAGGTGATGCCGTTGTAGTTGATCGTACAGCCCGAGACGGCGCCGATCATTTCGCGGATCACATCGGGCTCGGTCGCACTGGGATACTGGATGTAGCGGGGCTTGATCCAGATGCGCAGGCGCGGGTCGACGAAGCCGTCCGAAGCGTCGTAGAGCAGGTCGAGCAGCTGTGCGGCGATGTGGTGGTCGCTCGACAGGCTCTTGTCGTCGGGGAACGAACTGGAGTTGAAATAGGTCTTGTAATACTCCGCGCTGCCGGAGAACTTCACGGTGGCGTTGTCGTCGTTCGACTCGAAGACGGGGTATTTGCCCGGGTTGGAGATGATCTGGTTGATCTGCTCGCCGACCGTGGGGGTGAAGGCGTTGTTACGGCCGCTCACGCGCATCAGCAGACGCAGGCGCAGCGTGTTGGTGAATTTCTGCCACTTGGCGATGTCGCCGCCGTAGATGCCGTCCTTGGTGGGGTCGTCCAGCCCCAGGCTGGCGTTGTAGAGCGAGTTGGCCAGCTCGAGTTCCTCCAGCATGGCCGTATAGACCTCCTGCTGCGAGTCGATATGCGGGGTGTTGATGCCCTCGCCGCCCTTGAGCGCCTCGCGGTAGGCGATCGAACCGAACATGTCGGTGAGGATCGACATGTTATAGACCTTCAGCGTCAGGCCGATGGCCTGGAAGTTGGGCTGGTTCTGCGCCACGGCCAGGTCGTACATGTGCTTGGCATTGCCGGCCCATTTGTACCCGAGGTTCCAGATGGCCTTGAAATTGCCGTCGGCAAGGTTGTAGCAGTGTTCGCGGCGCGGTGTCGACTTGGCCACGGTGACCTGCGAAATCTCGTTGGCGATGCTCAGCATGTAGGACGAATAGCTGTTCGTGGAGCTGTAAATCAGCGGTTCGAGCAGCGCGATGGGGGCTACCGACCCTTCCGATTGTTTGTTCGGATTGGTGTTGTAATCCTCGAAATCGTTCGTACATGCGCCCGATGCGGCGAGCAGCGCGAGTATCAGGATATATTTTGCGTATTTCATGGCGTTCGCAGTTTTAGAACTGAAGTTTGATGTTGATACCGTAGGTACGCGTCATCGGGAAGGTGACGGTTTCGATACCGGGGTAAATGTTCGTACCGTTGACCAGACCTGCCGCCTCGGGGTCGAACTGCGGCCAGTCGGTGATGCAGAAGAGGTTGGTGGCGAAGAACCCGATCGACGCGCCCTGCAGGAAACGGGTCTTGGCCATCAGGTGCTTCGGCAGCTGGTAGTCGATGCGCAGCTCCTTGAACTTGAGGAAGTCGGTGCTGAACGTGTTTTCACGGCCGTTGTCGCGCACCCATTTGTAGGACTGGTAGTAGGTGTAGATGTTCTCCGTGACGGCGGTGTTCTTCTGGTAGGAAACCGTGCCGTCGCCGTTGTCCACGGCGTTGACGCCCTGCAGAACCAGGCCGTCGTCACGTCCGGCGAGCGAGTTCTTCAGTTTGCCCTGGTACGAGAGTGCGAAGTTGGTCACCGAGTAGGCCACGCCGCCGACCTGCGCCGTGAACTGCGCGCTCAGCGAGAGGTTCTTGTAGCGGAACGTCGTGCCGAAGCCTGCCTTCCAGTCGGGGATTACGCTGCCCAGGTGCTCGAACTTCTTGGAGTCGGTCTCCTTGGTCAGCAGCGGGTAGCCGGTCTTGGCGTTGATGATCTGCATGCCCGAGCAGTCGACCTGGTTACCGTTTTCGTCCGTGTAGGTCGAACCCTCCGGCGCGTACTCGTAGTGGCTGGCCGAATAGAGCTGGTGCATGGACTTGCCCACGTACGAGTAGACGAATATACGGCTGCCGATGGTCGTCGAGGTCGAGGTCTGCAACGGCGTTGCGGGATCCCATCCGTTCTGCAGCTCGTTAAGTTTGTTCTTGTTGAGCGACCAGTTGCCGTTGATCTCCCAGTTGATGTCCTTCGTGCGGACGGGAACCATGCGGAACGTGACCTCGACACCCTTGTTGGTAATCAGGCCGGCGTTCATCTTGCGGGACGTACTGCCGGTTTCGGCGCTCGTTTCGGCGCTGATGATCTGGTTGCGGGTGCTGGTCTTGTAGAGCGCCACGTCGACATTGAGCCGGTTGCCCAGGAACTTGGTTTCCAGGCCGACTTCCCAGCTGCTGGTCTTTTCCGGGAGGATGTACGGGTAGTTGCTGGCCGTAGGCAGCGTGACGCCGCCCGGATAGTCCGTGGTCGAGTAGTCGTCGTAGAGCGAGAAGACCGAAGTGTCGTTACCCACCTGTGCCCACGAACCGCGCAGCTTGATCATGTTGACATGAGGGGAGTTGATCTTGAACGCCTTGTCGAGCAGGATACTGGCCGATACCGACGGGTAGAAATAGCTCCAGTTGGAGGGAGCCAGCGTCGACGACCAGTCGTTGCGGGCCGTGACGTCGAGGAAGTAGGTGTCGTCCCACGACAGGTTGACAAAGCCGTAAAGGCTGTTGGTCTGCCGGTTGCTGCGGTAGGGCGACGTGTCGAGGGCTACCGCGGCGTTGGCGAACGAATACATGCCGGGGCCTTCGCTGCTCAGCTGCGAGGCGGTGATGGTGGTCGAGTAGTATTTGTTGCGCAGGACGCTGCCGCCGAATGCCGCCGTGACGCCGAAGCGATCCCACAGCTTGTTGTACTTGAGCAGGAAGTCCGAGTTGTAGTCGTAGCGGCGGATGGTCTTTTCGCGGTACATGCCGTAGCGGTTGTCGAGCGACATGAAGGGTTTCTGCTGCGAACGCCATTCGATATTGGCGTCGAAGCCGCCGCGCAGCGTGAAGGTCAGCTCGGGCAGGATCGTGAAGTCGATGCTCACGTTGCCGAAGAAACGGTCACGATCCAGTTTGTTCAGCTCCTCGTACAGCGTGCGGTAGGGGTTGTGGCCCTCGAGGCTGTTGTAGATAAGCCCCGAAGTGGTGTTGTATTTGTCCTCGCCGCTGCCTGCCAGGTAGTTGGCATAGGTATAACGGCCCTGCATGTACTCGTCGCGGTAAGCCGAGATGGGGTTGGTGTTGTAGCCCCAGATCAGGCCGTACATGGGCGAACCCTGGCTGTAACCCGACATGGGCATGTTGTCGCTGTTCTTGCGGATGTAGTTGACCTTTGCCGCCAGTTTGATGGCCTTGCTGATCTTCTGGTTCAGGGCCAGTGCGAAGGTCTGCTGTTCGTAGCCCGAGTTGGGCGTGATCCAGTCGTTGCGCAGGTCGGTGAATGAGAAGCGCGTGCTCGTACCCTTGCCCGTCGAACCGTCGATGGTCACCGAGTTGCTCCACGTAACGCCCGTTTCGAAGAGGCCGGTGAACCAGTCGTCGGCGTATACCCACGGCAGGGGGGTGAACTCTCCGGTTTCCCAGTTCTTCGACATGTAGAGATAGCGCAGCTTGCTGGAGTCGAAATGCTCGCCGTACGTGTAGCGCGAGATCTGCTGGCGGACGGGCTGCCCGTCGTAGGTCATCGTGCCGGGAAGGCCCCATGCCGATGCGACGCGGTTGGTGAGCGACGTGGTGACGGCCGAGGGGCCGTATTCCTCCTGGAATTCGGGCCAGAAGCCTGCGGTCTCGAAGGTCACCGAACCGTTGTATGTAACGCCGATACCACGCTGTTCGCGGCCCGACTTGGTGGTGATGAGCACCACGCCGTTCTGGCCCATCGAACCGTAAAGCGCGGCTGCGGCGGGGCCCTTGAGGACGGAGACGTTCTCGATGTCGTCGGGGTTGAGGTCGGAGATCGGGTTACCGAAGTCCACCGGGGCGTTGCTGTTGGCATAGTTGGCGCCCGAACCGGAGGCTACCGTGCCGTTGCTCATCGGGATACCGTCGATGACGAACAGCGCTTCGTTGGCGCCGTAGTTGAGCGACGTGTCGCCGCGCAGCGTCACACGTACCGTACCGCCGGGGCCGGTGCCCGCCGAGGACATCGACATACCGGCGACCTTGCCGTTGAGCCCCGTCACCCAGTTGCTCGATATGGATTTGGTGAGTTCGTCGCCCGAGACTTTCGAAACGGCATAGCCGACCGATTTCTCCGAGCGGGTCAGGCCGAGTGCCGTGACGACCACTTCGTCGATCTTCTGCGCCGATTCTTTCAGCGTGACGTTGATCGTGGTGCGGCTTCCGACCGTGACCTCCTGCGGGTCATAACCCAGCGACTGGAAGACCAGCACGTCGTTGTCGCTGCCGACATGGATAGTATAGGTTCCGTCTGCGTTCGAAATCGTACCCGTCGCACTCCCCTTCAGGATGACGGTGGCCCCGACGAGCGGGCTTTTGCCGTCCGTATCGAACACGATGCCCGTGATGTTGCGGCTCTGGGCCCAGGCGGCCGAAGCGACCAGCAACATTACCGCGGTTGCCAAAGCATTCCGTATGTATGTTTTAAGCTTCATATTGTTGATTTTTTTTGATTCGGGTTTCTGTCGAACGGCTGCGGTCGTCCTGCGGGCGGCCGCAGCCGTTTTCCTGTCAGCGTTGTACTTCTGTGACAGAGATGGCATCACAGATGCCCTCTTTGGTTTTCATGCGGGTTGTGCCGCCGTTTGCGGGGACGATGTTTTTGGCCTTGTTGCCGGCCATGGCATCGCACACCCTCAGTCGCAGGTAGATGTTGCCGTCGGCGACAGCGGTCGGGATGGTGATGTCGTCATCGACGATCACATCGCCGTTGGCCGGCGTGTCGGGCATCATGTGCGTGTAAACGATCGTGCGCAGCGCGGTATCTTTGGCCGATTTGTCCTCGATGCTCGTGGTGTTGACGGACGTCCAGCTGGCTTGTCCGTCGGCCGAGTATTCGAGGATGTAGAATTTTGGACCCGATGCCGAGGAGGAGATCAGCGCCCGGAGGTTGAGGGTCGTATTGGCCTTGAAATTTTTGACCGGCAGCGTGAAGAGCCAGTAATCGTCCAGTGCGAATCCGTACATCAGGATTCTGCCGATTTCGTTGTCGTATCCCAGCGAATAGGACATGTCGGGATTCGATGGATTGTCCACGGCACGTACGGCGTCAATCCGGGCTTTCCCGTCATCGCTTTTATACCAGCGTTCTGTACGGCTTACCAGGTTGTTTTCCTCAGCGGTTGCGGGGAATGACCACTCGAAATGAAGGGCTGAAGCCGAAGGTGCCTGCGACAGGAGAATCGTCTCCGTATTCGTTCCCGACTGGATGGTGAACGAACCGTCGCGTGCGCCGCCGGTATTGGGCGTCGGCGTTACGGTTACCGTGACGTCGGTATTGGCTGCGCCGGAGAGCGGCGTTACCGAATACCCGGTCTCTGCCACCGGAACCTCAATTGTCCAGTCAGTATCTGCACGGACGGTAAAAGTCGTTTCTGCGGTCGCATCAGCAGCGAATTCGGGGATTTGGTTTTCCGTGAGTCCCGTGATGACGATCCCGGTAACAGACGTTCCTTCCGCAGCCTGCGTGACGGCAACCTTCTCGATCTCTGCGCCTTCCGACTTGATGATGATATGGCCCGTGCGGCTTTCGCCTCCGGAGTTCCTGCCTACTTCCACCTTGGTGGTGACGTAGGGCAGCCCCGTGGCCTTGACGGTCGCCACGCCGTTCGAGAGCGATGCGCCGTTGTTCGCGCCCGTTACCGTCGACGGGTCTGCGTCGCCGCAGCGTACGGTGGTGATCGTCAGCCAGTCGCAGTCGGTCTCTGCCGTCCAGGCCTTGTTGACGCGCACCGAGCAGGTCAGCGTGCCGCCTTCGGCGACCACCATGCTGTTGGCATCGAAGAGACCCGGATCGGAAGTGTTGACGATCTCCTTGTCTAACGGGGTGACGAGTGCCTCCGGTGCCGGGGCTTCGGGGTTCTCGTCCTTGGCGCGCGTCACGGTGATGTTGTCCAGGTAGAGGCGGCATTTCACTTCGCGCTCGCTGCCGAAGGTGATGCGGGTTTCGTTCGTAGCGCCGTAGACGATCAGCGAGTAGCGCGTCCACTCCCAGACGTTCTTCACCTCGACCAGCGCGGTGGTTTCCACCAGGTCGCCGATCGTGCCGGGCCCTTTGATCGTGACGTCCATGTGGTCGTCGCCGTTGTCCACCGTGCCGCCTGCCGACGAATAGGCGGCTGCGTCGAACTGCACGAGCAGCGTCGCGGCCTTGCCGGCGTCGATGCCCGTGAGCGCGGGGATCGTGATGGCGCCCATGTTGGCGGTCTTACCCAGCTTGACATGGCCTTCGTAACGGGCATATACCGAGGGCGTGTAGGTGTAACCCTTGGCCGCTACGGCCTCTTTCATCCCGTCGGTCGAGAGGGCGAACTCGTTGCCGTTCGTGCCGTCGATCGACACGCTCGGCCAGCCGTACTTGGTGTAGGGGCTCACCCAGTTGTCGGGAATCCACTGGAAGTCGTCGCTGAAGAAGACGTATCCCTCGGTATGCGTGTCCTTGGGCATGTAGGGCGCCTGAACCAGCTCGATGATCTCCTCGGCGGTGTTCTCCCCGAATTCGGCGTCGCCGGCCGTGATCGTTATCTTCGACTCACGGCGTTCGTCGGTGGTGTTGGCCTTGGGCGTGATGGTGACTTCGGCCGCAGAGCCGGCCTTGCCGCTCTTGGGGGCGACCGTCAGCCAGGTCTCGTTCTCCACCGTGAGCGTCCAGTCGTAGGATGCCTCGACGGTGAAGATCACCGGATCCGTATCTTCGGCTTCGAATGCCAGCAGGCGTTCGTCGAGCCCCGTTATCACGATGCCGGCCGCCAGGTAGGCGTCCTGCGAAAGCGGGATGCTCTTCTGCGTCAGGCAGGGATGGAGGTTGTTGCCGCTGTTGGCGCGGATGGTGAATTCGCCGTCGCGCGCCTCGCCCTGGTTCAGGGTCGGGGTGACGGTGACCTGGATATTCTGGCCCGCCTCGCCCTTGTTCGGGGTGACGACGAACCAGCCTGCGGTCTTGGTGATCTCCCAGGGCGCGTCGACGCTCATGGTGAATGTATGCGGGGTCAGTGCCGAATAGAGGAACTTCAGCCCTGCATCGGGCAGGTTTTCGGTGGAGAGTGCCGGGGGGATGGGGTTCCCCGAATCCCCTTCGGTGTCGTCGTCGCTGCACGCCGCGGCTCCCAGGAGCGTGACGCATAATAACGACCACAACCATTTGTTCATTATACGCTTCATTGTCTTAAGGTTTTTTGAGGGTTATTTGGTCACGTCGGTCGTGAGCGCCTTGGGCCGGGTCATCGACTCCGTGCTGACGTTGCCGAAGCGGTCGGTAACCGAGATCTCCAGCGTGGAAGATGCCGAAGAGGCCGTAACCTCGAACATATGCATGCAGGAGGTCGAGGGGAAGGTGAGTGTGCCGTTGTTGACCGCGCCGCGCGGGATGTCGTACGAAATGCTGTGCAGCGGGTCTTTCTTGCTCCAGACCTGTTTCACGGCGAGCGGCGTTCCGTTTTCCGTCACGGAAACCGTCCAGCCCGGTTCATAGGCCCAGACGTTGATGTAGACGGCATTTTCGCCCACCGTCGAATAATCCTTGTCGCGGTTTCGGAGGTCGTTGCCTGCGGCGAAGGCCTTGAGTGCCGTGGCGTCGGTGGCCCAGTACTCCTTGACCTCGTTCATGTCGTAGGTGATGAACTGCTTTTCGATGGGAAGCCCCGTGGCTTTGTACTGCCATTTGAGGTCGGTTCCGTCGACCGTGAAGATCTTGTAACCCGCGGGCGAACCGTCGGTGCAGACGTTGTTGTTGCCGTACTGCTGCGTCCACCACCAGGTGCCGCAGACCGCCGCGATGTTCTGCTCGTAGACGTTCGCATAGGTCGGCGACTGGATATTGCGGTTCACGTGCGTGTGCCCCGTGAGGAAAGTCACGTTGCTGAAGCCGGCGAAGCAGCTCAGGATTTTGTCGATGTCGGCCTGGGTCTGGAGCGCTACGCTCACGCCGCCGCTTCCGCTGTACGAGTAAAGCGGGCAGTGGCATCCCACGACGATCGGGGTCGATTTGTCGACATGGGTGAGTTCCTCCTTGAGCCATGCCAGCTGCCGGTCGTCGAAGCGGCGGTTGTAGTTGCGCGAACCGACCGTACCCTGCGAGCCGCCCGTGTTGAGGTACTCGGTGTTGTCGAGCATGATGTAGTGTATCCGGCCGATGTTCATGGCGTAGTAAACCGGGCCCATGTGTTGGCGGTAGGGGCCTTCGGCGCCGAAATCGGAGGCTACATAGGGGTCGTTGTCGTGGTTGCCCATCACCGACCACATCTGGAAGTTGAAGTCCTCGACGCTCTGCTTGCATTCGGGCAGCGCCCACTTGTTGTCGTACCAGTAGCCGTCCCACGAGAAGTCGCCCAGGTTGAGGCAGTATACCTTTCCGGGTGCGGCGGAGTTGTAGGCCGATGTCAGCTCCTTGACGAAGCCGTCGGCGAACTGGACGTAATCTTTCGTGGAGTTGCGGTTGGCCAGGTGCATGTCCGTGGCCACGAGCATGGTGTGGGAGTCGTTGTCGGCCCTGAGCAGCTGGAAGTCGAGTTGTTCGACGGTGTTTGCGTCGAGCGTGCAGGGCTGCCAGAACTGGGGCATCGCCTTGACGGTGGGGACGTCATAGCCCGCAGGCAGGATGACGAAGGCGAGTTCGTTGCGTTTTTCGGAATTGAGCCAATAGAAACCGTTGGCGTCGGTCTTGGTGATCAGGTCTCCGTCCGAGACCAGGACGTCGGCGATGCCTTGTCCTGCCAGGTGGACGATACCCTTGATCGTCGCGCCCTCCTTGTCCGGTACGGTGACGCCGCCCAGGGAGAGGTTGAGTTTGGCGGAGCCCAGTGCCTGCTCTTCTGCTCCGCGCTGCAGGGTGAATTCACAGTCGCCGTCGGCGGCGTTCTGGGGAATGGTGAAGGTCAGCGAAGAATCGTCAGCACCCTTGACCGGCGCTTCGAATTTCCCCCCCCCTTGTTCCAGGAAGAGTTTGTCCGTAGCCATGAACCCGCGGCCGCGGATCACGGCGTCGCCGCCCCAGTTGCCCGAGATGGTCTTGCCCAGGTCGACGTCGATGGCCAGTTGTACGGTCATCCTGCTCGATCCGAGCACCTGGTAGTCCTGTGCCCGGTTGAGCACGACCTTATAGACGGTCTGGTCTGCCGCGCCGTCGGGTATGACGAACGTCAGCAGTTTTTCCGATGCTACCGTGGTCGCTGCCGGGAGATCCTCACCGGCGCGTAACGCGATGGCGTCGCCCTGGGCGAAGCCGTAGCCGGAAACGGAAACCTCCATCCCGCGGTAGACGGTCATCGAGGTCGGAATAACTACATCGGTGACCAGCCGGCCATCGTTGTAGATCTCCTTGTCGCTGTCGTCACAACCGGCCAGTCCGACCGGCAGGGCGACGAGCAGCAACCCGGCGATTAAAGTAATCAGTTTTTTCATAGGCTATTGATGATTTTGGTGTTGGTGTCCTGTACGTCAGTCGGTGTGCCCGAGTGCGATGCGCTCCGAGTAGCGGCGCCCGAATCGGTCGGTGGCGACCACCTCCACCTCGCGGGCCGATGCCGAGGGGCGTGCCGTGAAATAGAAGTTCGTCGGGCGTGGGCGCTGGACTTTGGAGATTTTCCTTCCGGCGGCCTTCAGCGAGTCGATGTGCGCGGTATAATCCGGGTCGTCGAGCGTCGTACGCTGCATGGCGCCGCGGTAACGGCCGTCCTCATACCATACGACCGTCCAGTACGAATCCCAGTTCCATACCTTTGCCACGACGCTGGCCGGGTGCTTGGCCACCTGGCCGGGGTGCCATACGCGGATCTGCCGTGCCGGGGACTCGCCGAGGCTCCGGTATTCCCACGAGAATTCCCCGCCGCATTCGCGGAACAGCTGGAAGCCCTTGGGCGTACCGTCCCAGTTGATCGGATCCCACCAGAGGTTGCCGCAGACCTGCGCTACGTTGTGTTCCATGACCCCCCCCGCGGATGTCGTAATTCGAGTTGAGGTGCGTATGCCCGGTGATGAAGTGCAGTTCGTGCCCCGCAAAGGCGTCCATCAGCCCTTCGGCCGACTCCATGACGCGGTTCCCGAGCCACGATTTCATGGCCGGGGCATGCATCGCGATGCAGACGCGCGACCCTGCGGGCAGGCGTTCGGCATAGGCGGCTGCCCAGCGCAGTTGCATCGTGTCGATCCGCTCCTCGTATTTCTTCGCGCCGTGGTAAACGATGTCGTCGAGCACGATATAGTGCGTGCGCCCCATGTCGAATGCATAATAGGTGGGGCCGAAATGGCTGCGGTAATTCTCCGTCGCCTCGCGGTCGGTATATTTGTTCAGGTCATGGTCGTGGTTGCCGATCACGCCGTATACGGGTACCCCGAGCTTGGCGAACTCCGCTTTCACGCCTGCGAAGAGTTCCGGGGAGTCCCATACGATGTCCCCGAGCACGATCGCGGCCTGGTTCGCGCCCCGCGTTCTCCCGTTATCGGTTGCCGCCTGCAATGCGGGCATGACCTCGCTCCGCAACCGCCGGAAATGCTCTTCGGTCTTGGGCTGCGGATCGGCGATCGCCAGCAGTTCGTAGCATTCGCCCGAGCCGGGCCACGGTTGCAATTCGAAGTCGTAGCGTTTGGCCGCCGGGTCGTATGTGCGGTAGAATTGCGGGATGCCCCCTTCGAGCGGAGCCATGTAGCCGGACGGGGTCACCAGGCTGATGAACAGCGCCTGGTCGTCGGCATCGAGCGTGAATATGCCCTGCTCGTCGCTTTGCGCGAACGTATAACCGTCGGTTACGGTCACGCCGCCCATCGGCTTTCCGCCGCATTTGACCGATCCCCGTATCGGGCGGGCGGAGGCTGCGGCACAGAGGCAGCAGGCCAGCAGGAAAAGTAACAGGTTTTTCATGGTCGGGTTTGTGCTGATGGTTTCTTGGTGTTTCTGTCTTTTTATTAATAGGTGGGAGCCTGTGTCGCTCCGGCTGCAAAAATATTTTAATAATTGGCTTCGTGCGTCGTTGTCACCGGAATGTAACCCTTTTTTCATACCCTGGCAGTCGGCTGCCGCTGCGAAAGCTTGTCTCTGAGGACGGATACAGGCCGCGGGTGCTGCCCGCGGTTTGCCTTTTACGGCCCGGGAATGAGTCTCGTGCCGTTTTAGGGGGTTTCTTGTTTTGTCAGTTTTGTCCGTGTTTTAATTGTGATGTGTAATATTTTTAATTTCATTATGAAACAAAAATAAATCTTTAATTTTATTTTCCAAAATAAAACACAAAAAAATTGGACGAAATATCTGCTTTTTTGTGAAAGAATGGTTTTGAATCGAAATGCACGGCCTCCCTCCGGCCCCGGCCGCGGAAATAAAAAATCCCCGGACTTGGGAAAGTCCGGGGCCGGGGAAACGCTTGTCGCCTCTTGTCAGAATACCCCGAGGTTGTCGAGGAAGATCAGCAGCAGCACTGCCGGGCAGACGTAGCGCAGCAGGAAGCTGAATAGCCCGTAGATACGGAACTTCAACTCTCCGTGGTTGGTGATCTGTGCCTTGAGGATGTGGTGGTCGAGCTTCCAGCCCACGAAGATGCAGGTGAAAAGCCCGCCTGCCGGCAGCAGGATGTTGGCCGTCAGGAAGTCGAGCGAGTCGAAGAGCGAAAGCCCGCAGACCTTCCAGCTGCCCAGCACCCCGAGCGACAGCGATGCCAGCGATGCCAGGGCGGCCGTGGCGGCGGTCGTGAGCCATGCGGCGGCCTTGCGGCTCAGGTGCCACTCCTCGTGCAGGTAGACCGTGACCACTTCGTGCAGCGAGATGGTCGAGGTCAGGGCTGCGACGGCCAGCAGCAGGAAGAAGATCGACGACCAGACCATGCTCAGCGGCATACTGTTGAAGATGCTCGGCAGGGTGATGAAGACCAGTGCCCGGCCCGATGTGGGTTCGATACCGGCGCTGAACACGGCCGGGAAGATCACCACGCCGGCCAGTACGGCCACCAGCGTGTCGAGGATCGTGACGTTGAGCGCCGTGTGGCGCAGGTTCGTGTCGGGTTTGAAATACGAGGCATAGGTCACCATCGTGCCGATGCCGATCGAGAGCGAGAAGAAGGCCTGCCCCAGTGCGACGAGTACCGTCGACGGGGTTACCTTCGAGAAATCCGGGGCGAAGAGGAACTTCAGCCCGGCCTCCCCGCCCGGCATCAGCAGCGAGTGGATCGACAGCACGATCAGGATGAGCAGCAGCAGTGGCATGAGGATCTTGGCCGAGCGTTCGATGCCTTTCTGTACGCCCAAGGCGATTACGAAATGGGTGGCCAGCACGAAGAGGCAGGTATACAATACGGGTCGCCAGGGGTTGCTGATGAACGTTTCGAAAATATCCTTGTACTCCCCGGCGGTCGAGACGCGGGCGAAGCTGCCCGTCACCGAGTGTACCATGTATTCCGCCGTCCAGCCCGAAACCACGAAGTAGAAACCCAAAATCAGGAATGCCGCCAGCACGCCGTTGTATCCCAGGAAGCTCCACCGCGGGTTCAGCGCCCGGTAGGCACCCACGGCGTTGCGGTGCGAGGCACGCCCCACGGTGAATTCCGCGATCATGAGCGGCAGTCCCAGCAGCAGGACACAAAGGACATAGATTATCAGAAATGCCCCGCCGCCGTTCTCCCCGGCTACATAAGGGAAGCGCCAGATGTTGCCCAGCCCGACGGAACTGCCCGCGGCGACCAGCACGGCGCTCAATTTGCCACCCAAGGTGGCGCGACTCTCCTTGTGATGCATAACCTAACCTGTTTATTATCGCAAACGGGTGTGCGCATGCGTGCGCACACCCGTCCTATTTCTCCAGCACGACGCTCACCTTCTCGAGCTTCCCGCCCAGCGGCGGCGCCAGTTTCGAGACGGTGCATTTTACGTGCCGCACCTGCGGGAAGGTGGCATAAACCGCCTCGATGATGTTCGTCGCCACCCGCTCGATGGTGTGCTGCGTGATGCGCATCTGCATCTCGACGACTTCGTAGGCCGTCAGGTAGTTGACCGTCTTGCGCACGTCGTCGTCCATGGCCGCATGGCCCAGTTCGGCCGTCAGTTCCAGATCGACCGTGAAGCGGTTGCCCACCTTGCGTTCCAGCTCGTAGCAGCCGTGCAGCGCGTGGAATTCCATGCGCGTCAGAACGATGCGGTATTCCATGCTACTCGGCGATTACGAGGTAGTAATTCTTCTTCCCCTTCTGTACGAGCAGGTATTTGCCGGCGATCAGGTCGGCCTCGCCCACCGTACGTGCCGGGTCGGCGACCTTCTCCTTGTTGAGCGACACGCCGCCGCCCTGCACCATCTTGCGGCATTCGCCCTTCGAGGGAAACACCTGTGTCTTCTCGGCGCACAGATCGACGAACGGCAGTCCCAGCTCGGCGCGGGCGATACGGAACTGCGGCACGCCTTCGAACACCTGCAACAGGGTTCCTTCGTCTATTTTGCGCAGCGCCTCCGACGTCGAGCCGCCGAAGAGGATCGCCGAGGCTTCGACCGCCTTTTCGTACTCCTCCCTGGAGTGGATCATCGTGGTGATTTCCTGTGCCAGCCGCTTCTGCAGGATGCGCAGGTGGGGTGCGGCTTCGTGTTCGGCGGTCAGCGCTTCGACGGTTTCACGGTCTAACAGCGTGAAGATGCGGATGTAACGCTGAGCCAGAACTGGTAGAACTTGTAGGGCGAGGTATAGCGCGCATCGAGCCATACGTTGCCGCTCTCGGTCTTGCCGAATTTCGTGCCGTCGGCCTTGGTGATGAGCGGGCAGGTGATGGCGAACGCTTCGGCCTCGTTGCCCAGCTTGCGGCGAATCAGCTCCGTGCCGGTGGTGATGTTGCCCCACTGGTCGGCGCCGCCCAGCTGCACCTTGCAGTTCATCGTCTGGTAGAGGTGCAGGAAGTCGAAGCCCTGTACCAGCTGGTAGGTGAACTCGGTGAACGACATGCCGTCGCCCTCGCCGCTGAACCGTTTCTTGACCGAGTCTTTGGCCATCATGTAGTTGACGGTGATGCACTTGCCGATGTCGCGGATGAATTCCAGGAACGAGATGTCCTTCATCCAGTCGTAGTTGTTCACCAGCACGGCCGCATTCGGGGCGTCCGACTCGAAGTCGAGCAGTTTGGCCAGCTGGCGCTTGATCGCCTCCTGGTTGTGGCGCAGCGTGGGCTCGTCGAGCAGGTTGCGCTCCTGCGACTTGCCCGAGGGGTCGCCGATCATGCCCGTCGCACCGCCGATGAGTGCCAGCGGACGGTGCCCGCACATCTGGAAATGCTTGAGGATCATTACGCCCACCAGGTGGCCGATATGCAGCGAGTCGGCCGTGGGGTCGATGCCCAGGTAGGCCGTCGTCATCTCTTTTTCGAGTTGTTCCTTCGCGCCGGGCATGATCGTGTGGATCATCCCGCGCCATTCGAGTTCTTCGATGAAATTCTTTGTTGCCATTTTTATTGTTCGTTCTTTTTATTCTACTTCCAAGTCCAGTGCTTTGCGGAGCTCCGCGACGAGCGGGTTCTTCTCCGTGATGTAACGGACGCGGTCTTCGAGCTTGATCGGGCGTGCCGCCCGGATCTCTTCGTTCACTGCGACCTCCAGTTCGATCATACCCTCGATGCCCGCCAGTTCGGCGATGCGCATCAGCATCCCGGTCTTGCTGCGCAGGATCTCCTCGCGCAGCTCCGTCGTCGGTACGCTCACCGAGATCGTGTTGTCGCGGAAGGTCATCAACTCGAAGGCCGGCACGAAGCGCGGGCGTTTCTCCTTGATGAGGTTCAGTATCCTGCTGCGGGCGTGCTCCAACTTTTCGGCACAGTCCGGGTCTATGCGCACGGTTTCGGGTTCGTCGGGCGTCTCGCCGTCCGACGGCTCCTCGTCGGGATCGCCGCCTGCCGAGGCGAGCAACTCCGAGAGCGATGCGCCCGAGATCAGCGGCCGCCGTTTCATCCCCGGCGCAGGCTGTGCCGGGAGTGTTCCCTGTGCAGTCGGGCCGGCGGATGTACCCGCTGCCGGCCTTCCGGCCGGGGACGCGGCTGGCATTGCTGCGGACGTTGCTGCGGAAGGGGGTGCCGTTGCGGCTCCTGCTGCTTGCGCTGCCGGTTGTGCCGTTGCGCTTGCCGGGGCTGCGGGGTTGCCGGAGGCATTTGCCGCCGGGGCGTTCGTTGCCGGATTTCCGGTCGCCGAAACCTCTGCCGCTTGTGCAGTAGCCGTTGCGGCTGCCGGGTTACCGGAGGCAATTGCCGCCGGACGCGGTGCCGGCTGCCCGGCCGCTGCCGGCTGCCCGGCCGCTGCCGGAGCCGCCGCAGGTGCGGAGCCCGCCGTGCGGGGGGTGAGGGTAGGAAGGGGATATTCCCCGGAAGATGTCAGAGAGTCATTTTTTTTTTGGCCGAGCCCTGCGATCTTCATCAGGCCCAGCTCGACGAGCAACCGCTGGTTGGACGATTGCCGGATCTTCCCGTCGAGCTCCGTCAGGCAGGAGATGGCTCCGAACAGGAACTCGACATCGCAGGCGCCCGCCTGCGTCCGGTATCGTTCGAGCAGCGTCCCGGTCATTTCGATCAGCCGCAGCGTTTCGGGGCGCTTGGCCATCAGCAGGTCGCGCATGTGGCGGTTCAGCCCCGCCATGAAGGTCTGCCCCGAGAAACCCCGCGACAGCACGCTGTCGAACGTCACCAGCGTGTCGACATAGTTGCCCGCGAGCAGCATCTCCGTGACGCCGAAGTAGGTGTCGTAGTCCAGGACGTTGAGCGTCTGGGCGACGTTGCGGTAATCGAGTGCCTTGCCGCAGAACGACACGGCCTTGTCGAACATCGACAGGGCGTCGCGCATGCCCCCGTCGGCTTTCTGGGCGATGAGGTTGAGCGACTCTTCGTCGGCCGCGATGCCTTCCTGCGAGGCGATGTATTTGAGGTATTCGACGCCGTCCTCGACGCGGATGCGGTTGAAATCGTAGATTTGGCACCGCGAGAGGATGGTCGGGATGATCTTGTGTTTTTCGGTCGTTGCGAGGATGAAGATCGCGTGTGCGGGCGGCTCTTCGAGCGTTTTGAGGAAGGCGTTGAACGCCGCCGCCGAGAGCATGTGCACCTCGTCGATGATGAATACCGAGTAGCGCCCTACCTGCGGGATGATGCGCACCTGTTCGATCAGTGTGCGGATATCTTCCACCGAGTTGTTCGACGCGGCGTCCAGCTCGTGGATGTTCAACGAGCGCCCTTCGTTGAACGAACGGCACGATTCGCATTCGTTGCAGGCCTCCGATCCGTTGGGGTTCAGGCAGTTGATGGCCTTTGCGAAGATGCGGGCACAAGTGGTCTTGCCTACGCCGCGGGGGCCGCAGAACAGGTAGGCGTGAGCCAACTGCCCGCGCTCGATCGCATTTTTAAGCGTGGAGGTGATATGTTTCTGTCCGACGACCGAGGCGAAGGTCGCGGGGCGGTATTTCCGTGCGCTGACGATAAAATCACTCATAGTAGCGCAAAGATACGAATTAAGAATTAAATTAAAAATGAAACCCGCCTACAAAATGACAGCCCTCTCCCCATACCCGGGCGAAGGGCTGTGCATGGCGGGCCGGGCAGCCTGTTGCACCCGCTCCTCCGGGCTGCCTGCCGTTTTTATTTGGCGGCGGCCTTCCGCAGTCCGAGGAGCCCGAGCAGTCCCGGGTGCGACGGTTGCGTCCGCTTGGCGGGCGGCAGGGATATTTGCGATCCCATCAATTCCTGAAACTCCTGGCTGAATCCCGTATCCATACCTGCAGATGAGGTGAATGTCAGTTCCCCGAATACGGGGTTGCCGGCGACTTCGTAAAGGTCGACCCGTACTTGGGGGAATCCTGACGAGAGCCGTTTGGCCGCATCGAGCATCCGGTCGAGGGATGCCGGACGCGGGATATCACACTGATGTGGGTCGTAATATTTTCCGGTGACGTAATGACCTATGTTTTTCCATGTCCTGGCATCGTACAATCCTGTTTTGACGTCGGATGGCGATTTACGGTTGTAGCAGACCATGCAACAATAGGGGTTGCCATCGAAACAGTAGAATTTATAGTCGATGAGCGAATTGCCGAATGCTGGTTCTGAGGGAAGGAGGCGTTCGGCGATAATGCGGGGTTTAATACCAAAATAGTGGTGTTCGGCCGTCATGCGGCCGAATTTCTTTCGCAGGGTGTGGTTGAGTGTACGGCGGATCGACCGGATATCGGCTTTTTGCCTGTCGTTCACGATGATAACTTGTCCGTAGCCGTTATTGGTTTTCAGCACGAACGTGTCGGGGAGATTCCCCCCCCCGCTGAAGTCTATCTCCTCTGCGGATTCCCATACACCGTATAATTCGTTGAGCATCCATCCCAGCCCGCATTGCTCGACATACTCGCGGACGCGGTACTTGTCGGCCAGTTGCGACCAGCGGGTGGTGTCGGCATGGAGCATCATCCAGAGGACTTTTTCGTTGAAGGTTCGGGGGTTTTCGAGGTCGGGGTCGGTGCCGAATCGTTGCCGGTAGCGTATCCTGACCAGCTTTTCCGGATTGCGGTACGCATAATAGCGCAGCTGCAACTGCTGCCATTTGCGCAGCAGGAACGGGGGTTTACGATATGTCATGAACGTGAAGAGTGAGAGTTAGGTGTTGCGAAGATAATACATTTAGGGCGAATACATGCTGTTTTGTGCCGTATTGTGTAACTCTTCTGCAAAACAGCTGCCGTTTTGGCGCCTCGTGTCAGTCCCGGGAGTGACAAAGAATGACACATTGGCCGGAAATCGGGGTTGGCAGGCGTTTTGCGGAGATAATCTGCGAAAGTTAGAAAACAAATTATCAGAGATATGAACATCAATACGTTAACTGTAAAAGCGCAGGAGGCTCTGCAAAGTGCATTGACTCTTTCCCGGGAGCGCGGACAGCAGGCTGTCGAGCCGCTCCATATTCTAAGCGTGCTTGTCCGCGAGGACGATTCGCTCGCTACGTTCCTCTTGGGGCGTGTCGGGGTGAATGTCCGCGGCCTGCGCGACGAGGCCGACCGTGCCGTCGCGTCCCTTCCGAGGGTCGAAGGCGGCGGCGACCAGTTCTTTTCGCAGGACTCCTCGAAGGTGATCCAGCGTGCCGTGGACTTTACCCGGAACTTCGGCGACAAATATGCGTCGGTCGAGCACCTGCTGCTGGGGCTTATCGCCGAGCGCGGGCAGGCCGCCGACATCCTCAAGCGCAGCGGCGCCACCGAGAAGGAACTCCTTGAGGCGATCCGCACCTTCCGCAAGGGGGCTACGGTCGATTCCCAGACCTCCGAGCAGCAGTTCGATGCGCTGGGCAAGTATGCCATCAACCTCAACGAACAGGCCCGTTCGGGCAAGCTCGACCCGGTGATCGGCCGTGACGAGGAGATCCGCCGCGTGTTGCAGATCCTCTCGCGGCGTACCAAGAACAACCCGATCCTCGTGGGTGAGGCGGGTGTCGGCAAGACCGCCATCGCCGAGGGTATCGCACACCGGATCGTCGACGGCGACGTGCCCGAGAATCTGAAGTCGAAGGTGATCTACTCGCTCGACATGGGTGCCCTGATCGCGGGTGCCAAGTACCAGGGTGAATTCGAGGAGCGTCTGAAGGCCGTCGTGCAGGAAGTCGTGGCCAGCGACGGCGACATCCTGCTGTTCATCGACGAGATCCACACTCTCGTGGGCGCCGGCAAGTCGTCGGGTGCGATGGACGCCGCCAACATCCTCAAGCCTGCACTTGCGCGGGGCGAACTGCGGACGATCGGCGCCACGACGCTCGACGAGTTCCAGAAGTATTTCGAGCAGGACAAGGCCCTCGAACGCCGTTTCCAGAAGGTCATGGTCGACGAACCGAGTCCCGAGGATGCCATTTCGATCCTCCGCGGCCTGAAGGATCGTTACGAAAACCACCATCAGGTGCGGATCAAGGACGAGGCGATCGTGGCCGCCGTCGAGTTGTCGACGCGTTACATCACCTCGCGGTTCCTGCCCGACAAGGCCATCGACCTGGTGGACGAGGCGGCCTCGCGGCTGCGGCTGGAGATGAACTCCGTGCCCGAGGAGATCGACACCCTCGACCGGCGTGTGCGCCAGCTGGAGATCGAACGCGAAGCGATCCGCCGCGAGAAGGACAAGGAGCGCGTCGAGCACCTCACCAAGGAGATCGAGGAGCTCAAGGCCCGTGACGCCGAGATGCGTGCCAAGTGGCAGGGGCAGCGCGACCTCTTGAAAAAGATTCAGTCGAACAAGGACAAAATAGAAGCCCTGAAGATCGAGGCGCAGCAGGCCGAACGCCAGGGCGATTACGGCAAGGTGGCCGAAATCCGCTACGGCAAGATCCAGGAGGCGGAGAAGGAGATCGCCGCGTTCCAGGAGGAGTACAAACTGGCGTCGGCCAACGGCTCGATGATCAAGGAGGAGGTCGATGCGCAGGACGTCGCCGAGGTGGTGTCGCGCTGGACAGGCATCCCCGTGACGCGCATGCTGGCTTCCGAGCGCGAAAAACTGCTGCACATGGAGGACGAGCTGCACAAGCGCGTCATCGGGCAGGAGCAGGCCATCGCCGCCATTTCCGACGCCGTGCGCCGTTCGCGCGCCGGGCTGAACGACCCCCGCAAACCGATCGGCTCGTTCATCTTCCTCGGCACCACCGGTGTCGGCAAGACCGAGCTGGCCAAGGCGTTGGCCGAGTTCCTCTTCAACGACGACTCGATGATGACGCGTATCGACATGAGCGAATACCAGGAGCGTCACAGCGTGTCGCGTCTGGTAGGGGCGCCTCCGGGATATGTCGGTTACGACGAGGGCGGTCAGCTCACCGAGGCCGTGCGCCGCAAGCCCTATTCGGTCGTGCT
>OGNY01000838.1_pt1 | contig 23971 bp, 20 predicted proteins | sample 1573551 | NCBI WGS metagenome assembly OGNY01 (sample SAMEA2581885, study PRJEB24529) | metagenome | biome: Human gut stool | place: China | collected 2011
CTCGCGACCCCAACCTTGGCAAGGTTGTGCTCTACCAACTGAGCTATTTCCGCATGGCATGTTTCCCAATTGCGAGTGCAAAGGTATATAAAAAATCCGAATCTCCAAATTTTTCAGGGCTATTCTGCGGAATTTTTGCCCTGAAGCCGGGCTCCGTCCCCTTATCTGAACACCCTGATGCGTTCGTCCAGCGGTTTGAACGTCTTTTCGCCCGGTTCGCCGGCGGGTGTTCCGAACGGCATTTGCGCGATGAGTTTCCACTCCCTGGGCAGGCTCCAGCGCTTGCGCACCTCATCGTCGATTAGCGGGTTGTAATGTTGGAGCGATGCCCCCAACCCTGCGTCTTCCAGCATCGTCCAGACTGCCAGCTGGTGCATGGCCGACGTCTGCTCCGACCATACCGGGAAATTCCCTGCATAGCCCGGAAACTGTTGTTGCAGGCTGCGGACGACATCCGTGTCCTCGAAGAAAAGTACGGTGCCGTACCCGGCTGCGAAGCTGTGCTCGATCTTCTCCTCGGTGCGTGTGAATGCCCCTTCGGGGACTATTGCCCGCAGGGTGCGCTTCACGATCTTCCACAATTCGTCGTGGTGCTCGTGGAGCAGCAGCACGGCACGTGTCGACTGCGAATTGAAGGCCGACGGGACGTGTTTTATGGCAAAACGCACGATTTCTTCGATCCGTGCGTCGTCTATGGGCGATTCCGGAGCTAATGCGTAGTAGCTGCGGCGGTGGCGGAGTGCCTCTTTGAATGTCCTTTCCATGGTCTTTACCGGTTTATGATCCCTCCATGCAAATATAGCACAACTTCGGATAAAATGTGCATATTCCGCTGCGAAACGCTATCTTTGCACCATGAAAAATGCCATCGGATTCTTTTCACGGTTCGGGTGCCGCCTGCGCGGTTTCGGCGACGACGCCCGCACGCGGGAGGTAATCGGGCGTGCGTGCCGGGAAAACGGCTGGTTTACGCCTGCGGACATTCGCCGCGCCGTTGCGGCCGTCGCCGGCGTGATGCTCCGGCGCGACGCACTCGCGGAGTGGCTGGCGCCCTACCCCGTTCCTGTCGCCGAGCCCCGGCGCGTGCTGGTCGTCATGGCCGGGAATATCCCGCTGGTCGGATTTTTCGATATGCTGTGCGTGCTCGCCGCAGGGCACAGGTGCCTCGTAAAACCATCGGCCAAAGATACCGTCCTGATGGAATATGTCATCGGGTTGCTGCGCGGAATCGACCCGCAGGTTCCGGTGGAATTTTACGACGGCAGCACATCGCCCGATGCCGTGATCGCTACGGGCAGCGACAATGCCAACCGCTATTTCCGGGCGCAGTATGCGGGCATTCCCGCCCTGCTGCGCGGTAACCGCCAGTCGGTCGCGGTGCTCGGCGGCCGGGAAACCCCCGCGCAGCTCACTGCATTGGCCGACGACATCTGGGCTTATTCCGGACTGGGCTGCCGCAGCGTGTCGCTGCTTTTCCTGCCCGAGGGCTATGATCTGCAGCTGCGGATGCCGGAGGTGAACGTGAAATACAGGAACTCTTACCGCCAGCAGAAAGCCCTCCTGACGATGGGCGGACAGCCGTTCCGCGACTTGGGAGCTGCCGTGGCCGTCGAAGAGCGGGCCTTTCCCGCGGTGTTGAGCCGGATCAATTATTCGTTTTACAAATCACCCGACGAGGTTGGGGCATGGCTCGCAGAGCACGATGCCGGATTGCAATGCGTCGTTTCGGAGTGCATCGCCTGCCGCCGCCGCGTGGATTTCGGCCATGCGCAGTCCCCTGGGCTGACGGATTACCCCGACGACAGGGATGTCATCGAATTCCTTACGACATCTTGTTTGTAAATTAGGTCATGCTGGGTGCTTTTTATTGATAAATAATATTATATTTGGCTGTGTTTATAATAAATAATATTATATTTGAGGCTGAATATAAAACAAATGGTTTATCATGAAAAAGTTCGCCTTATTAGTCGTTTCGTTATTTGTCGCCGGCTCTGCATCGTATGCCCGCAAACCGGCCCCCGTAATCCCCGACTTCATACATGCTGCCTATTCGGTGGAGAGCCTCCTGAGCGAGGCGGAACTCACGAACCCGGGGTACGATGCCTTCCAGTTCATCTACCTGATGGCTACGCCTGAGTGGGCCGGGCTGGATTTCGACCGGCCGCAGGATGCCGTCGACGCCTATGCCACGCAGTTCGACTACCTGAAGCAGGGGGGCAAGATGGCGCTCGTGCCGTCCATGATCGAAAAGGCGCATGCCGCCGGGGCCAGGATCCTGTTGTGCTTCGGCGGGCAGCAGGAGTTCCTTCCCCTGCTGGAGAATCCGGATCGGATCCCCAAGTTTGTCGGGTATATGGTGCGCCTGGTCGAAAAGAACGGTTACGACGGCATCGACATGGACTGGGAGATTACGCTGGACAAGGAGTTGCATGCCCGCATGATGGCCCTGCTGCGCGAACGGTTCGACGAACTCTCGGAACGCACCGGGCGTTATTACTACCTGACCACGGCCCTCAGCATCGACCACGAGTACGATCGGGCGCTGGCCGACAGGCTGGCCGGGGCGGTCGACTGGATAAATATCATGTCCTATGACATGTGCGACGGCGTATGGGGCAGCACCCCTTCGCACAACACCTCGATGGAGCGTATGCGGTCGAAGCTGGAACACTGGAAAGTCTTCGACAAGCGGAAGCTCTGCCTCGGGCTGGCCAACTACGGGTTCTATTACAAAGGGTTGAAGCCCGGGCAGAAAGCCGACGGGCCGCTGCGCGACTACGGTTCGTATATCACCTACAAGGAGTTCCTGCCCCGGCTCGCAAACGGCTGGACGGAGGAGTACGACCCGGCAGCCGAGGTGTCCTACTATTTTTCGCCGGACAGAACGGAATTCGTGACCATCGACAACCCCTCTTCGATCCGCAGCAAGATCGAATGGATCAAGGCCGGCGGCTACCTGGGGGCTTTCTGGTGGGAATTCCACCACGACTACGTAGCTCCCGGGGCGGAGAACCCGCAGGGCAGCCACTACCTGATCGACATTGTTACCCGGTACCTCGGTCGGGAGTGATGCAGCCAGTGGTTTTGCATTTTCCCTTTTTGTACTATCTTTGTAGTAGGAAATGCAAAAATTACAAGCTATGTCAATGGTTTTCCGATTCCGGATGCTGAGCGATGAGAACGACAACTTCGTGCGCGATTACGAAGTGCCGTACGACATGACGTTGCTCGATTTCCATAATTTCATCCTCCGCTCGCTCGAATACGAGGAGTGCATGGCGTCGTTCTTCACGGCGGACGAGCGCTGGGAAAAACTGCGCGAGTTCACCCTCATGGATATGGACGACGGCTCGGAAGGGGCCCCTGCGGCGATGGAGAGCGTGACCCTGGGGCAGATCATCCACAACAACCGCGACCGGCTGATCTACCTTTTCGACATGTTCGGCGACCGGGCCTACTTCCTCGAACTGACCGGGACGTACGAGATGCCCAAAGACGGCTCCTATCCGCGCGAGATATACGCCCGGGCCGATGCCCCCGACCAGTACGACCCGTCGAAGACGGCCACCGCGGGCGAAGGCTCGATTTTCGACGAGGTGATGGGGGAATTCAACGATTTCGAGGGCGACGACAATTATGACGACGAGTACTAAGCGGCTCGTCGTCATTGTCGGCCCGACCGGTTCGGGCAAGACGGATCTGAGCATCCGTATCGCCCTGCACTACGGTGCACCCATCCTTTCCACCGACTCCCGCCAGATGTACCGCGGCTTGCCGATCGGTACGGCCCAGCCTACGGCAGACCAATTGCAAGCCGTCGAACACCATTTTATAGCATCGCACGACCTCGCGGATAACCTGAGCTGCGGCGAGTACGAAACGCAGGCCCTCGCCTGCCTCGAAAGACTGTTCGCCGGGCATGACTGCGTCGTTGCCGTCGGGGGCTCGGGGCTTTATGTCAAGGCGTTGTGCGAAGGCATGGACGACCTGCCGCAGGCCGATGAAAACCTGCGCCGCGAATTGGCGGTGCGGTTACGCACGGAGGGGCTCGAAGCCCTCGCCGGACAGTTGCGGACGCTCGATCCGGATTATTATGCGGTGGTCGACCGCAGCAACCCTGCGCGCGTCGTCCGGGCACTGGAAGTCTGCCTGCAAACCGGGCAGCCCTACTCGCGGCTGCGGACTGGGCGGCGCCGCGAGCGCGGTTTCGGTATCGTGAAGGTCGGCATCGACATGCCGCGCGAGGAGTTGTACGGACGCATCGACCGCCGTGTCGGGCAGATGCTTGCCGACGGCCTCGAAGCCGAGGCGCGTGCGGTGTACCCCTACCGCGGTCTGAATGCCCTGCAGACGGTCGGCTACCGGGAGTTCTTCGACTATTTCGACGGCCGCATCTCCTACGACCAGGCCGTGGAACTTATCAAGCGCAATTCGCGCCGATATGCCAAACGGCAGCTTACCTGGTTCCGCCGCGACGCGGAAATCCGCTGGTTCGGCCCCGACCAGACGGGGGCGATTATAAATTATATAGATTTTGGCGAATCGTAAAATTTTCGTACTTTTGCCGACGCCTTTCGCCGAAAGGCAGTGGCTCGGATGGTGGAATAGGTAGACACGCCGGACTTAAAATCCTGTGACCAGCAATGGTCGTGCGGGTTCGATTCCCGCTCCGAGTACAGGGCCGTCTTTTGCGACGGCCCTTTTTCGTGCCCTGCGGGAACGATTTTTTTGCAGCCGAACTACTAAAAAATTAGAAGAATCCTTGGCCGTTCGTATTTTTTCGCTTAACTTTATGGAACCTAAAACCTTGCGGCGATGAAAAAAAAGCTTCTCTGGGCAGGTGTGATCCTGTCCGTCATGGTGGCTGGATGTGCTGAAAAGCCCCTCCCGATGCGAAAAACCTATCTGTATTGCCAGGTCGATACGCTCTGGCAAAGCCTCCCCTCCTACCAGGTCACTTCGAACAGGCTTTTCCCGTACAGTAAATTAGCGCCCTTCGGCGACTACGCCGAAGCCGCCTACAGCGACGGCATTGCGCTGATCGAACTGGAGATAAACAAGCCTACGACGGTCTCTGTCATGCCTGTGTGGGATTCCACGTTCGCGATGGCCTGGAGCGGCGATTTCCTGTTGCTGCCGGGCGATTCGCTGGAACTGCAAAGGGTGGCCGACACGCGGATCCCGGGATTCAGCAGCGTCCGTCCCCGCCTGGCGGAGGTCGGACGGCAGGATAACGCCTGCGGGTTTCTGCTCGAAGAGGCATTCCCGTACAAATCCTATCCCCGCGTGACGGATGGCGACCTCGGCAAGTACAAATCCGAACTGGAAGCTTTCCGGCAGCGGAAACGCGATTTCCTGGATAGCTGCCGGATGCGGATGACCCTTTCCGACGAATACGTCGCCCTGCGGCGGTTGCAGTTCGACCTCGACCTCTACAACAGCCTTTGCACTGCGGCCGAAAAGGAATCCGGGGCGGAGCTGCCTGCGGGATACCTGGACGGTATCGGGCTTTCGGACAGCCTGATGGGAACCTCCTCCTATGCCACGGCGCTGGTGAACAAATACATACGCCACGCCGTGCCCGAACCGGAAAAGAATTTCGATGCGGTGTATGCCGGCATCCGCAAGGCCCCCCGCAAGTTGCGCGACTACCTGACGGCCCTGATAATCGGGTATTATGCCGTACAGCAGCTCCCCTATTACGAAGAGGCGTTGCTGGCGGCCATCGACCGGGCCGGGCGCACGATCCGCGATACCGCCTACCTGAACTACATCTCCCGGGCAAAGGAGTTTTACTGTAACCGGAACATGCCCTTCCCGGACGAGGCGCTGCGGCAGACGATGCTGCAGGCACTCGGTTCGGAGCGGCAAATGACATTGGCCGACGTGCTGGCGCAGTACGAAGGCCGCCCCCTGTACCTCGATTTCTGGGCCAGCTGGTGCGGCGGCTGCATCATCGATATACAGCAATCCGAGGCTGCCAGGAAATATTTGTCGGAGGCCGGCGTCGGCTACCTCTGTATTTCGATCGACGAGGATCGGGAGGCATGGCAGGATGCGGCCGGGAAGTACGGTGTGACTGAAAATTCCTACCTCTGTCCCGGAAAGTGGGATTCCCCGATGGTGAAGTTCCTCGAAATCAAGTCGATCCCCCGTTATGTCCTCCTCGACCGGCAGCACTGCATCGTGAGTATGGACGCTCCCCGCCCCACGCCCGGGGAACTCCGGTCGCTGGAGCGGCTCGTCGAGGCGATGCAGCAGAGCCGGCAGCCGTAGCGGCCCTGCCGTGGGTGCGCAAGCGCCGCCGTGCCGATCGACATGGCGGCGCTTCGCATTGCCCCCCCCCTGCAGCCTGCGGGCTTCGTTTTCCGCACTGGGGCTGCGTATCGAATTCCGCCTGCATGTTACCTTTACGGCCCTTCCCGGCCGCGGACGGGTCAATGTCCGAACCTCGACGTATCGACCGTCTTGTGCCGCTTCTCCTTGTATGTGCCGAAACGGTAGGAGAAATGCACCGTCACCGAACGGGTGTAGGTGCCGGAATCCATGTCGAGGTACTGTCCCTTGTAACGGACTTTGGCGAACGGGAGCGAACTTTCGAAAATGTCGTTGCAGCGCACCGAGAGGCTCGCCCGGCTCTTGTCGAACGTCCACTTGGCACCTGCGTTGACGCTCCACGAAGGGTCGATGTCGTATGTCCCCTGGATGGCCGCGCTCTGATAGTAGCCCGAGAGGTCGAGCGTCAGGTCGGGCTTGCGGCTCAGACGGATCGTGTTGTCCATGCGCACCACCCCCAGCCATTTGGAGCGGTCGAACGCCAGGTCGTGAAAGGCGTCGCAGCGCTGGGTCATCCGCATCCCGGTCAGCGTCAGCCGGGAATCGAGCCATTTGCCCAGGCGCAGCGGTACGATGACGTTGGCGCCCCACTGGCGGTTGGTGTTCCAGTTGAGCGTCTGGTAGACCAATGCCAGGCGATCCGGGGCCTGCCAGGCGGTTTGGTTGAAGTAGTCGGGCATCTCGTTCCAGAACAGCATGAAGATATACTTCTGCTTATACATGTACATTGCCTGGCCGTTGTAGCTTTTCGACGGCCGCAGTCCGGGCGTGCCCCGGATCTCCGAATAGCCGTCGATGTAGGAGGTCGACTGCTGCATCTCCCAGTACGAGGGATAGGTCTTGTCCGACGAGAGCGAAATCTGTACGAGATGTTTCTCTGCGGGTGTCAGGAGCAGGGTCGCCTGCGGGTAGAGCGACCAGTTGTCGTAGTCCCCCGCGCGGTAGTATTCCCCGGCCAGCGACAGCGAGAAACTCCCCTTGGCGAACTGTTTGCTCACCCCGGCATAGAGGTTGCCCGTGTATTCGTCGAGGTGCGAATCGGTATCGACGGTGGCGATGTCGCCCTCGTGGAGCCTGTAACGCTGGTAGTCGTGGTCGCCCGCCCAGCTGAAGATGCCGCCGTAGGTCATGCCCCAGCCATTGCCCAGGTCGTGCGACTGGTCGGCGCTGACATTTACCCGGTCGACGGACTGCCCCGAAACCACGTCGAACGCTGTCCGGCTGCCGTCGGCGTACCTGTTCCGCATGGCGGCCAGCTGCCACGAGCTGTAATGCGTGTAGTCCGCCGAGAGGTCGAGCCCGGAGGCCGACGTGTAGCGCAGCGCAGCGTTGTGCATCGTGTTGTCGCCCCCGGGCGAGCTGACCGAGTTGACCAGGTTGCCGTCGGCACGTACGAGGCCGCTCGTATGCGGGGTGTATGCGCCCGTATAGGCAATGCTCAGGCGTCCTTTGCCCTGCGGGGCGTATTCTGCGGCAGCCCTCAGCCGGTGCCATGTCCCTTTGCTGGTGATATTCTGCCTCTGGGCGATTTCATGCTCCCCGTCCGCGAGCGTATGCCGCGAGTAGAGGTCGATGATCCGTTTGGTCTTGGCCTGCCCGGCCGAATAGGTTACGTCGGCCGACCACTCGGGCGAGGAGAAGGCGAAGTTGCCCCCGGCATCCCAGTTGCTGTAAAACCGGTTGGTATAGTTGGCGTGTACTTCCCCCGAAAACGAGTAGTCGTGGCTGCGCCGCAGAACGAGGTTGAGCGCCGCGCCGCGCACATGGTACTGCGGCGGCGTGCTGTACATCACTTCGGCCTTCTCGATCCGTTCGACGGGTGTCGAGCGCAGCAGCGATGCCAACTGCTCGGCGCTCATCGTCGAGGGCTTCCCGTTCAGGATCACCGTGACACCCCCGGCGCCGGCAAGCGTCAGTCCGCCGTCCTGTTCGCTGACGCCCGGGAGCTGGGTGAGGGCTTCGTAGGCATTGTTCACTGCCTTGCCTTTCGATACGGCTTCCAGGTCATAGGCCAGCCGCCCCTCTTCGACCCGCACGATGGGTTTTTCGCCCTCTACGACCACGGCGTCGAGCGCATTCGTATATTCATGCAGGACGACCTCGCCGGCTTCGTCGTGCTCCGACGTAAGCGTTTGCATCTCATAGGCGAGGTGCTGGAACAGCAGCCGGTAGGGGCGTACCTCCGATGCGATGGCGAAACGCCCGTCGGCATCCGATGCCGCGGCCGCGAGGTAGGTCGAGTCGGTGTCGAGCATCACTACCGCGACCCCGACCACGGGTTGCCGCTCCTGGTCGACCACCCTTCCCCGCACAATTTGCCCGCAGGTCTGTTTCACGGAAAAAAGCGCCAGGGCGCATACGAGTAAAAGAAATGTCCGTCTCATAACTTTGCTTGGTTTTTTCATTTGGTTTCCCTGCAAAGTTAAGCCCCGATGCGGCTTGCCGGTACGGAATAATTCTTGCTTGTTTGTGCGTAAAATGTTGATTCACAGTAGGTGTGATCCCGCGGATTCTTGCCGGCGCGCCGGGCGCCCTTGCTATGCGAAAAACCGGGTGAAAAACTCCCTGTCCGCAGCCCCCGATTCGGCGATCCGGCGTTTGAGTTTCGATTTGAGCGTGTAGACCCCGTTCAGCGTCATGTCGAGCATCACGCTGATCTCCTGCGCCGAGAACCCGGCGACGACCAGCGCTGCGAAATCGTAGTTGCGCGGCGTCCACCCCGGCAGTTGGCGGCGCAGGCGCGTGACCGCCCGGTCGTTGTAGAGGTCTGCCATGCGGACGATATCCGCGAGCATCGCCGGGCTCAGTGCCAGCTCCTTCACCTTCCTCGCCAGCCGTTCCCCTTCGCCATAGGTGTAATAGGTTGCGGCGATGTCGCGCAGCAGGGCGAACCGCCCCTCGAGCGAAGCCTTGACGGCGGCCTCGCGCTCGTTCGAGGCATCGAGCCGCGAGGTGAGGCTGTCGTGCGATTCCCGATAGGATTCCAGCAGCGTGAGGTATTCGCTCAACTGCGCGTCCCGGTGCCGGAGTTTGCGCCGGTAGCCCACCACCGCCCCCGTGACGGCCGCGGCCAGCAACAGGCATGCCAGCGTGGCGATCCAGATTCGGTAACGCAGCCCCGCCTCGCGGAGCGCCGTTTCGTTGGCCGTGCGGTATCTCTTTTCCAGCTCGGCCACCGATACCCCCTGCCGTGCCTTGTCGAGCGAATCGCGCTTGCCGATGTACTGCATGGCACAGGCATAGGCTTTGCCGTCCTCCCCGCGACGGTGGTGTATGGCCGAGGCGATCGTGTAGAGCCCTATGTTGTTCTGGTTGAAGCGTTTGATGTGCGCCAGCGAGCGGTCTATGTAGTATTGCGCCGAATCGGGCTGCTCCGCCCGGTAAAAAATGATGGCCGAAGCGATGTCGTAGAGCGTGCGGTCTTCGTCGTCGGCCGATGCGGGGCCGTGTGTCAGCGGGGCTGTCCGCAGTTCGTGCATGTCGATGCGCGCCCGCTCTTCGAGCAACTGCCCGGGGCTCCAGTCTTCGGCGAAGGTGTGGTATATCAGGTTTTGCAGGGTGATCTGCTGGGCGAAGAAACGGAATGCCATCGTGTCGCGCGCCCCGACCAGCGGGGCGAGTGTTTCGATGGCCTCGGCATAGCGGCCGTTGGCATACTGTGCCGACGAGAGCATGTAACGGCTGTATCCCTCCAGTTCCCCACTGCCGGTCTCCTGTGCCGCGGCGACGGCTTTCGAGAATGCCTCCTCGGCCTCGGTGTCGTATCCCTGTTCGAGGTACAGCAGCCCCAGCGTGTGGTACAGTGCCATGAGCAGTTTTGTGGTTCCCGCCTTGTCGCGGTTGCGTTCGGCATAGAGCATCGCCTGCGTGTAGCCTTTGATCGCCCGTCCCAGGTCGCCGGCATTGTGGTGTACCTTTGCGTCGAAATACCAGGCATAGGCACGCTCGGCCCCGGAGCCGTGGCGCTCGTAATAATCCAGTGCGGGGGCGGTCAGCGAATCCTTGTCAGCCTCGGCACCTGTGCGGGAGTAGGTCTGCGCTAGCAGCAGGCGTCGCCGGGCGTCGGCCGCCGGTGAAATGGCCGAGGGGTTTATCTGCCGGAGAGCCAGCAAGGCGCTGTCGGGATGCTCCTCTATGAGCATCGAAGCCTGGGACATCAGGTTGTCCACGGCCTTGTTGCCGCATCCGGCAGCAAGCAGGCCGAGGAGTATGGCGGTTAGGTATCTCATGCCTGCAAAATTAATATAACTTTTATTTCCGCGGGTATTTTACCGGATAAAATTACCCGGCCCGATCGGTTGTCGTGCTCCTGCGCCGCACGCAGTGCTCCCCTGCATACCCCGGCCTTGTCCCTTAGCGCTTAGCCCCGGATTTTTGTGCAGCCGAAACGGCCGAAATACATCCTTACCGCACTGCCGCAGGACGGAAAACGGGCTTGCAGCGACTGCAAGCCCGTTCCCTTTTGTTTTGCACCTACGGTCAGCGGTAAATCTCGTTCAGCAGGCGTGCCAGCCGGTAGCCGCCCCGGACGAGCTGCTGCTCGATGACGGGCGTGTATTTGTCCACGTAATCGTAGGATATTTTTGTTCCTTCGGGGCTGTCCTCGTAGATGCCGACGCAGATCGCATGCGTCTCCTTCAGCCAGTCCTGCGGCTCCCCGGCCTGTACCAGTGCCGCCTCGTCGTCCGTCAGGCGGTCGATCTGTTCCTGCCACTCGGTGTAGCTCCACTTGTGCCCGGCTTCGAGGATCGCCGAGTCCCAGGCCGAGTGGAGGTTCGTCTTGCGGCCGAACATCAGCACCGGGCGCTGGTTGCCGCCGATATCCGACAGGCGCCCCGTGTGCATCGGGCAGTGCATGTCGCCGACCAGGTGGATCAGCATTTTGAGTTTCTCGGTCTCCGCCTCGGGCGCCAGCCCGCCGGCCTTGAGCTCGGCGACGAGCGTCGTGACGGCCGTCAGCACGTCGCCTTTGGGGTTCCGGGGCATCGTTTCGAGGGTTTGGCCCTCGTCGATGTTCAGGTAGTGCCACGTCTTGGTGTAATTGTATTCGGGGGTGTGGCTGGCAATGTCCATCCAGTTGCAGTAGTACACGGGCGAATGGCCGTTGAGCACCTTGTCGATCTTTTGGGCGGCTTCGGGCGTGAGGTGGCACTCTGCGATGTAGGCCGTGACGTCGTGCCCCTTTTGTCCCCATCCGTATACGCTGCCGGCGAACAGCAGGCATGACAGCAGGATAATCAGGTTTTTCATTCTATCAGTGGGTTTTGTGGTTGTTTAATGGTTCATCGTGGCGAGGAACTCCTCGTTGGTGTTGGTCATTCCCATCTGCTTCTGGAGGAACTCCATGGCCTCGACGGGCGTCATGTCCGAAAGGTATTTGCGCAGCACCCACGTGCGGTTCATCACGTCGCGCGGCAGGAGCAGGTCTTCGCGGCGCGTACCCGATGCGATGACGTCGACCGCCGGGTAGACACGTTTGTTGGCGAGCTTGCGGTCGAGCTGGAGCTCCATGTTGCCCGTGCCCTTGAACTCTTCGAAAATCACCTCGTCCATCTTCGAACCGGTGTCGATCAGCGCCGTGGCGATGATCGTCAGCGACCCTTTCTCCTCCGTGTTGCGGGCTGCACCGAAGAAACGCTTGGGTTTGTGGAGCGCGTTGGCATCCACACCGCCCGAGAGCACCTTGCCCGATGCGGGCTGGACGGAGTTGTAGGCACGTGCCAGGCGGGTGATCGAGTCGAGGAAGATCACCACGTCGTGTCCGCATTCGACCATGCGCTTGGCCTTGTCGAGTACCATTTCCGCGACTTTCACATGGCGCGACGCCTGTTCGTCGAAGGTCGATGCCACGACCTCGGCCTTGGAGTTGCGGGCCATCTCGGTCACCTCCTCCGGGCGCTCGTCGATCAGCAGCACGATGATGTATACTTCGGGATGGTTGTCGGCGATGGCGTTGATGATCGACTGCATGAGCACCGTCTTACCCGTCTTGGGCTGTGCTACGATCAGCGCGCGCTGTCCCTTGCCGATGGGCGAAAAGAGGTCGACCACGCGCGTCGACATGTTGTTGTGTCCGTTGCCCGTAAGGCAGAATTTCTCGCTCGGGAAGAGCGGCGTCATGAATTCGAACTGTACGCGGTCGCGGATGAACTCCGGCGCCAGGCCGTTGATCTCGTTCACGCGTACCAGCGGAAAATATTTCTCCCCCTCCTTCGGCGGGCGTATGGCGCCGTTCACCGTGTCGCCGGGCTTCAGCCCGAAGAGTTTGATCTGCGACGGCGAAACGTAAATGTCGTCGGGCGAGTTCAGGTAGTTGTAGTCGGCCGAACGCAGGAACCCGTATCCGTCGGGCATGATCTCCAGCACGCCTTCGCCCTCGATCTCCCCGGCGAAATCGTCCTTGGTGATCACCTCGCCGTCGAAGGATTGCGCATCGGCTGCTGCCTGGGTAGCCTGGGTAGCCTGGGCAGCTTGGGCAGCCGGGGGTGTTGCGGCGGCGGGTTCTGCTGCCTCTTCCTGTGCTTGTGCTTGTGCTTGTGCCTTGGGCTTGCGGCCGCGGCGCTTGGGCTCGGCCTTCTCCTCGCGGGGTGCCTGTACGGTTTCTGCCGCTGCCGCTGGTGCAGGTGCCGGGGCGCTTTCCATCGGGAGCTCCGGCTCGGCAGGGGGGCCGGCGACCGTGATGGGCGGACGCTGTGCTGGTGCGGTGTTTTCGGTCTTCGTATTGGTGATGCGCGGCCGACGGCCTCGCGGGGCCTGGGGAACGGTTTCGGGAGCGGCTTCCGCCTTTACGGCGGCGGGTTCGGCTATGGCTGCCGTCTGCTGCATTTCCGTTGCGGGAGCTTCCTTTTTTCTGCCCCGTCCTCTCTTCTCTTTATTTTCTGCGGGGACGCCTTCGGAAGCGGAGCTCCCGGCGATTTTCTCAATCAGTTCGCGCTTCTTCAATGTGGTGTCCCCGATACCGATAGCTTTTGCTATTTCACGCAGTTCGACGAGACTTTTCCCTTCGAGCGCTTTCAAATCCTGCATATATTTCTATTTCAAAATGATTTTCAGAACCCCGGCGGGCGCCGGGACGTTGGAATTTGTCTGCAAAGATAGTGCATTATTTCGAAATTCAAAATAAAAAATTGCAGATCACGCCCTTCCGCCGGGGCTTTCACCATAAATTGGGAGTGCCCGGACGTAAAATACTCATTTATGGCGATTGTGCAACCCGGAAATTACCCCCACCTTTGCATCCAGAACAACAGATCTATTCAGCCATTGCGTTGTTTGTATTGTTAATGTTTGTGTGTGCAAAAACCTCCCGGGAAGCCCGGGAGGTTTTTCTTCGGTGTCGTTCCGGCGTCCTGCCGGGGCGCGTGCCGGCGGCGGGAGCCTCCGGGGGTTATTCGTTGCGCCGCAGGTTCCACTTGTTGTTGTTGCAGATCACGGCCCTGACCAGGTCGTCGCCGTAGACCTGCATGTTCGAGTAGGTCTGCCCGAAGGTCATCGTGGCGTGCGATGCCGCTGCGAAGTCCATCAGCACGATGCCGACGTTCCCGCGGAAATCGTAGCTGTCGATCTTGTCGGCCGTATACCTGTTGTACTTGTTCGCGCAGTAGTCGTAGTCGCCCACGGCGCCGAACAGGCTGATCCCCGACACGCTGCAATGGGCCGTGTCGTAGCAGCTGACATAATTCATGCACCACCGCGTCGGGTCGTCCGTATTATAGGTATAGGCGATGCACTCGTCGATGGCCGCATACTTGGTCTTGCCGTCCGATGCCCCGTTCTTGATGTTGTAGAGGTCGTTCACGCGGATCGGGGCCTGCCCCACGCCGTTGCCGCTGAGCGTCGTGTCGAAAACCACCTTGTCGTCCGTCCAGTTCAGGTAGGCGCCGAAATACCGGCCGTTGTTCGACGATTTGTAATCCTCGCGGATCATGAAGAGTATCTTGCCGCGGGCGTCGGCCAGCGTCATCAGGGGGTGGAAGTCGGCCACATAGCCGCTGCAATGCGAGTTGATCAGGCTGACCACGCTTTTGTCCCACCCCGTCTTATTGGCGCTGGTGCTGGTGTTCTCGTATTTCATGTGCACGAGCACCGTCTCGCCCGGATGTTCGTCGAGGAACCGCACGAAACGGTCGAGCAGGTGCGAAAGCATGAAGGGCGAAAGTTCCTGGCGGCCGGAGCTGCCCGGGGCGTAGCCGCCCAGCGTCGGGTCGCCCAGCGGGGCTATGCCGTGATGGATTGGGAGGTCGCGCACCGAGGAGCTCGACGAGGAGGGGCGCAGGTCGAACATGCGAACCCCGGCCGCAAGCTGCTCTTCGATGGAGAGCTCCTGTGCCTTGATGATCTTGGTCGTGTTCATATAGCCGAATACGACGTTCTGCAACCATTTGAAGTGGTATCTTTCGCTGGGCATCCCGCCTTTGTACTCGTAGTGCGAACCGTAGATCGTGCAGGCGTCGTGCGACCCGGGGATGGAAACCTGCGACAGGTAGGTGTTGTCGGGCAGGTAGGCCATCCAGTCGGAATAATCTTCCGAGGTCTGTTGCGCCTGCGCCTGCATGTCGCCGATCGTGAACGAATAACGGTGCCCGGCCCTGAGCGTTGCCGGGGTTGTGTAGCTGTATGTTCTGCCCTGCGTGGTGACGGCGGAGAGCGTGAGCCCCTCGATGTCCTGCGGCAGCATGAACGCCGTGACCGCGACCTTCGACCCTGCGCTGAGCTGAATGTAGGGGACGTCCCCCGACATCAGGTGCAGGGCCAGCACGTTCGATCCTTTGCCCGGGATGACCGTGCACCGGTCGGTTTCGATGTCGAACGTGAAGCCGCCCGCTATGGGGCCGTTCTCGCTCGACAGCACGAGCTTCTGTACCTCCGCGGCCTCCGAGAATCCCACCTGGATCGTAACCGTGGTCATCAGCGGGCGGAACCTGAAGGGCACCTCCCCTCCGCGTTCCACCCCTTGGGTGCATGCCGCCATATAGGCATACTGCATGTTGCATTCGCCGTTGTGGTAGGTCTGTACGGCCGGGATTGCCGTCGCGACGATCGAGCCGCTGTTGGCCTGGACGGCGTCTGCCGGATAGAAGGCGTAAAAATCGTAGCTGGGACTGCTCCCCCACTGCATTCCCGTGTCGCTCAGGTCGGCTTCGCTTTCGGTCGCCCCGGAGACGCTGACTTCGACCTCCGCCCATTGCGGGGTCGTCTGCGGACAGATGATTCCCACGCGGTCGGCATTGCGCCAATAGATCGGGTAATAACCGTCCTGTAGCGGGCCGTAAGCCGTACGGGTTTCGTCCGTGGGGTCGGGCGCTTCATTGCCGATCGACAACCGGCAGACGATGGCATCGCCCCCTGTCGCGGGTGTTTCGGGCCCTTCGGGCAGTTCTGTCGTATCCTTTCCGCAACCGGCCAGCAGAAGCGCGAGTAGCGACAGTCGGAAAATAGGTTTGTGTTTCATAACGTCAGGTTCGAATTGGCGGTTTTTGGTTCAGTACTCGTCGTCCGCATAATTCACCGAGCTGGGCCCGAGTTCGCCGCCGTGCGGCTGTGAAATCGCGAATCCTGCTTCGGCCGCAATTACGAGTATCTCCAATTCCGGCTTTGTGTATGCTGCTTTCATCAGATTCGGTTTATAGATAAATCGGGACGGTATCCTGCTCCGTCCCGATCTGAAAAATTATTTTATCGAAATTATTCGACCGTATAGGTGAAATCCGCGAACTCTACGTGGTAAGATCCTGCGGTAGATAGTATCTTGATCATGATACGCTGTCCGTTGGTGACCGTAAACGTATGGGTCTGCGTACCGGATTTGCACTTTTGGTCGTTGCCGTTCAGGATGTTGTTCCTGTCGCGGAGCCACGATTCGGTGATCGGGCCGTTGCCCGTTACGCCGATCCTGTACTCAATATTGCGTATACGGTTGGTCGCTACCTCGAAGGATACCTTCACGGTTTTCGAACCCTCGCACTGGATCGGAGCCGTGACGAAAGCGCCGTTGTTTGCGTTGTTGAAGCCCGCAGGAACCTGCAGCTGGATGCGGTTCTTCTTGAGTTTGTCGTCGCCGTTCTTGTCGCTCTTGATCTCTGCCTGGTAAAAATACCAGTCATTGAAAATTCCTTCCGGGTCGTATTGGGAATCGACCGTGTAGAATCCGTTGTCCTGATAGGTATGCGTACCGTACTTCTGGTCGATGGCATCGGGCACGGTGATCGTCACCGTTTTCTTGTTGCAGGGTACGCTCATCGTATAGTGGTGGTTGCGCTTCAGGCCGGCCAGCGTGAACGACTTGTCCGAGTAGGTCAGCCCGTCGGTGGTCATCACCTTCACGGTCATGGTCGAAAGTATGTCCACGGGGAGCAGCCCCAGTACGAACTCTTTCCGGTTCGTGGGAACTGCGATCGAATTGGTTGCGGACGATGCCGTGAAGTTCCCCAGGGCGTCGATCGTACCGGCCGTCGGCATTACGTTGCTGTCGGTCTCCAGGATGACTTTCTTGGGGGTTTCGTTCGCACCCAGTCCGAGCGAAATCTTGATGCGGGCCATCAGCGGCTTGAACGTGAAGTGTACGTGCAGTACGGTCGTCGCCTCGTTGATTTCGAACGGCTCCTCCCAGATGTTCGTATACATGAAGTCATAGGCGGCCAGGTTGTCCGTGCAGTATTCCGACCCCCAGGTGTGCTTGAAGGTCTTGTTCACGGCGTCGAACGTGGCGTTGCAGTCGTACGGGTAGTAAGCCGCCGCCAGCGAATAGGAACCGATGGGCACGTCGCCCGAGAACGTCGTGGTCGGGCCCGACTTGTCGGCCGTGAACTGGCATGTCATCGTCGCGGCTCCGTCGTAGAGGAGCACGGCGACTTTATCGCCGGCCACCCAGTTGGTCGTGGTGCCGTCGATGGAAGTACGGGTCTCCCCGGAAACCATATCCTCGGGGATGGTCACCTGAACATACTTTTTCGGGCCGGCGGCCGGAGCCGTATCGTCCTTGCTGCACGCGGCCATACCGACCGTTGCGAGCATTGCTATAACGAATAATTTTTTCATGGTGCGTTTTCTGTTTTTGTCGTTAATTTCCAATGGATGCGTCGCTATTCGTAGTCATCGTAAGAGAGCGACCTGGTTCCGCCCAGCTCGCCGCCGCCGGTTCCCGGTTCGATGCCGCTGCTTGCCGCAAATCCTTTTTCCACGCATACGGAGATCAGGTACAGCTCCGGTGCTTCGTAAGTCATAGTTTGTTTTTTCATGGTCTTTTTTTATTATGTGTAGGTTGCTTTTATTCCATGTCCGTTCCGGGCTGGCGCTATGCCCTTACGCAGAGCACGCGTATGCCGCGCTGTTCCCCGCCCGCGGACAGGCATATTTCGACTATGCCTGTCCTTTGTCCGGTTCGGTGGAGCCGCTGCAGCTCCGCTTCGATGCGCATTTCGTCCGCTCCGGGAAGCTGCCGTCCGACCCATAGGCCGGTTTGCCGGAGGCGTATACGCGAACCCGGCCTTCTTCCAGGTAGGCGAGCAGGTAGTGCGGCGCCCGGCCGGATCCTGCGGTTTCGCCCGCTGCGGTCGGTATTGCGGTCTGGGGCATGCGGTAAAGTCCGTTAGGGGTTGTCAATTCCGATTGTTTTACTTATTCCACGATCACGACGCGGTTCAGTTCCGGCTCTGCGAACCGGTTGTTGGTGTCGCCTTCGGCCTTCTTGACCAGACGGGACGGGTCGATGCCGTACTTGTCCTTCAGCAGGTTGTAGACGTACTCCATGCGCTGTTCGCTCAGACGCTGGTTGATCTCCTTTGTGCCGGTATCCTTGTCAGCGGAGCCGATCAACGTGAAGGTCTTGTCCTTGTCGGCCTTCATGGCGTTCCTTACGTAGAATTCGAGGTTGGTCTGCTCCTTCTTGTCGAGCGTGGCCTTGCCGATCTTGAAGAAGAGCGCCACGGGCGATGCGGATACCTTCTGCTCGGCAACCACCTTGGGCGGCATGTTGCGCAGCTTCTCGTTCTCGTCGCTCAGTTCCGAATTCTGCGATGCGAGTTCGTTGTTGGTGTTTTCGAGCCGCTTGATACGATCCAGGTACGACGTGTAGTCCACGGGCTGAGCCTGCGAGGCTCGCTTGAAGCCGCGGCGGTTCAGGTTGAACGACAGCCCTGCCGTTACCGAGAGCATACCTTCGCCGATGCGGCCGCCGCCCACGCCGTCGAAACGCTGGTTGACCAGCAGGCAGCGAGCTTCGAGCGTCAGGTCGAGCAGATCGCAGAGGCGCACTACATTCAGCAGACCTGCGTCGAAGCCGATTTCGTTGTCGTGGGTGTCGTTGCCGTAGGAACGCGCCCAACCCACTCCGACGAAGGGTACGAAATTCCAGGTGCGGGTCTCCTTGTAGCCGCTCACGGCGTTCGAGAAGTTCCACATTGCATCGGCATGCAGGTACGATACGCCGAATTTCTCCTTGAACATGCTTCCGTCGGCACCCTTTGCGTATTTGGTGCCTGCGGTCGTCCACCCTTTGGCCTGCAGGCCGGAGTATCCGACGCGGGCGCCGATCGAGGGGGTGAACCATTTTCCGACATGGATGTCCAGTGCCGGGGCCATGCGTTTGCCGAATTTGCCGTAGGAGTCGTGTTCGCCGAAATAGATATTTACACCGCCGGCGACGCCGACGAAGATGTTGTCGAAAAAGCGGTTCGTTTCATAGGGGCCGCGTACGATGCGGTTCTGCGCATCGCGATTGCCGTTCTCCTGTGCCGTGGCGGCAAGGCTGACGATGATAAAGAGGGCAATAAGGTAGAGGCGTTTCATGTTTGAATGTTTTTGTAGTGATTAGAATTTTTTCCGGTATGTGTGGTCTCGTTGCGAGTCCGTTATTCGTGTTATCTGCCGTGTCCGGTACATGTGGCAGGCTACGGCTACCGCCAATGCCGAGGCGGCGATTGCCAGTAGCGACAGGATGAAATCGGCTGGTATCGTTGTTTCCATTTAATTTTTGCCGGATTCTGTATGATCGGTGATTGTTTGTTTTTCCATGAATGTGTTTTTGTTCGCTGACGAGAGAGGGCTAAAGCGAGCCTGTTCCTGTGTCCCCCGTGACCTGGGGCGTTGCCTGCGGCAACCGGAACCGGCTTTGCCTGAACAGGGCGGGTGATTCCAATTCTTCTATGTATATTTCTGATAAATAGGTTTGTATGAGGTTGTCGTACTCCTTGCACACTTTCTGGAGGGGCTGCATCGTGCGTGTATTTTCGTATGTCCAGAAGGTGTGCGAGACTTCATGCATGCCTCCGTCCAGCCTGCAGATCAGGTCGTACAGCGTCGGGCGGTGGTTCGGGTTCCATTGGTAGAAGGTTCTTCCCGACTGGAATACGCAAATCAGGTAGTCCGTTTTGGCCGCCAGTTCCCGTAAAGTACGGCGATATATATAGGTGTCCGCATCGGGGCCCACACATGCAGCCTGCAATTCGCGGCCTTTCATCAGGGGAGTCCCTGCTTCCGACGCCTTGTGCAGTACGAGCAGTATCTTTACCGCCCACAGGATTCTTGCGGAAAACATCGAATGTAAATTATTAGTAACCAGTGATTTGTATGTGTTTTTCGTGACCCATTATTACCAATAATGGGTCTCCTTTGGCGTATGTGCTTGGTTACCAGTCGGTAAATACGCTGTTTGGACACTTTCCCGAAGGCATGGCGGGGGCTGTCAGGACATTTTCGGTCTGTCCGGAATAAAAATAAAAATAAAACGATACAAGATTCTTGTTTACAGTATCTTACGCTGAGATATGCGTTTTTTCCTCCTGAAAAATTTGGTTATGAATATAATTAATTCTATTTTTGCAGGTGAATTGAAACGTCTATAATACAACTTATTACGATTTCGTGACCCATTATTGGTAATAATGGGTCTTGATTTTTTTTATTGCCTGTTTCCTTTCGTCCTAACCAAAAAATCCGGATATTATACGAAACCGTCTTTTACTGCAAGTCGATGATTTTTCGATTGGCTTTGTCGATGATGTTGTGGTCGAGTTGTGCGAGATAGATGCGCGTCGTCCGTTCGGACGTGTGTCCCATCCCGGCGCTGATCACCGTGAGCGGTGTGCCGCAATCACGGGCCAGAGTTGCCCATGAGTGTCGTGCGACATAGAATGTCAGCGGTTCCGGGATATTGAGCAGGACTCCGATTTTTCGGATAAATTTATTCAGCTCGCGCTGCTGCTGGCGGTAATTGTCATAGCTGTCGTCTTTTGCCAGTATGGGGAGTATATAAGGCGAAGCATTGCTGTAACGGTCGATAATGTGCTGCAATTGCGGCTCGATGCGCATCGAGAGCATCTGCCCCGTTTTATGGCGTGCATAGGTCAATACGCCGTCATGGATGTCGCTGCTGCGCAGATATACCATATCTACGAACGACATGCCGCGGGTGAAGAAACTGAACATGAAGATGTCGCGTGCGAGGGAGTACTTGGGATGCAGCGCCGAGAGGTCGGCCGTGCATATCCGTTTGATGGTTTCGCGTGACAGCGCCCGTTTGCGCGTTACGGTCTGCCTGACGGTCAGGTGGAAGAAGGGATTGGGGAACGAGGCCGGTATGAACCGTTTTTTCACGGAACGGTTGTAAACCGCCCTCAGGTTGCGCAGATGGAACGTCACCGTGTTGGTTGTCACGCCCCGCGCCCGGAGCCAGCGTTCGTAGCGCTCTACCCAGCGGGCCGAGAGGTGTTGCGACGTCAGGTGCTGGCCGTCGAGGAAACTCAGCAGCAGCCTGTATGACGACCGGTAGTTCGCAGCCGAGCCTTTGCGCCCGGCTTTCTCGTAGTCGGAGATGTGTTTTGAGAAACACGACATGAAATCGAATTCATAATTACGGGTGCGTGTCATCCTTGCCGGGTATGGCCCGACAACCGGAAGCCGCCCCGTAAAGGCGGAATCTGGCGAGTACATAATAAAGTAAATTTAATTCGAAGAATTGGTCACTGGGTACAAAGATACAAAATTGTCGCCAATTATCCGCATGCATGTCGATGATATTGTGTGTTTTAGTTGCCCTCGGTGCGTATTTGCCGGGACTGTCATTTGTATATAATATACTGATTACTCAATATTTAATGCCCGGATTTGCCTCCGGATCCACCTCCTGTTTTATTTGTCTGAAATTTAGCGGACTAAATGAAATATTCGCCTTAAAAACGGGATTTTGCCCGCAAACCGTGGTATCCGCCGGCGCAGTGCGCCTCGGCGGAATTGCCCGGCAAACAGGGCTCCGGCAAAAAAAAGCGCCGCAGGTTTTCACAACCCGCGGCGCCTGCCGTTTCCGGAGGTAAATTATGTTTTCCTACACAAATTACGCTTCCGTTATCTTATATTCCCCGGCTCCGTCCAGCGCCCGCTGCAATTCCGCCAGCGGTTTTTCCCCGCCGCCGAACTCCACCGTCGCCACCGGGGGCTCCAGCTCCACGGTCGCACGTACTCCGTCGATTCCGTTCAGTGCCTTTTCGACGTGCATCCGGCAGTGCCCGCACATCATCCCTTCGATCCGATACTTCTTTTCCATCGTTTTTTCCATATTATTTATAGGTATTGGTTCTCTTCCGTCGTTTTTCCGCGCCCTGCCGCCCTTCGCCTTCAGTCGCAGGCTGTTCGCCACCACGCTGACGCTGCTCAGGGCCATGGCCGCCCCGGCCAGCATCGGGTTCAGCAGGAACCCGTTGAGCGGGAAAAGCACCCCGGCGGCGACCGGCACCCCGATCAGGTTGTAGATGAATGCCCAGAACAGGTTTTGCCGGATTGTGCGCACGGTTGCCGCCGAAAGGCGGATCGCGTCGGCGATTTTCCCGAGGTCGGGGGTCATGATCGTGATTTTGGCCACATCCATGGCGATGTCGCTCCCCTGTCCCATGGCGATACTCAGGTCGGCCTGTGCCAAAGCCGCGCTGTCGTTGATCCCGTCGCCGACCATCGCCACCCTGTGCCCTTCGGCCTGCAGGCGGCGGATATAGGCGGCCTTCCCGTCCGGCAGGACACCCGCCTTGCCGAGCGCCGCACCGGCGACACGACCGGGCAGGGCGCTTCGTTCTGGAAACGCCAATACGAAGACCCGGACTTCAAAAATCCGGACGGCGAGTCCTTCCGTGAGGTCAGCGCCCGGATGGCAGACTGCATCCACGAACTGCTGGATTCGCTCCCGGAGGGGCAGAACGCCCTTGTCGTCTCCCACGCCGCCGCTATTTGCAGCTACTTGCAGCGCTTTTGCACCGTTGAGGTGACCGACGCCGCACAGAAGCTCCGCCGGATTACATTTCAGGGCGAAGTTCTGTTGGATGGACACTTTTGGGAGGCTGATGGATTTGTGCTGCACATCGAAAATCGCCGCCCTGTTCTCATCCGCACCTATGCGCAGGAATGCCATGAGGGTGCAATGACCATTACATACTAAACAGACAGGACTGCTCCACAACATTTTGTGAGACAGTCCTGTTTGCTTAGATGCAAAGATTATTCTTTAAGTAATTATTCTTGACAGAATAATCTTTGAGGCGTACAATGAAGCTGAACCTGTCATCAAATCAGTCGTGAGGTGAGCCGCTATGTTTTTTGTTGACCGTGTACAGGAAATGTCCGTATTACAGACCGCTTATGAAAAGCCGGAATCTTCTTTGTTCGTTCTCTATGGTCGTCGCCGTGTAGGAAAAACCACACTTTTGTCAGAATTCTGTAAAGAGAAGCCGTCTCTTTATTATCTAGCAACGGAGGAAAGCATTCAGGCAAACCGAAACGCCTTCCGGTTGATGGCTGCTGATTTTCTCCAGAACGATTTATTGAAAAGTGCAGTCGATGCAAGCTGGGAGATGATTTTTTCCGTTCTTCTCTCTGCTCAGGAAAATAAAAAACTGGTCATTGTGTTGGATGAGTTTCAGTATCTGGGCAAGGCAGACAAAGCATTTCCCTCTGTTTTTCAAAAAATCTGGGATACCCTCCTGAAAAACAAAAATGTAGAAGTGATTCTTTGCGGCTCTCTGGTTCACATGATGATGGAGCAGACCCTTTCTTACTCTAGCCCTTTGTATGGCCGTAGAACAGGACAGATTCGGTTGAAGCAGATTCCATACGCTTATTACGACCGCTTCTTCCCTGATCTTGATGAACAGACCCGCATTTTATATTATGCTGTCACAGGCGGCGTTCCAAAGTATATCGAATTATTTCATCCATGTGCCGATATTGACACCGCCATTCTGCAAAATGTAATGACCCCTCAGAGCTTTTTGTATGAAGAACCTGAATTTTTACTGCGGCAGGAGGTTCAGGATGTTGGAAGTTACTTTTCCATCATCCGTGCGATTGCCTCTGGAAACATGAGGATATCTGATATTGCTTCTGCGCTGTCGCTTCCAGCCACCAGTTTGTCAAAGCCCTTAAAAACATTGTGCGATCTGGACATTCTGGAACGGGAAGTGCCTCCCACCGAAAAAAATATTGAAACCAGCAAAAAGGGGCAATACCGCATTAAAGATAATTTTCTTGCGTTCTGGTTCCGATTTGTTTACCCCATGCGCTCTTTCATTGAAAGCGACCACCCGGAAATCGCAATGACAAAGCTGAAAACCGGGTTTATCCCCAATCATGTTGGCTACGTCTACGAGGATAT
>OGNY01000857.1_pt1 | contig 23530 bp, 19 predicted proteins | sample 1573551 | NCBI WGS metagenome assembly OGNY01 (sample SAMEA2581885, study PRJEB24529) | metagenome | biome: Human gut stool | place: China | collected 2011
ACGCCAGAGCGGAAAAGGCGCAAGCAGATGGCGCAGGTGAATTTGGAAATAGTATTACCCTTTCTGTGCCTGAATCTGCTCCCACTTTTCCTGCAAAAACAGCCAGCGCTCCGTGGCTTCGTCGAGTTCCTGCTGGGTTTTCGCCTGCGTGTCCATCAGCTCCGTCACCTTCGTGTAGTCGCTGGCATTCGCGGCGATTTCCTGCTCCAGCTGTGCTAATTTCTCCTCCAGCGCCGCCACGCGGTTTTCAATCGTGTCGAAATCACGCTGTTCCTTGTAGGAAAATTTCAGCTGCGTCTGCACGCGCACACGGGTGTCTTTCGGCTTTGCCGCGGCGGGTTGCTTCCTATCCGCCATAGCTTCAGCTTTCGCTTCCTGCGCGTCGAGGTAGCTCTGGTAGCCGCCGATGTAGGGCACCATATGCGCATCCTCCACGGCAAACAAGTGCGTCGTAATGCGGTCGAGGAAGTAGCGATCGTGGCTGACGGCGATAATCGCGCCTTGGAAGGAGTCAAGGTAATCCTCCAAGATATTCAGCGTCGCGAGGTCAAGGTCGTTCGTCGGCTCGTCGAGAATCAGCACGTTCGGGGCAGCCATCAGGATACGCAGGAGGTACAGCCGCCGCTGTTCGCCGCCGGACAGGCTGGACACCTTCTGATACTGCATCTGCGATGGGAACAGGAACGTTTCCGCCATCTGCGACGCGGACAAATCCCCGTCGGGCGTGTAGACGTGGACGGCAACGTCCTTCACGGCGTCAATGATGCGTGTGTCGGGATCAAGTGCTGGACAGTGCTGAGCGAAATACCCGATGCGGACAGTATCCCCCTTCTCAATCACACCGGAGAGGGGCGGAAGCTCGCCGCAGAGCGTGCGCAGGAGCGTCGTCTTGCCTGCGCCGTTGCCGCCAATAATACCCAGCCGATCATCACGCAGGAGCGTATAGGAGAAGTCGCGCACGAGCGTGTTTTCGCCGTAGCCGATGGACAAGTTCTCCCACGAGAGAATCTTCTTGCCCAGTCGGCTGGCGACGGATTTCATGGTAAGTTCGGCTTCCGGCGGCGCTTCTTTGATGGCTTCCGCCACCGCATCAAAGCGCTGGATGCGCCCCTTCGCCTTTGTGGAGCGGGCGGGCGCACCGCGGCGAATCCATGCCAATTCCTTGCGGTAGAGGGATTTATTCTTGCGCAGGGTGGCAGCTTCCATTTCCTCGCGCTGAGCGCGTTCCTCCAAATAGCCGGAGTACGTCGTGTTGTAGATTTCCACCTTGCCGTCGCCGACCTCAAAGATGCGGCTGAACGCGCGTTCAAGCAGGTAACGGTCATGGGTGACGACAATCAGCGTCCCACGGTACTTGAGCAGCCGGTCTTCCAGCCACTGCGCCATGTCAAGGTCAATGTGGTTGGTCGGCTCGTCGAGAAGCAGCACGTCGCTCTTGCGGCAGAGTGCGCCCGCGAGCGCCACGCGCATCTTCTGCCCGCCGGAAAGTTCCCGCACGGGCTGATTCAAATCAGCAAAGCCCAGCTGCGTGAGGATGGTCTGCGCCTCATAGGCGGCGGAGGATGGGTCTTCCCCCTGCCGTGCGGGCAGATAATCCAGCGCAGCCTGGGTGATGGTATCGTCCTCGCGGAGCACCGGCGTTTGCGGCAGATACGCCACGGACATGCCGCGCTTGACGCTGATTTCGCCGTGGTCGGGTTCTTCCTTCCCGCTGAGCAGGCGCAGAAAGGTGGATTTTCCCGCGCCGTTGCGCCCGACGACACCGATGCGGTCGCCCTCGGAGATGGTCAGGAAAACGTTGTTCATCAGCTCTTTTTCGCTGTAAAAGATGGTTACGTCGCTAAAAGAATAGGCGCTTGCCACTGTTCAGTCCCCCTTGTCAGGGGGTATTCTATCATATTTGGGGGATTTGTGCAAGTTTTTCGGAGGATTGTGTGCGCTGGCGGCAGGCAGGCAGTGTGGTCGCGCCCATTTGGCGCGACACAGCACAGTTGTTGGGTAGAGCGGCTTGGGGGGCGCGTCTGAGGACGCGCAAAGTTACTGGCAGGGACACTCCGCTGCCTGCGCCTTTTGTTGACTTCTTCCTTTGAGTTGAGCGACCAACCAACAGTTGGGGCGTTGCCCCAAACCCCACAAGGGACGCTGTCCCTTGACCCTGCAAGGGGCAGACGAAAAGGGACGAAGTCCCCCCTTGACCCCTTCGCGCGATTGCGTTGGTCGCACTCCCTTAATTCTTCCGCGTGCGGCTTTTTTATTCTTCCTCCACCGATGCTCCTAATGTTCGCAGCATCCCCGGCAAATCCTCATAGCCCCTCGCAATCTGCCCATTCGGATCGTGCAGCGTCGTCTCTCCCTCCGCCAGCAATCCACACAGCATCAGCGCCGCGCCGCCGCGCAGGTCAGTGCTGGTCACGCTCGTTCCACCCAGCGGATGACCGCCGCTGACGAGCGCGATTCTATCCTCAATGCGGATGCTCGCGCCCATGCGTACCATCTCCCGCGCGTGCATGAAGCGGTTCTCAAAGATGGTTTCAAGGAACACGGACGTGCCGCGCAGACTGAGCGCAAGCGCCATCATCGGGGCCTGCATGTCCGTCGGAAAGCCGGGATACGCCAGCGTGCGCACCTGCAGCGGCTGGGTCGCACGACCGGACAGGCGCAGTCCCGCCGCGCTCTCCCGCAGCGTCACGCCGCTTTCGCCCAGCTTATACAGCACCGCGCGCATGTGTTCCGGGCGCACGCCGCGCAGGAGGACACTCCCTTCGGTCATCGCAGCGGCGCACAGCAGCGTCCCCGCCTCAATGCGATCGGGAATCGGGCGGTAGCGGCAGCCGTGGAGCGTCTCGCGCCCCTCGATGAGAATGGTGGACGTGCCGCCGCCGGAGATATGCGCGCCCATCTGCGTCAGAAAATCGCACAAATCCGCGATTTCCGGCTCTTTCGCCGCGTTTTCGATGCGCGTTGTGCCTTTCGCCAGTGCCGCCGCCATCAGGATGTTTTCCGTCGCGCCGACGCTGGGAAAATCAAGGTAGACATTACCGCCGCGCAGTTTTCCGCGCAAGGTGACGAACCCTGGTGTCTGCTCAACGTGCGCGCCGAGGGCTTCCATGCCCTTCAGGTGCAAGTCAATCGGACGCTGACCAATTGCGCAGCCACCGGGCAGCGCAACCCGCGCATAGCCCGTCCGCGCCAGCAGCGGCCCCATTACCAGCACCGACGCGCGCATTCGGCTGAGCAAATCCTCCCGGCGCGGCGAACGCGGGGAATCCGCCGTCAGCGTCAGCAATTTTTCTGTCTGATTCGCACGCATCAAAACGCCGCAGTCGCGCAGAATATCCGTGAGAGTTTTCACATCCGTCAGCGCCGGAATTTGCTCGATGGTCACGGTTTCCCGCGTCAGCAGCGCGCCGCACATCAGGGGCAGCACCGCGTTTTTTGCCGAATGCACGGTGATTTCGCCCGACAGGCGCGCACAGGGTCGAATGCGATATGTCGCCATGTTTCCGCCTCCTCGCGCTTCATTCTGCCCGGCGCATCAGGCGATAACCGGGCGAAATTTCCCTGCAAAGGCGCATTTTTGCCCCGGCAGCCGCGCAATCCCGGCATTCGCCTTGACTTTTGGGGGCAATTGGCGCATAATGAAACGGCATTCCATTGATTGAATTGACAAATCCACGGAGGTGTCCTCGTGTCCACCGCAATTACCCATGTACAGCCCGGTTCGATTGCCCAGCGCCTCGGTTTGGTAGCGGGCGATAAGCTTGTTTCTATTGCGGGCGAACCCATTATCGACCAGATTGACTATCAGGCGCTCACTGCGCAGGAACGCTTCGACATGATGGTGGAGGACGCAGGCGGACAGACGCGCACGGTGCACGTTCGCAAAGAGGACTGGGAGCCACTGGGGCTGACGCTCGACCAGACGATTGTCTCCAAGCCGCGCCCGTGCCGGAATCACTGCATCTTCTGCTTCATCGACCAAATGCCGCCGGGAATGCGCAAAACGCTGTACGTCAAGGACGACGACTGGCGCTTGTCCCTGATGATGGGCAACTACATCACGATGACCAACATCGACGACCACGAACTTGACCGCATCATCCGCCGCAAGGTGTCGCCGCTGTTCGTCTCCGTGCAGTGCACCGACCCGGATATGCGCGTCAAGCTCCTGCGCAACCCAAATGCCGCGAAAATCATGGACAACCTGCGGCTTCTCAAGGCAAACGGCATCCGCTTCCACGCGCAGATGGTGCTCTGTCCCGGCTGGAATGACGGCGAAATCCTCAAAAAATCGCTGGAGGATCTCGAAACGCTGCGGCCGGCGGTGCAGTCCATCGCCCTTGTGCCAATTGGGCTGACAAAGTTCCGTGACGGGCTGCCGTACATCAAGCCCTACGACAAGCAGATGGCAGCCGACCTGATTGAGAGCGTGAAGCCGTATCAGGAGCGCTTCCTGCGGGAAATCGGCACGCGCCTTGTTTTCCCGGCGGACGAGTTCTACTGCCTGTCCGGCCTGCCGCTGCCGATGGACGAGGAATACGAGGATTATCCGCAGATTGAGAACGGCGTCGGGATGCTGCGGATGTTCGAGACTGACCTCGAATACGCAGTGGAAGATTTGCCGATGACGGAAACCCCGCCGCGTCGCATTTGCATTGCGACCGGAACGAGCGTCGCGCCATTCCTGCGGGAATTGGCGAACAAACACGCCCCGCGCGGCACGACCGTCGAGGTGCGCCCGATTGTCAACAAATTTTTCGGCGAGAGCGTGACGGTGGCAGGGCTGATTACCGGGCAGGACTTGGTGGCGCAGTGCCAGGACGTGCAGGCGGACGAAATTTTGATTGTCCGCAGCATGATTCGCGCCGAGGGTGACCTGTTTCTGGACAACATGAGCATCGATGAGGTGTGCGCAAAACTCCCCTGTCCGCTGAAAATCACCGAGAACAGCGGCGAAGGCTTCTGGCGGGCGATTTCAGGGCAGCTGTAAAAGCTATCCGCACATAAAGAATCCGCAGCATGAACGAACTTGTCCATGCTGCGGATTTTCATTGCCTGATTATGTTATACTATTTCCAAATGAGAATGCGCCACGATGCGAAGTGAATTTTTCATTCTGGCTAACGGGAGTGAAACGCAGCGTAGCAGCGCTACGCTAAGTGGAACGACCGAACGCCAGAAGGGAAAAGGCACGAGCAGATGGTGCAGGTGAATTTGAAAATGGTATTATGCCTTTTGACCAATCTTGCGTTCCGTGCCGTGAATCAGCCGCCCGATGTTCGCGTGATGACGATAGATGCACAGCCCCGCAATCACCCAAACCCACGCAATCACCAGCCAGTTTCCCCAGTTCGTCGCGGTGACGAGGATGCCGAACAGCACCACCAGCGCCAGCGAGCCGAGGGAAACGAACTTCGTGATGGCAATCAGCGCAATGGTGATGACGTAGCAGATCAGCGCCTGCCACCAGAAAGTCATCAGCATCACGCCGCAGGTGCTGCTGACGCCCTTGCCGCCCTTGAAGCCGAAGAACACCGGCCAGTTGTGTCCGAGGATGACGAACAAGCCCGCCAGCAGCGCGCCATTCTGTCCCATCCACAGACGGCCAACGAGGCACGCCAGCAGCGCTTTCACCACGTCGCCCGCAAAGACAATCGCGCCGCCCTTTTTGCCCATCGTGCGCAGGGCGTTCGTCGCGCCCGTGTTGCCGCTGCCGACCTTATGCAGGTCGGGGCCGCCCATTGCCTTGGAAACGAGCATCCCCGTCGAAATCGACCCCAGCAGATACGCAATAACCGCAATCGCCAGATATGCCAATATATCCATCGGTTACTTTTCCTCCTTCGTCTTTTCCCGCAGGATGAAACGAATCGGCGTGCCGGTGAAATCGAACGTCTTGCGGAAATAGTTCTCCAGATACCGCTGATAAGCAAAATGCATCAGCGCTTCCTCGTTCACGAAGAGGATGAACGTGGGCGGGCAGGCACTCTGCTGCGTGATGTAGTAGATTTTCAGGCGCCGTCCATTCGTCGCCGGAGGCTGCAAGTCCGCCGTCGCGTCGTTCAGCACGTCGTTGAGCACGCCCGTGGGGATGCGCTTGCTCGTCTGCGCCCAGACCTGATCCACCATGTCGATGACGGTATGCACGCGCTGCCCAGTTTTGGCGGAGAGGAACAGCACAGGCGCGTAGTCCATGAATTTCAGCGCATCCAGCACTTCCTTGCGGAACTGCTCCAGCGTACCGGTTTCCTTCTCAACCGCGTCCCACTTGTTGACGATGATGATAACCGCCTTCCCCTCGTCGCGGATGAGCCCGGCGATTTTGGTATCCTGCTCGGTCACACCGTCCTGCGCGTCGATGAGCAGCAGCGCCACATCGCAGCGGCGGATGGCGGCAATTGACCGCAGCACGCTGTAGCGCTCCAGCGTCTCGTCCTCTACGGCGCGCTTGCGGCGGATGCCCGCGGTGTCGATGATGTTGTACTGCGTGCCGTTGACGGTGAAGAGCGTGTCAATCGCGTCGCGCGTCGTGCCGGCAATGTCGGATACCATCGTGCGTTCGCTGCCAACCAGCCGATTCACCAGCGACGACTTGCCGACGTTCGGGCGGCCGACAACCGCCAGTTGGAGGATATGTTCTGTCTCGTCCATCTCGTCCTTGTCTGCAGGGGGCAGCTTTTCGCAGATAGCCTGCAGCAAGTCACCCAGACCCAGCATGTTCGCGGCGCTGATGGCAATCGGGTCGCCCAGCCCCAGCTCGTAGAACTCATAGATGTTGTCATTCATGCTGATGTGGTCAACCTTGTTGACAACAAGCAGGATGGGCTTCTTCGTCTTGCGCAGCAGGTTGGCAACTTCGCGGTCGTCGTCAGTCAGACCATCGCGTCCGTCGGCGAAGAAGCAGATAACATCCGCCGTATCCATGGCGATTTCGGCCTGGCGGCGCATCTGGGAGAGCAGCACATCGTCGCTGCGCGGGTCAATGCCGCCGGTGTCGATGAGCGTGAAGCGGCGGTTCTGCCACTCCACATCAGCATAGATGCGGTCGCGGGTCACGCCGGGGGTATCCTCCACAATGGAGATGCGCTTTCCGGCGATTCGGTTGAAAAAAGTGGATTTGCCGACGTTGGGGCGGCCAACGATGGCAACAAGCGGCTTCGCCATAAAGATAAATTCCTCCTATATAGGAAATGAAAGCTTCGTGTTCGTGCAAGGGACTGCGGGCGATTGAAGCAGAAAAGCGCCTTTGCAAATTTCCCCACCTTGCAGTTTAGCATGACTTGCGGCAAAATGCAAGCGATTTTCCGTCGAAAAAAAGCGGCAGACGTATTTTTGTCTGCCGCAAGTGATTATACTATTTCCAGATAAGAATGCGCCAAGATGCGCCGCGAATTTTTCATTCTGGCTAACGTGAATGGAACGCAGCGTAGCAGCGCTACGCTAAGTGGAATGAGCGGACGCCAGAAGGGAAAAGGCGCAAGCAGATGGCGCAGTTGAATCTGGAAATAGTATTATTCGTCGTAATGATCGATGACCGTCTGGGCGACGGCGACGCGCGTCTGCCGCGTGTCCATTGCCTGCTTTTCAATCGCGCGGTGCGCCTGCTCCTCCGTCATCCCGCGATACTGAATCAGCAGACATTTCGCGCGGTCAACCACGCGCACATCCGCCAGCTTCTTCTCCAGCTTCGCTTTTTCGGCGCAGACCGTCATCAGCCGATTCCGCAGCACCGCCGCATAGCGAATCGCCTGATCGAACAGCGGACGCGCAACAGGCTTGGCGACAACGAAGACCCCGTAATTCTCCAGCTGTGCCTGCACTTGGTCAGCCAATTCCGCCTTGACGAGCATCAGTACGCTGGTTGCCGTGTGCGACGCGGCGTCAATTGCCAAATCAATGCCGCTTTCGTCGCTAAGCGGCGTGTTGATGACAAGCAGCGGCCAGTCATCCTCGCCCAGCGCGCGGCGGGTTTCCGCACCGCTCATGCACATGCGCGGCGGCGGGTTTGTGCCGGGCGGCAGCAGGGTTTGGAGCAGCATCCGACTCTTCTCCGTGCTGCCCGCCAACAGGATTTGTTCCTGCATGGTGATTCCTCCCCTGCCTTCTCAGATGGTGCGCAAATGCTGCTGGAAGACCGCGTTTGCGTCCGCCTCAAAGCGCGCCGCCGTCTTTTTTTTCTCCGCCAGATACGCGTCTATGACGTTTTCCGGCAGCACCTCGCGGATGAACGCGCTCTTTTCCGCCAGCGAAATCGCCTCTTCCAACGATTCCGGCAGACTGCCGGAATCATCAAGCGGGGCTTGCAGCGGCGTCACCTCGGTGATGCCCTCCATGGCCGCCGCCAGCACCAGCGCGAACGCCAGATACGGGTTGCAGGCGGGGTCGGGCGAACGAAGCTCCATGCGACCCGCGCCGGGATGCGCCGCCGGAATGCGGACAAGCTGGCTGCGGTTGCCGAACGACCAGTTGATGCGCTTCGGGGCTTCCCAGCAGCCGAGGCGCTGATAGCTGGACGGCAATGGATTGAGGAACAGGCTGATTTCGCGGATTCGGCCGAGGATGCCCGCGATGGCGTGCTGCGCGTCAAGGGACAGCTGCCCGTCCTGCTGCTCGAAGATGTTGATGCCGCCGCGCTCGATGGAGAGGTTGATATGCAGCCCATTGCCGCTTTCGTCGCGCAGAGGCTTGGGCAGGAACGACGCGCACAACCCATACTGGTTGGCAATCGTGCGCACGGTCGTCTTGAAGGACATGGCGTTATCCGCCGCCTTGAGCGCACCCGCGTACTGGAAATCAATCTCGTTCTGCCCCGGTCCATGCTCGTGGTGGCTGCTTTCCGGGATGATGCCCATGTTTTCCAGCGTCAAGCAAATATCCCGGCGGACGTTCTCGCCCTTGTCCAGCGGCGACACGTCCATGTAGCCGGCGTTGTCCTGCGGGTGCAGGGTAACATCCCCCGCGTCGTCGGATTGGAAAAGGTAGAACTCGTACTCCGTGCCGATTTGGAACGTCAGCCCCAGCGATTTCGCCTTTTCGACCTGCTGGCGGAGGATACTCCGGCTATACCCGGTAAAGAGCGTACCGTCAGGCAGGAGGCAGTCGCACATCATGCGGGCGACGCGCCCCGTCTGCGGACGCCACGGCAAGAGGGTGATGGTCTTGGGGTCAGGGCGCAGGAACAGCTCGCTATGGCTGATATCGCAGAAGCCCTTGACCGCCGACGCATCAAAGGAGACGCTGCCGCTGAGTGCGCGGTGGAGCTGCGTGGGCATGATGGAGATGTTTTTGAGCGTGCCGAACAAATCGACGAATGCCAAACGGATAAATTTGACGTCGTTTTCTTCGACGAAGTCAAGGACTTCCTGTTCAGTCATAGGGGGAACCTCCTTGTTTCGCGCGGCGTGCGCAAATGCACTGTTGGGTGATTGGCTTGATTTTTCTAAGCAGCTGAATGGTTCTGTTGCGCAGGGATTTCGCTCCTGTGGGAGCGACCAGAGGGCATGAAAACAGGTGAAACCTGCGGTCGCCCTTTGGAAACCTTCGGTGCGCACTCCCGTAGTTGGTCTTTACCGCTGCTTTGGATTAGTTGGTCACATACATGGAGCGATACGGATTCGCGCTGTCCGGCACAAGGACAACGAAGCGGTCAGCGAGAATCGCCTCCGCATCCTTGCCGAACTTTTCCGCGAACTGCCGCACGAACGGTGCGATTTCCGCCTTTTCCGCATCGTCAGCTTCGTGGGACAGCACCTGCGCGGGAATGTCGAACGGCATATTGCAGTCGGTGCGCAGGAATATCTTGCCGCCGTGCATTCCGGCAGCGGGGAAACGTCCGACGGGGGCGTGGTCGCGCGTGTTCAAGCCGAGGACGATGATGTAGCCGCCCGCCTGATATTCGCCGAGGAACGAACCCGCTTCGCCGCCGACGACAAGCACGGGAATGTGCGTCTGGTACGCCTTCATGTGGATACCCGCGCGATAGCCGACGTTCCCCTCGATAAAAATCGTGCCGCCGCGCATGGCGTAGCCCGTCGCGTCGCCGCAGTGACCATGGATGGTCAGCGTACCGCTGTTCATGGTATCGCCGGTGGCATCCTGCGCATTGCCGAGAACCTCGACGTCGCAGCCATCCAGATAGCAGCACAGCGCATTGCCCGGAATACCGTGAATCGTCACTTTTTTGCCGGACAGCCCAGAGCAAATATACCGCTGTCCGCACACGTTGTCAAGCTCGATTTCCGTGTCCGAGCAGGTGTTGATTTCCTCGTTCAGCTCGCGGAAGTGCTTGTCGCCCGCTACGATTCTCACAGTCTGCTCCCTCCCATCAGCGTCGCCCGATCGCGGCGGGAGAACGCCATCAATTGCGGCTTATCCAGCATGAGTTCAAAGTCGATGCTGGAAAGCGGCGTTTTCTCGCGGATCAGCGCCGTATAAATGCCCGCGCGCGCCACGTCGCCCACGAGGATGTACCCCATCAGGCGGTCGTCCTTCGTGCAGAGGCGCTTGTAGCTGCCGTTTTCGCGGATGATGTGGTCGTCGCCCGTCATCGTGCCCGCGGTAATCATGTGCATGCCAAACATGCCCATCGCGTTCATCGGGATGGCGTTGAAGCTCTTGCCGCTCTTTTCTGCAATCGCCAAGCCGCAGATTTCGCCCTGCTGCGTCGCGTTCGGCAGCAGCGCCAGCACACGCTCGGTGTCGGTCGTCACATCGAAAGACTTTGCGCAGTCGCCCGCAGCGAAAATGTCCGGAATGTCCGTCTCGCCCTGCGCGTTGGTGTGGATGCCGCGCGCCGCGTCCAGACCGAGGCTTTGCGCCAGCTCCGTCGCAGGACGCACGCCCACCGCCATCACCAGCTCGTCAAATTCGACTTCCTTGCCGCTCTGCATGATGGCCTTGCCCGGCTCGAACCGCGCGGCGCTGTCGCCCAGCAGGAATGTCACGTCCCGCGCTTCGCAGTGCTTCTGCACCATTTGCGCAGCTTCCGCGTCCAGAATCGACGGGAGCACCTGCTTCGCCAAATCGCAGACGGTCACGCTCGCCACACGGTCGCGGATGCCTTCCAGACACTTCATGCCAATCAAACCTGCGCCGACAATCAGGACGCGCGTGTTCTTCGTCAGGCAGTCCGCCAGTTCATGCGCGTCCCTGAGCGTCATGAACGTGTGATAATGTACGCTTTCCAGCCCCGGAATCGGCGGCACAAACGGCTTCGCGCCCGTCGCCAGCAGCAGTTTGTCATAGGGATACACATTTCCGTCCGAACCCGTAACGGTCTTTTCGTCCTTGTCAATCGACACCGCCGCCACGCCGGAGCGGAAATCCACTCGGTTGCGCGCGTAGAAATCCGCCGGCTTGTAGCGCATTCTGGTTTCGTCCGTCTTGCCGCAGAGCAGGTAGGAAATCAGCGGGCGGGAGTAAGTAAATTCGTCTTCCTTGGACAGCAGGGTGATTTCGCCCGCGTCATCTGCGCGCCGGATGGTTTCCACCGCCGTGACCGCCGCAGGCCCGTTGCCGATAATCACATACTTCACGCTCTTCTCACCTCTCCTCGTAGACAATCGCCTGATTCGGGCAGTTCTTGACGCACAGCGGTTCGCCCGCGCCGTTCTTGGTGCACAGCTCACACTTCTGCATCACATGCCCCGTCTCGTCCGGCTCAATTGCGCCGTAAGGGCAGGACAGAATGCAGGTAAAGCAGCCGACGCACTTGTTCTCGTCGATGACGATCATGCCGTTTTGCCGTGTCAGCGCCCCGTTGATGCAGCCCTTGACGCACAGCGGGTCAGCGCAGTGGCGGCAGTTGACGGCGAAGTGGACGCCGTTCGCGCCCTCCTCAATATGAATGCGCGGATGAATGCGGATGTTTTTGAGCGCCTTGACCATGTCGCTCTTGCCGGAATTGGCGAACGCGCAGTAATATTCGCACAGATGGCAGCCCAGACACCATTTTTCATTGACGTAGATTCTCTTCATGCCGCTCACTCTCCCGCATGTTTGACGCCGAGGATTTCAAGCTCCTTCTCGTTCAGCCCGACGCCGCGCAGCATCAAGCGGTTGCCGCGCAGGGCTTCGATGGAGTTGATGCCCATGCCGCCCATCATTTCCTTAATTTCGTGGTTCCACGCCGTGATGAGGTTGACCAGCCGCTGACAGCCCATGTCGGGGTTCAGGCGCTGGGTCAATTCCGGAATCTGCGTGGCGATGCCCCAGTTGCAGCGCCCCGTCTGGCAGGAGCGGCACAGGTGGCAGCCCAGCGCCATCAGCGCCGAGGTGGCGATATACACCGCGTCCGCGCCGAGGGCAATCGCCTTGACGACGTCCGCGCTGGAACGAATCGATCCGCCGACGACGAGGCTCACGCGGTCGCGGATGCCCTCTTGGCGCAATCTCGTATCCACCGCCGCGAGCGCCAGTTCAATCGGGATGCCGACGTTATCGCGGATGCGGGTGGGCGCAGCACCCGTGCCGCCGCGGAAGCCGTCGATGGCGATGATGTCCGCGCCGGAACGCGCAATGCCGGACGCAATCGCCGCGACGTTATGCACCGCCGCAATCTTGACGATGACAGGCTTTGTGTACCGCGATGCTTCCTTGAGCGAGAAAACCAGCTGGCGCAAATCCTCGATGGAGTAGATATCATGGTGCGGCGCGGGGGAAATGGCGTCCGAGCCTTCGGGAATCATGCGCGTTTTGGCAATGTCCGCCACAATCTTCCTGCCCGGCAGGTGGCCGCCGATGCCCGGCTTCGCGCCCTGCCCCATCTTGATTTCAATCGCCGCGCCCGCGTTCAGATAATCGTGATTGACGCCGAAGCGCCCCGACGCGACCTGCACAATCGTGTGTTCGCCGTACTTGTAGAAGTCCTGATGCAAGCCGCCTTCGCCGGTGTTGTAATACGTTCCGAGCTTCTCCGCCGCGCGCGCAAGGGATTCGTGCGCGTTATAGCTAATCGAGCCGTAAGACATGGCGGAGAACATAATCGGCACTTCGAGCTTGAGCTGGGGCGGCGTGTCGTCAATGAGCTTGCCGTCCTTGTCGCGGCGGATGCCTTCGGGGCGGCTGCCGAGGTAGACGCGCGTCTCCATCGGCTCACGCAGCGGGTCAATGGACGGGTTCGTGACCTGCGAGGCGTTAATCAGCAGCTTATCCCAGTAGACAGGCAGCGGCGCGGGGTTGCCCATCGCGGACAAGAGCACGCCGCCCGACTGCGCCTGACGGTAGATTTCCGTCATCGCCTGCGCGGTGTAGTTGACGTTATCCTTGAATGTGTTGTCGGTCTTGACGATTTTCAGCGCGCGGGTCGGGCAGAGCGACACGCAGCGCTGGCAGTTGACGCACGCGCTTTCGTCGGAAATCATCAGCCCCAGTTCCGCATCGTACTGATGCACCTTGTTGGCGCATTGGCGTTCGCAGACGCGGCAGGTGATGCAGCGGTCCTGGTTGCGCACCACTTCATACGCGGGATAGAAAAAATCCACAGCCATCAGGCGCGACCCCCTTCCGTGGTAAAGATGACAGGCTGACCGCCGCGCGGCGCCCAGACGTTCGTAACATCCGGGGCAATGCGGCGAATCGCACATTCTTCGCTGGCGACATACGCCATGTCTTCCGTCTCCGCGACGACCATCGACCGCAGCTTCAAACGGTCATTGAGCGCCATCATGCCGCCGGTGAAACCGACGAGGATGGAGAACGGCCCGTTGATGAGCATCGACGGAAAACGCTGGCGCAAAAGCAGCATCCGCCGCTTCTCGTCCTCCGGCATGTGCTCAATCGTCGACCAGAACGGCGCCGCCAGCACCCTCGCCGCTTCCGAATACGTCAAGCCCTGCTTGCGCACGAGGTAGTCAATCATGTACGCAATGACCTCGGTGTCGGTCATCAGCGTGCAGGTGTAGCCGTACATCTCCATACAGCGGCGGTTCGCGTCGTAGGAGGAGATTTCGCCATTGTGGACGACGGACACGTCCAGCAGCGTGAACGGGTGCGCGCCGCCCCACCAGCCGGGGGTGTTCGTCGGATAGCGCCCGTGCGCCGTCCAGCACGTCGCGGCGTATTCCTCCAAGCGGAAGAAGCGCCCCATGTCCTCCGGGTAGCCAACGCCCTTGAAGACGCCCATGTTCTTGCCGGAGGAGAAGATGAACGCGCCGGGAATGTTGACGTTGACGTGCAGCACATGCGCCGCCGTGAACGCATCCTCATCCATCGCCTCTTCCTGACAGCGCCACGCCTTCGGGGTGACGAAATAGCGCCAGATAATCGGCGGATCGGTAATTTCGCGCATCGGGCGCGTCGGCATGACGGACATGCTGTGAATATCGAAGAAGCGCTTCAGGTAATGCTCGCAGTCATCCCGCGCGGACTCATTGTCGTAGAACATATGGAAGGCATAGCAGTCCGCAAAATCAGGATAAATGCCATAACCCGCGAAGCCGCCGCCCAACCCGTTGGAGCGGTCGTGCATGGGTTCCATCGCTCGGATGATGGTATCGCCGCCGATTTTGCCGCCCTTCTTGTGGAAAATGCCCGCGATGGCGCACCCGCTGGGAATGCGCACCTCCCCTTCCATCGGATTGCGTGTGCCGAAAAGGGATGAATCCCGCGTATCAATCATGGCTGAAACCTCCTTCGAGTTGTCTTTCCGGCGCTTGTGCTGTCTGCCGAAAAGAGATGCAAAAAGGCGCTCATGCCGCGCGCAGGGCACACTCCACCTGCTCAAAGGCAGGGAGTCTTCCCCATCTGCGTGGCATGAACGCCGTTGTTCACCACATGCTCGATTGTACAGGATTCGCGCTGTTCCGTCAAGGTATTTCGCTGTTCTTTCCATGTTTTTATGCAGATTTTGATGGTTTTTAGCGAATTTTCGCGGTGAATTGCAAGTTTGCCATGTCTAACTGTCATTCGCAGCAGCGGCAGTTCTGCCAATCACACCTGTTCTAAACTGCGATTTTCCCTCATATCCCCTCCATCGGAGGTGAACCCAGCATGACAGACTTGGAACTTTTTGCGCGTCTCATCCAGTGCGAAGCCGGCGGCGAAGGTGACAACGGCATGAAAGCCGTCGCGAGCGTGGTCATGAACCGTGTCCGCACCAGCGTCGGGGAATACGGGCGCTACAATACCATCCCCGCCGTCATCTATCAGGACGGTCAGTTCAACTGCGTCCGCACACGGCTATCTGGCCGGACGAACCTGCAAAACGTCTACAATATGAATCCGACAAACGTTCACTACGAAATTGCGGAATGGGCGATGGCGGGCGGGCGGCTGGCGAATCTCTGGGAAGCGCTTTGGTTCTTCAACCCGTATTCTTCGACATGTCCGAACAATTTCCCATCGAGCGTTGGGTATTTTCAAATCCGCATTGGCAATCACTGCTTTTACAATCCAGCGCCGTCGTATGCCAATACCTGATGGCAAAACTGCCCTCGCCGTCCGCGGCGTTGCAAGGCGCATTCCCTCCCGGAAAGATTGCAGACGCAAAACCTTCTAATTCCGCAACTGAATCCACCCCTCCCTTGACGCGCGGGCGGCATCGTGCTATGCTGATGATGTATACGCAAGGAGGGACGTACTTTCATGACACGCGCACGCGGCAGGGATGCCGACATGACACAAGGCAATATTCTGCGGCAATATATTGATTTTGCGCTGCCGCTGACCGTCGGGCTGCTCTTCCAGCAGTTGTACAGCGCGGTGGACAGCATCGTGGTAGGCAATTTCGTTGGGGAAACGGCGCTGGGGGCAGTCGGCTCAACGGGCAACATCATCAACATGCTCATCGGCATATGCAACGGTCTGTCGCTTGGCGCCGGGGCAGTCATCAGTCAGGCATACGGCGCGAAAAACCATGAGCGCATCAGCAAAGCGGTGCATACGACGATGCTGATGACGTTCCTGCTGTGCATCGTGGCGACGGCAGTCGGCGTGGCAATTGTAAAGCCAAGTTTGCAGCTGATGCGCACGCCGGATTCCATGCTGGCAGAAGCAACCGAGTACCTGACCATCTACTTTGCGGGCATTGCGGGACTGCTGATTTACAACATGGGCAGCGCGATTCTGCGCGCCGTGGGCGACTCGCGGCGCCCGCTGTACTTTCTCGTTTTCTCCGCGGTCGTCAACACCGTGCTGGACCTGCTGTTCGTCATCTGCTTCCACATGGGCGTGGCAGGTGTGGCGTATGCGACGATTATCGCACAAGCGGCAAGCGCGGTACTCGTGCTGTATGTGCTGACGAAGGAGAACGCGTCCTTCGGGCTGCGGTGGAGCAAGCTGCACATCGACGGGCGGACGATGAAGGAAATCCTGCTGATTGGCCTGCCCGCGAGCATCCAGCAAGGTCTGACCTCGTTCTCGAACGTGTTCGTACAGGCGTACATCAACGACCTTGGCGACCTGAGCGCATCGGGCTGGGCGGCGTACAACCGCATCGACATGTTCCTGATGGTGCCCACGACGGCAATTGGGCAGGCCTCGACGACATTCGTGGCGCAGAACTGGGGCGCGCAGCAGCCGGAGCGCGCGCGCAAAGGCGTTCGCACAGGCATCCTGCTGTCGCTGGGGTGCATGGGCGTGTGCGCTGTCGGCGTGATACTGCTGGCGCGCCCGCTGCTGTCGATTATTTCCCCGTCGGAGGCGGTCATTTCCTTTGGGGCGCGCTTCCTGTATATCATCACGCCCTTCTACCTTGTCATTTCGTTCAATCAGATGTACGCGGGCGCACTGCGCGGCATCGGCGAATCGGTGGTTCCGACGGTTATCATGCTGTTCTCGTTCGTCGTATTCCGCCAAATCTACCTCTATCTCGCCACAACGATGATTGCGGATGAACAGCTGCGCTTCGTCATTGTTGCGCTGGCGTACCCGGTAGGATGGATGCTCTGTTCGGCGCTGGAGGCGATTGCGTACCACCGCAGCCGGCTGTTCCATCCGGCGCTGAAGAAGGCGGAAGCGTAAGTAATTCGGAATTCGGAATGAGCAATTGCCGGGTAAAAAGCTATCCAGCATATCAAAATACGGCACTGTCTCCCCTGTTTTCAGGAAAGGCAGTGCCGTCTTCATGTTAAATTTTCCAGCTGCGGATGCGCTCGACCGCCTGTTCCGTCTTTTCCAGCGTGTTGAACGCGGTCAGGCGGAAGTAACCCTCGCCGCTCGGTCCGAAGCCCGAACCCGGCGTGCCCACGATGTGGCATTCATCCAGCAGGCGATCAAAGAACGTCCAGCTGTCCATGCCTGCCGGAACTTTCAGCCAGATATACGGCGCATCCACCCCGCCAAACACGGTGATGCCCGCCGCCGTCAGACCCTCGCGGATAATCTTGGCGTTGCGCATGTAGTAGGCAATCGTCTCCTGAATCTGCTTCTGTCCTTCCTCGGTGTACACTGCTGCCGCAGCGCGCTGCACGGGGTAGCTGACGCCGTTGAACTTGGTGGACATGCGGCGCTTCCACAGCGCGTTCATTTCCACCGGCTCGCCCTTGGCATTCAGCCCCTTCACCGCGTGCGGAACGACTGTGTAGCCGCAGCGCGTGCCCGTGAATCCCGCCGTCTTGGAGAAGGAATTGCACTCGATGGCGCACTCCTTCGCGCCGTCAATCTCGTAGATAGACAGCGGAATATCCGGCGTGGACACGAACGCGCGATACGCCGCATCATAGATAATCAGCGCGCCGTTCTCGCGGGCGTAGTTCACCCACTTCGTCAGCTGCTCGCGGTTCAGCACCGTTCCAGTCGGGTTGTTGGGGTAGCAGAGGTAAATCACATCCACAGGCTTATCCGGCAGCGCGGGCACGAAGCCGTTTTCCGCGTTGCAGGGCAGGTAGACCAGCCGATCCCACTTGCCATCAGCATACTCGCCAGCGCGGCCCGCCATGGCGTTGGAATCGACATACACCGGGTACACCGGGTCGGTGACGGCAATCACCGCATCGGCGCTGAACAGCTCCTGAATGTTGCCCACGTCGCACTTCGCGCCGTCGGAAATGAACACCTCGTCAAAATCAACCTGTACGCCGCGGCTGGCATAATCATGCTCGCGGATGGCGTTGACGAGGAAGTCATAGCCGTAATCCGGGCCGTAGCCGTGGAATGTCTCCTGCACGCCCATTTCGCTGACCGCCTTGTGCATCGCTTCGATGACGGCGGGTGCCAGCGGGCGGGTGACGTCGCCGATGCCCAGACGGATGATGTCCGCATCGGGATGCGCGGCGCTGTACGCCTTCACGCGGCGGGCAATTTCCGCAAACAGGTAAGACCCCGGCAGACGGGTAAAATAATCGTTGATATGAAACATAGCTATCTACCTTTCTACATATTATATTAGGGATATGCCCCGGTTTTACTCCCCCAGCCACTCGCCGTCAAAGACGAACTGTGCTGTTCCCTCTTGATAGACGTGACCGTCGTCGGGTGACCAGTCCAGCGTCAACGAGCCGCCGAGCAAATCCATCACAACATGGCGGTCGGCGCGGCCCGTCATCACCGCCGCGACAATCGATGCACACGCGCCCGTTCCGCACGCCAGCGTTTCGCCCGCGCCGCGTTCCCACACACGCATCCGCAGGTGATCGCGGGAGACAACCTGCACGAACTCGACATTCGCGCGCTGCGGAAAAATCGCGTTGTTCTCCAGCAGCGGGCCTATCTGCTCCAAATCCACATAATCCGGGTCACGGACGAAAATCACACAGTGCGGATTGCCCATCGACACGCAGTGGATTTCGTACGTCGCGCTGCCTACATTCAGCCGATGCCCCATGACGACCTCGCCCGGCAAATCCACCGGGATTTGGGGCGGAAACAATTCCGGCATTCCCATATCGACGCGCACCGTCTGGACTTTTCCGTCTTTGACGTTCAGGTTCAGGATTTTCAGCCCCGAATCCGTCATCAGGCTGACCGTCGTCTTGTCCGTCAAGCCGCGGTCGTAGACATACTTGCCGATGCAGCGCGCGCCGTTGCCGCACATGCCGCCGTTCGAGCCATCGGCGTTGTACATCTTCATCTCAAAATCCGCCACGTCCGACGGGCAGATCAGAATCAGTCCGTCGCTGCCGACCCCGTAATGGCGGCGGCTCATCTGTTTCGCCAGCTCTGACGGGTTCTCCACATGCTCCTCAAAGCAGTTGACATACACATAGTCATTGCCGATGCCCTGCATCTTTGTGAATCGCATTCGTCCCCGACCTCCCTGTTCTGTGATGTTCCCTATTATATCGGATTTTTCCCGGTTCGTAAAGGGATTCAGGGAAAAAAGCCGGAAAAAGCGCAGTGGTCGATTATCGCCCAGCGCATACAATGGGCTTTCTGTCAAAAAAACGCGGTTTTTTTCTCATTTCCCTATTGACAACGTTTCCGGTCTGTGGTATGATACAGACAGTTGGAAACGTTACCGACACCGTTTCCTATCAATGACCGCCATTGGAAGCAGAAAGGAGCGCTGCGGTTGAAAATCTACACCATCCGCGATATTGCGCGACTTTCCGGCGTCAGTGTCACGACCGTTTCCCGCGTGCTGAATCACCGACCGGATGTGAATCCGCAGACACGCGAAAAGGTTGAGCAGGTCATGGCGGAATGTCATTTTGTCGGCAACGCCAACGCGCGCAGTCTCAAGCAGGCGGATACAGAAACCATCGCGCTGATTCTGCGCGGCAGAGAAAACCCGTTCCTGAATTCGCTTGCAGAGGCGATGCTTCAATACACGCACGGTCTGACCCCCGCCTTTCTGACCGAGTTCATCGACGAGAAAGCGGACGAATTCCAAACCGCCGTGCAGCTCTGGCACGAAAAGCGCGTCAACGGCTTCATCTTCGTGGGCAGCCGCATCGACGAACGCGCACAGGTGCTGGAAGGAATGGATTTGCCCATGGTCTTCGCAACCGTCAACGCAGACAAAACTGCGCTGCCCCGCGCTGCCAGCGTCTTTATCGACGACCGGCGCATGGGTTACGAGGCCATGCGGATACTGCTGAACGCAGGACACCGGAAAATCGCCGTTTTCGGCGGTGCACGCGTCGGTGACGACTCCTTCGCGCTCCGTTACGCGGGCGCTATGGCAGCCATGCAGGAGGCAGGCGTGCCGTTTGAGGATAAGCGTTTCATCGAGACGCGCTTTTCGCTCAAGGGCGCTTACGACACTACGCGCGCCTTTTTCGCCACGCAAAGCGACACCACCGCCGTCTTCTGCATGTCCGACACCGTCGCAATGGGCGTCATCCGCGCCCTGACAGACATGGGGCGGCACGTTCCAGAGGATGTAGGCGTTATCGGCTTTGACGGCATCGAGATGAGCAAATTCTTCGTGCCGCGGATAACGACCATCGAGCAGCCCATCGACGAAATCGCCCGCGAGAGCGTCCGCGTTCTGATGGACATGCTGGAAAACGGACGGCCGCCGCGCCACATCGTCGTTCCTGCGAAGGTGCAAATGCGCGAATCCGTCTGACAAGGACATAGCAGACCGTTTTTGCGGTCATACTGCATTCGGTATTCTCAGCGAAAAGCTGTGTGATACATCAACCCGTCATCCGCGCGGCGGAAAGCCGTGTGAGATAGAAAAGAGGAGGTACTTCCCTATGAAAAAGCTGCTGGCAATGGTTCTGGCTGCTGTAATGGTGCTGTCTCTGTGCAGCTGCGCGACCGCTGAGGAGACGGTTGCCCTGCGTGTGTGGGTTGGCGATAACGCCGACCTGCCGTGGATCAACGGTGTGATTGAGAACTTCAAGGCTGCGCATCCCGAAAAGACCTACGACATCTCCGTGGATATTCAGGCTGAGGGCGACTGCTCCAAGCGCGTCCTGAACGACACCGAGGCTGCTGCGGACGTGTTCACCTTCGCGGACGACCAGTTCAACTCCCTGATGAACGCCGAGGCGCTTCAGCAGGTCATGGTTGATGCGGACGAGATCATCGCGGCGAACGGCGGCGCGAATGCCGGCGCTGTGCAGGCATCCACCGGTGCGGACGGCAACCTCTACGCCTATCCGGCAACTGCCGACAACGGCTACTTCATGTTCTACAATAAGGAATACTTCACCGAGGAAGACGTGCAGACGCTGGACGGCATGCTGGCGAAGGCTGCCGCTGCCGGCAAGTACGTCGGCTTCCCGATGAGCGACGCTTGGTATCTGTACTCCTTCTTCCAGGGCGCTGGTCTGGAAATGCACGTCACTGAGGACGGCGTGACCAACACCTGCAACTGGAACGCGACCGACACCGAAATCACGGGTGTGCAGGTTGTGGAAGCTCTGCTGGCCATCACCTCTAACCCCGGCTTCCGTGAAGCGAACTCCGACCCCTTCGTGGCGGGCGTTAAGGACGGCTCCATCATCGCCGGCGTGTCCGGTACCTGGAACGCGAAGGTTGCTCAGGAAGCGTGGGGCGAAAACTACGCGGCCTGCAAGCTGCCCACCTACACCGTCGCGGGCAAGCAGGTGCAGATGGCTTCCTTCGCTGGCTTCAAGCTGGTTGGCGTGAACCCCTACTCCCAGAATATGTATGACGCGATGCTGTTCGCGGAATTCATGACCAACGAAGAGAACCAGATTTCCCGCTTTGAACTGCGTGGTCAGGGCCCGTCCAACGTGAATGCTGCCGCTTCCGAAAAGGTGCAGGCTGCTCCCGCGATTGCCGCACTGGCTGCTCAGTCCGCCTTCTCCACCGTGCAGCGCGTTGGTAACAAGTACTGGGATCCCGCCGCTGCGCTGGGCAAGATTCTGGTCAACGGCAATCCTGACGGCATCGAGCTCCAGACCCTGCTGGACAACGCTGTGGCGGGCATCACCGCTGCCGGCGATATGTAATCCGGCTCTGTAGAATCCTCACAGCCGCTCCGCTTCTTCATTATCAGTTGAGCGGAGCGGCTCTTTTTCTTCCCTGCAAAACATAAGTAAGGAGCGCGGATGCTATGAGTCAGACCAAGGCCAGAAAAAAGCCGGGCGTCGTTCGGTTCTTTGAAGGCATCGCAGAATTTTTCACCAGTACCGTCAAAGCCTTTGTCGAGGGCGATATTTTCGTCAAGCTGTCTGCGCTTCTGTGCGGTACAAGCTGCTTTGCACGCAAGCAGTATTTGAAGGGCTTCTTCATCTGCTTGATTCAGGCAGCCATCATGTTTGTTTTTCCGACCTTCTTCTTCCCCTACATGAGCAAGCTGTCCACGCTGGGCACCGTGCAGCAGAAGCGCGTTTTCAATCCGGAGACGATGAAGAACGAGTTCAACGACTACGACAACTCCTTCCTCATCCTGCTCTTCGGCGTTCTTGGCGTTGTGCTGCTGATTACGGCGGTCATCCTGTGGATGCGCAACCTGCGCAACGCACGCGAGGTGGAACTCACCGCCAAGAGCGGCAAACACGTCAACACCTTCCGACGACCTGAACGACGCGCTGGACAAGAAGTTCCACCGCACGCTGCTGACGCTGCCGGTGCTGGGCGTGGTGCTGTTCACCATCATCCCGCTGATTGTCATGATTCTCATCGGCTTCACGAATTATGACCGCAACCACCTGCCCCCGTCGAAGCTGTTCACCTGGGTTGGGCTGGATAACTTCAGCAAGCTCACCGCCCTGACTGCTGACAGCTCGTTCGGCTATGCGTTCACGCGCGTACTGGTGTGGACGCTCGTCTGGGCAGTGCTGGCGACGTTCACCTGCTATATCGGCGGCATCCTGATGGCGATGTTCATCAACAACCGCAACACGAAGGGCAAGAAGTTCTGGCGTACCTGCTTCATGGTCGCGATGGCGGTGCCGCAGTTCGTGTCGCTGCTGCTGGTTCGCAACTTCTTCGCTGACCTTGGCATCGTCAACACCATCTGCAAGAACATCGGCCTGACCGACTGGCTCTACTCCATCGGCGCGATTCCGACAGCGAACTTCATCCCGTTCCTTACCCACCCCGCGTGGGCGCGCCCGATGATTATCCTCATCAACATCTGGGTCGGCATCCCCTATCAGATGCTGATTGCGACCGGCATCCTGATGAACATCCCGACGGAGCTGATTGAGGCGGCGAAGATTGACGGCGCGAACGCATGGCAGTCATTCAAGTCCATCACCATGCCGTACATTCTCTTCATCACAGGGCCTTCGCTGGTCAACTCGCTGGTGGCAAACATCAATAACTTCAACGTCATCTGGCTGCTCAGCCGCGATGTGTACACCACGTCCGACCAGCTGATGGCGAACGCAAACGCGAACGAAGTTGACCTGCTGGTGACGTGGCTGTACCGCCTGACGCAGGATCAGAGCAACTACAAGATGGCGTCGGTCATCGGCATTCTGGTCTTCGTGGTCTGCGCGATTCTGACGCTGGTCGCCTTCAGCCGCATGATTAAGGGCGATAAGGAGGAGAGCTTCCAGTGAGTACGACGAAATATGACCATCTGCCGGAGCAGGAGAAGCACGCGGCATTGGCGCGCGAGGAAGCCGCCATCAAAGCCGAGGCGCTCCGTTATCACGACAAACACCGCATGACACCCGAGAAGGTTGCCAAGCTAACGGCTCGCCACGTTGTGCTGGCGCTGCTC
>OGNY01000861.1_pt1 | contig 23433 bp, 18 predicted proteins | sample 1573551 | NCBI WGS metagenome assembly OGNY01 (sample SAMEA2581885, study PRJEB24529) | metagenome | biome: Human gut stool | place: China | collected 2011
ACTTCACCCAGAAGCAGTCCGCTGCCATCTCCATCATCGGCGGTGCCGACGGCCCTACTGCCATCTTCGTTACCTCCCGTCTGGCTCCTGAGCTGCTGGGCTCCATCGCTGTGGCGGCCTACAGTTACATGGCGCTGGTGCCCGTCATCCAGCCGCCCATCATGAAGGCACTGACCACCAAGAAGGAACGTACCGTCGTGATGAAGCAGTTGCGCACCGTCTCCAAGACCGAGAGGGTCATCTTCCCCATCATGGTCACCATCATCGTTTCCCTGATCGTTCCGGATGCCGCCGTTCTGGTGGGTATGCTGATGCTGGGCAACCTGATGAAGGAGTGCGGCGTGACGGATCGCATCCAGAAGACTGCCGGCAATGAGCTGATGAACATCATCACCATCTTCCTGGCCCTGTCTGTGGGCTGCACCACCAGTGCAAATACCTTCCTGAACACCCGCACCCTGTTCATCATCGTGCTGGGCCTGATCGCCTTCTCCTTCGGCACCGCAGCCGGTGTGCTGTGCGGCAAGGTGATGTACGCCGTGACCGGCGGCCAGGTCAACCCGCTGATCGGTTCCGCAGGCGTTTCCGCTGTGCCGATGGCCGCCCGTGTGTCCCAGAAGGTGGGCCAGAGCGAGAACCCGCAGAACTTCCTGCTGATGCACGCCATGGGTCCCAACGTGGCCGGTGTTATCGGCTCTGCCGTTGCTGCTGGTATTCTGATCAATATCTTCGGCTAAGCATTCCCTGAAAAACAAACGTTCCCGTCCGGTGGTCCTGTACTGCCGGGCGGGTTTTGTTTTGTCACTGTGCAAGCTCTGATAGAGAAGCGTTATCTTGCACACATCGACTTTTTTGACTGCACATCGTGCAAAAAACAACTGTGCAAGGCTTGCACAGTTCGCCTGCGTTTACACAGTTCCAAGTGTGCAAACAATTGGAAGAGTGCAATGCTTGCACACATTGAATTCTAAACGTAGATAAATTATTATTTTGAAAGTGTGCAATCTGTTTCACCCCGGTAGAAAAACCATATGGACCCTCCGTCTGCGCCAACCGCCTTGTGGTGTGGCAGAGCATGGTTCCACGGAACCTGCCCGGGGCGGCACCGGCAGCGGACCCCCTGCGCAGAAAATGGGCCACAAAATTTCCCCGCAAAGGCCTCCTGCAAACGCACCGGCTATTCTCAATTTCCTGAAAATGTGGTATACTGTTCTTTGACAATAAAAGGAGACAGGGGAACCCATGGCAACAGATCTGACACAAGAATTCTGCGCTCTGCGCGACACCTATATCGAAAAGCAGTTCGGCCGCCTGAACGAGATGCAGCGGCGGGCGGTGTTCACCACCGACGGCCCGCTGCTCATCCTGGCCGGAGCCGGCAGCGGCAAGACCACCGTGCTGGTCAACCGCATTGCCAACCTCATCCGGTTTGGCGCGGCCCACGGCTCAAAGCAGCTGCCCCGCCCCGCCACCGAAGAGGACGTCAAGGCCCTGCGCAGTGCCATCATGACCGGCACCGCCGCGCCCGGCTGGCTGGACGGTATGCTGCGGCAGAACGCCGTGCGCAGCTGGAACGTGATGGCCATCACCTTTACCAACAAGGCGGCCGGGGAGATGAAGGAGCGCCTGCGCCGGATGCTGGGCGGGGAAGAGGGCGACGAGGTGTTTGCCTCCACCTTCCACTCGGCCTGTGTGCGCATCCTGCGCCGCTGGGCGGAGGAGATCGGCTACCCCCGCAGCTTTACCATCTACGACACCGACGACGCCCAGCGGGTGATGAAGGCGGTGTACAAGGACCTGAACGTGGATGACAAGTTCTTCCCCATCAAGAGCGCCATCAACCAGATGAGCCGCTGGAAGGATCAGCTGGTCAGCCCGGAACAGGCTTTGGCTGCCCCCACCAAGGACGTCAAAAGCAGTCTGGCGGCCCGCATCTACGCCGCTTACGAAAAGCGGCTGAAGGAGGCCGGTGCCTTCGACTTCGACGACCTCATCTACCAGACCGTGCAGCTGCTGGCAGAGCACCCGGACGTGCGGGACTTCTACCAGACCAAATACAAATACCTGCTGGTGGACGAGTATCAGGACACCAGTGTGGCGCAGTTCCGTCTGGTGAGCCTGCTCACCGGCCCGGAGCGCAACATCTGCGTGGTGGGCGACGATGACCAGAGCATCTACCGCTTCCGCGGGGCTACCATTGAAAACATCCTCAACTTTGAAAAGTGCTACCCCGGGGCAAAGACCATCCGGCTGGAGCAGAACTACCGCTCCACCTCCAACATCCTCAACGCCGCCAACTGCGTCATCCAGCACAACACGGAGCGCAAGGGCAAGACCCTGTGGACCGACAACGGCGAGGGCGACAAGGTGCAGGTGTACACCGCCGAGAACGAGCAGGACGAGGCGATGCACATCGCGGACGTCATCGGCCAGCACCTGAAAGAGGGCGGCCACCTGGCCGACCACGCCATCCTCTACCGCATGAACGCCCAGTCGGCTCCCATCGAAAGCTACTTCACCCGCGCGGGCATCCCCCACAAGATCGTGGGAGGCCAGCGTTTCAACGACCGCAAAGAGGTCAAGGACATCCACTCCTATATGTCCATCGTGGCCAACCCCCGCGATGACGTGCGCCTGCGCCGCATCATCAACGAGCCTGCCCGCAAGATCGGCAACACCACGGTGGAGGTCATTGCAGACCTTGCCGCCCAGCAGGGGGTGAGCATGCTGGAGATCATCGGCCACGCCGACCAGTACGCCAAGCTCAGCCGGGCGGTGATGCCCTTGCTGAAATTCTGGCAGATCTACCAGAACCTGCAGGATTCGCTGGAGACCAAAACGCTGGACGCCTTTGCCGCCGACGTCATCGAGCGGACCGGCTACAAGGCCATGCTGGAAGCCGACGCCGCCAAGGGCCACGAGGACGCCGCCGACCGCCTGCAGAACCTGGGTCAGCTGGTGAACAACGTCAAGAACTACTGCGACCAGCACGGCGAGGACGCCACGCTGGAGGGCTATCTGGAAGATATCGCCCTCATCAGCGACATCGACAGCTACAACGAGAGCGCCGACCAGGTGGTGCTGATGACCATCCATTCGGCCAAGGGGCTGGAGTTTCCCTATGTGTTCCTCATCGGTATGGAAGAGGGCGTGTTCCCCAGCGAGATGAGCAAGTATTCCGAGGCGGACCTGGAAGAAGAGCGCCGCCTTGCCTACGTCGGCATCACCCGCGCCAAAAAGGAACTGTACATCTCCAACAGCGTCACCCGCATGCTCTACGGCCGCACCCAGCGCAACGAGCCCAGCCGCTTTTTGCGCGAGATCGAGCCGGAGTACATCGAAGAGACCCGCAGCCCGGTGCTGGAACAGCGTTCCCGTCTGGGCGGCTGGGGCAGCAGCTGCAGCGACACCGTACCCGGCGGCGCGTCCGGGTACTCCGGGCCTTCCGGCTGGGGCCGCAGCGCCGGGGGCTACGGTTCCGGCGGCTATGGTTCCCGCTCCGGCGGCGGTTACCTGAACCGCGAGTACAACGCCGGGGAGCGCAGCGGGTTCGGCTCCGGTTATGCCGGGCGGGGCACTTCCTCTTCCGGCTACGGTGCCGCCTACGGCAACAGCTCCACCCAGCCCAAGGTGCGTTCGGGCGGGTTCGGTGCCGGGTATTCCGGCACGGGCGCAAAGACCCCGGCCGCAAAGATCAGCTTTACCGGTGCACCGGCGGCAAAGGCAGCGCCCGCAGGCTCCAAGCACTACGAGCCGGGCGACATCGTGGAGCACAAGGTCTTTGGCCGGGGCACCGTGCTCAAGGTCAAGCCTGCGGCCGGAGACCAGATCGTGGAGATCAACTTTGAAAAGGTCGGCATCAAAAAGACCATGGCCAATTTTGCGCCGCTGACCAAAATCACAACGGAGGAATGACACAAAAATGATGACAGTTCGTTTGATCGCCCATACCCCGGAGCCGGAAAAGGTGGTGGCGGCTGCCGCCAAGCTGTGCTACTCCGACGCCCACATCACCGACCTGCTGGACGGCCTGACCGAGGAAAAGACGGCAAAGTTCCTGACCATGCTCAGCGACCTGGGCCACGCCAGCCCCATCGAGCACGCCAGCTTCACCTTTGGCATCGAGGGGGTCAGCCGTACCTTGCTGGCCCAGATCACCCGCCACCGCATCGCATCCTTCAGCGTGCAGAGCCAGCGCTATGTGCGCCTGGACGATTTCCGCTATGTGGTGCCGCCGGAGATCGAAGCCATCCCGGAGGCAAAGGCGGCTTTCCTTGAGAGCATGAACGAGGACGCCAAACGCTACCTTGACCTTGCCCACAAGCTGGAAGAGGGCCACACCGCCCGCCTGATGGCCGAGGGCATGCCGGAAAAGGCAGCCCGCGCCAAGGCCGGCAAGCAGGCCAATGAGGACGCCCGCTTTGTGCTGCCCAACGCCTGCGAGACCAAGATGGTGGTCACCATGAACGCCCGCAGCCTGCAGAACTTCTTCCACCTGCGCTGCTGCAGCCGCGCCCAGTGGGAGATCCGCCAGCTTGCCGAAGAGATGTTCAAACTGGTGTACCCGGTGGCACCCCACATCTTTGCAAAGTCCGGCCCGGCCTGCGTGAGCGGCCCCTGCCCGGAGGGCAAGATGTGCTGCGGCAAAACCGCCGAGGTGCGTGCAAAATATGCCGCCATCAAGGAAGGTGCCGCCGTATGAGCAAGGGCAAGCTGATCGTCATCGAGGGGCTGGACGGCAGCGGCAAGGCCACCCAGGCAAAGCTGCTGGCCCAGCACCTGGCCAGCCAGGGCCTGCCGGTGCGGGAGGTCACCTTCCCGGATTACGCCAGCGATTCCAGCGCCCTGATCAAAATGTATCTGGCCGGGCAGTTCGGCTCAAAACCGGACGATGTGAACGCCTATGCGGCCTCCAGCTTTTTTGCGGTGGACCGCTATGCCAGCTACAAGACCGACTGGGGCCGCTTTTACGAGGAGGGCGGCGTGGTCATTGCTGACCGCTACACCACCTCCAACGCGGTGCACCAGTGCTCCAAGCTCCCGCCGGAGCAGTGGGAGGCGTTTTTGCACTGGCTGTTCGATTACGAGTTCCATCTGCTGGGCCTGCCCGCACCGGACAGCGTCATCTACCTGCAGGTGGACCCTGCGGTCAGCCAGCGGCTGATGACAGCCCGCTACCACGGTGACGAGAGCAAAAAGGACGTGCACGAGAAAGATACCGAGTATCTGGCCCGCAGCCGCCGCGCCGCCGAGTATTGCGCGGAGCATCTGGGCTGGACCACGGTGCACTGCACCCACAGCGACGCCATGCGCAGCATCGAGGACATCCAGACTGAGGTGCAGGGCATCGTGCTGGCCGGACACGCACATAAAATACGATAAGAGGGGGCATCCTGACAGATGTATCGTTTGATGCAGCCATCCGACAAGGCGGCTGTGCTGGCGCTGTGGCAGCGCGAGCGCGGCGAGTCGGAAGAATTTGCGGCCAACGCCGTGGAGCGTTTTGCAGGGCAGCAGAATGTCTATGTGGCCGAGGAAAATGACGCCATTGCCGCTGTGGCACTGGCGGTGCCGGTCACGCTGCAGGGGCGGCAGGGCAGTTACCTCTACGGCCTGTGCGGACAGGGCAGTTTGATCCTGGCCGGCCTGCTGGACTACCTGTGCGCGCAGCAGAAGCTGCGGGGCGCAGGCTTTACCGTGGCCGTGCCCGCCACCCCGGAGCAGGCCGCTCTGCTGCAGGACAAGGGCTTTGCCCGCGCCTTTGCATTGCGCTGCCTGCCGCGGGAGGTGGCCCGCAACCTGTGGAGCCAGGCCGAGTTTGACAGCGTTACCGCCAAGAAGCTGTGCGAGCTGCGGGAGAAGTTCTGGCCCGATACGGTGCAGTTCACCCCGGAGCGCATGGCCGTGGTGCTGGGGGACCTGTATTCCCGCGGGGCCACCATCGTGGCCAACGAGCGGGGCTACGGCGTGTACTTCCGCAAGGAGGACACCCTGTATTTCGTGGAGCTCATGGCCGAGGACGACCGCGCCGCCGAGGTGCTCATGGAAGCCGCCCGCGAGAAGGAAGTCATCGTGGAAAAGGCCGTCATCACGGTGGGTGCCGCCCAGACGCTGTTCCTGGGGGAGGGCACCCGGCAGGAGTACGGCATGATCCGCTTTGACGGCGAGCCCTTTGACGTATCGGAAAGCTATATGCGCCTGATGCTGGAAGGCTGAGACGCAGAAAAACAACAAAGGAAGGTGCGTATGGCACACAAGGAGAGACACACCGCCCCGAAGAAAAAAGGCGGTGCCGTGAAGATTTTGCTGGCAGTGGTACTGTTGCTGGTGCTGGCCGCAGGAGCAGCAGGGGTGTTTGCCTACAACGAGATCCACGGCAATGGAAAGCCCGGCACCGAGGTGACGGTGAGCATCAAGCAGGGCAGCGGCGTTGCCGCCATCGCGCAGGAGCTCAAGGACGCGGGCGTCATCCGCTCGGCCTACCTGTTCCGCTGGTATGTGGGGCACAAGGGGGCCGCGGCAAAGCTGCAGTACGGTGATTTTACCCTGCAGACCGGGGCCAACGCCTACGATGCCATCATTGCGGCCCTTTCCACCTATGCCAAGGCCGAGACCGTGCGTCTGACCTTCCCGGAGGGCACCACAGCCATCGCCATTGCCCGGAAAATGGAGGAAGCCGGTCTGTGCAGCGCCGAGGACTTTCTGAAGGAAGCCAACGAGGGCGATTTCAGCGCGTACACCTTCTGGCAGTATGTGCCGGAGGACAAGGACGCCCCGGACCGCTTCATGAAGTGCGAGGGCTATCTCTTCCCGGAGACCTACGAGTTTCTGAAGGACGACACCGTGCACAACTATGTGGCAACGTTCTATGCTCAGTTCGACGCGCAGATCACCGATGCGATGTATGCGAAGCTCAAGGAGCAGGGCATGACCCTGAACGAGCTGGTCACGCTGGCCTCCTTTGTGCAGGAGGAAGCGGGCAACAGCCAGGACTCCAACGTGGCGCAGGTGTTCCGCAACCGTCTGGCCGAGGGCTCGCCCTATCCGCGCCTGCAGAGCAACACGTCCAGCTACATCCAGAGCGACGCCGACAACAACTACCTCTGGAACTGGGTGGCCCCCTACTACGGCGGGTGGGACAATATCCCGGAAAACATCGTCTCTGCGTATGATACCTACCATACGGCGGGCCTGACCCCCGGCCCCATCTCCAACCCCGGCATCGCGGCCATCCGGGCGGCGCTGAGCCCGGAGCCGGACGAGGAAGCAAAGGACGCCTATTTCTTCGTCACCGACCTCAAGGGCAGCTACTACTATGCCCGCACCCTCAGCGAACACAACGCCAACTGCCAGACCGCAGCGGACGTGAACAAAACGGTGGGGTGAGGGAACTCTACCGTCATTTTCTGAAAAAAGAGAGGAATATCAACTATGCTGCAAATCCCGGAACTGCTCGCCCCGGCGGGCGATCTGGAGCGCCTGCGTTATGCCATCAACTACGGTGCCGATGCCGTTTACTGCAGCCTGCCGGAGTTCGGCATGCGGTCTGCGCCGGCCAACTTTACGCCGGAGCAGCTCACCGAGGGCGTCATCTATGCCCATGCCCGGGGCCGCAAGGTCTACCTGACCATGAACACCCTGCCCACCAATGAGGAAGCCGACCGCCTGCCGGACGCCATCAAGGAGGCCGCCAAGGCCGGTGTGGATGCCTTCATCGTGGCCGACCTGGGCGTGCTGGATGCCTGCAAGACCGTTGCCCCGGACATCGACGTGCACATGTCCACCCAGACCGGCATCACCAACTGGGCCGCCGCCCGCGCCGCCTATAAACTGGGTGCCAAGCGCGTGGTGCTGGCCCGCGAGATGTCCCTGCAGGACATCGCCATCCTGCGCGACAAGACCCCGCCGGAACTGGAGATCGAGGCCTTTGTGCACGGTGCCATGTGCATGAGCGTGTCCGGCCGGTGCCTGCTGTCCAATTACATGGCAGGCCGCGACGCCAACCGGGGCCAGTGCGCCCAGCCCTGCCGCTGGAAGTACTACCTGAGCGAGGAGACCCGCCCCGGCCAGCTGTACGAGATCGGCGAGAACGAGAACGGCAGCTACATCCTCAACGCCAACGACCTGTGCACCGCGCCCTTCATCGACCTGATCTGCAAGGCCGGTGTGGACAGCCTGAAGATCGAGGGCCGCGCCAAGACTTTCTATTATGTGGCCAGTGTGACCGCCGCTTACCGCAAGGCGCTGGATGCCTATCTGGCCGACCCTGCCAACGACAACTTTGAGCTGCCGGCTGAGGTCTACGAGGAGCTCACCCGCACCAGCCACCGCCACTACTCGCCGGGCTTCTACTTTGGCCGCGAGCAGGCCAAACAGGCCACCGACAGCGCCACCTACATCCGCGAATGGGAGTTCGTGGGCACGGTGGACCGCTGGGAGAACGGCGTGGCCCACTGCCAGCAGCGCGGCAAGTGGAGCCTGGGCGATACGCTGGAAGCCCTCTGCCCGGACGGCCGCAGCATCCCGCTGACGCCGGAGTGGATCGAGAACGAGGCCGGGGAACGGGTGGACAGCACCCCTCACGCCATGGAAAAATACACCATGCCCACCCCGGAGCTGCTGCCCATGAGCCTGCTGCGCCGCAAAACGGCAGAATAAGCAGCCGCACCCCGCAAACCATGCCAACCGGCACCGCCTGCAAAGGCTTTGTCGGCTGGCTTTTTTTGCATCCCTTGCAAAACCGCACAAACCGCGCTATACTGACATATATTATCATGCAGAGCGAAAGGAGGGAGCCTGATGTTCCGGCTGCCGATCGTAAAATTTTTCAGCCGCATCCTCAATCGGATCACCATCACGGTGGTGCTGGTGGCCCTGCAGGTGGCATGGCTGCTGTGGGCGTTTTTCTCCCTCACCACCGGCCGCGTGTGGGTCAACGTCGGCTTGCAGCTGCTCAGTCTGCTTATGATGCTGTACCTCGTGCGCAAGGACGAGAACAGCGCCTACAAGATCGGCTGGATCGCGCTCATGGGGGTGCTGCCGCTGCTGGGCGGGGCACTGTACCTCTCCTTTGGCAACAAGCGCCCGGCCAAGCAGCTGCGCAGCAAGCTGCAGGCGGTGGACGAGGCCCACAGGGCTGATCTTGTCCAGCAGCCGGACCAGGTGGCCGGACTGGATGCTTCCGGCCTCGGCATGAGCCGCTATCTGGCGCGGTACGGCCGCTACCCGGCCTGGAAGAACACCGCCGCGCAGTATTTTGCCTGCGGCGAAGCCATGTACCCCCAGCTGCTGCAGGATCTGGAGCGGGCCGAGCACACGATCTTTGTGGAATATTTCATCGTGCACACCGGCAAAATGTGGGACGGCGTGGAAGCCATCCTCCGGCGCAAGGCTGCGCAGGGGGTGGACGTGCGCCTGATCTACGACGACTTTGGCAGCCTGCTGGGCCTGCCCACCGACTTTGTGGTGCGCATGGAGCGGGCGCACATCCGGTGCATCCCCTTCAACCCGGTGGTGCCGGTGCTCTCGCTGGTGATGAACCACCGCGACCACCGCAAGATCGTGGTCATCGACGGGCGCATCGCCTACACCGGCGGCGTGAACCTGGCCGACGAGTATATCAACGCGGAGCAGCGCTTCGGCTACTGGAAGGACGCCGCCCTGCGCATCGAGGGCGATGCTGCGTGGAATTTCACCGTGATGTTCCTCAACTTCTGGAACGCTTTCCGCCCCAGTGAGACGGACTACAGCGCCTTCCGCCCCCAGCACAGTGCACACCCGGTGCAGGACGGCATCGTGCAGCCCTACGCCGACAGCCCGCTGGACGAAGAGCCGGTGGCGGAGACGGTGTACCTGAACCTGCTGGCCCGGGCCGAGCAGTATGTGTATATCTACACGCCCTATCTGGCTGTGGGCGAAGAGATGCTGGATGCGCTGAAAAACGCCGCCAAGCGCGGGGTGGATGTGCGGCTGGTGCTGCCGGGCATCCCGGACAAGAAGCTGGTGTTCCGCCTGAGCCGCTCCTACTACCTGCCGCTTTTGCAGGCGGGGGTGCGCATCTACGAGTACACCCCGGGCTTCCTGCATGCCAAGTGCTGGGTGAGCGACGACCGGGCAGCCGTGGTGGGCAGCATCAACATGGATTACCGCAGCCTGTTTTTGCACTTTGAGTGCGGCGTGCTGCTGCAGTACAACAGTCAGGTGGCTGCCCTGCGGGACGATGTGCGGGCCACCCTGCCGCAGTGCCGCGAGATCCATATTTCGGACTGCCGCACCAGCATTCCCGGCACCCTGCTGGACAGCGTGCTGCGCCTGCTCAGCCCGTTGATGTAAGGGCGCGCTCATAATTGCCCCGGCAGGGGGCACACTAGCTCCAAAGCCCGTGCGGCTGCGCGGGAGCAAAAGGAGCAAGTGTACCATGAAGCAGGTTTTTCGGGTGTTTTGGGGCTGTACGCTGGCCGCTGCGCTGGCGCTGACCGGCTGCGGCCGGGGCGGCGCTCCGGGCAGCAGCGGAGCCGGGTCCATGAGCGGCAGTGGGTCCGGTGCCATGAGCGGCGGCACAGCCGGGCAGGAGCAGGCCTGGCGCACCGGTCTTGGCGTTGTGACCGAGGCCGCAGGCAGCGACCGGGCCGGCAAGATCACCACTGCCGCTGCGGCTGTGGTGCTGGACGCCGACGGCAAACTGGCCGACGTGATGCTGGACGAGCTGGAACTTTCGGTCTCCGGCGGGAGCACCGGCAGCGTGACCACTCCGGAGGATGTGCGGTCCAAGCGCACAAAAGGGAAGGACTACCCGCTGGCGGCGGCGTCCTCCCTCGGCAAAGGGTGGGCCGAGCAGGCCGACTGGTTTGCCGACTATCTGACCGGCAGGACCCCGGACGAGGTAAAGAAACTGAAAACGGATGAAAACGGCAAGCCGCAGGATGCCGACCTTGTGTCCGGCTGCACCATCGCGGTGGACCGCTACCGGGACGCCGTGGTGCGCGCCTGCGAACAGGCCAAAGCACTGGGAGCCGCCCAGGGGGACCGGGCGACTCTGAGCCTGATCGCGGCAGACCTGCCCCAGGACCTTGCCGCCACGGATGACCAGGACGCCCACGTCCAGGCAGACATCACGCTGGCGGCTCTGACTGTGGACAGCAATGGCCGGGTGACCAGCGCCATCGGGGACATGACCCAGCCGCAGCTGACCGTCAGCGCGGACGGCACGGTCTCCGGGCCGGAAGAGCCGGTGTACACCAAGAACGAGCAGGGCGACAAGTACGGCCTGCGGGAGGCCAGTGCCCTGCACAAGGAGTGGTACGAGCACGCCGAGGGCTATTGCAGCACCCTGAAGGGCAAGACCATGGCGGAGATCGCCGCCCAGCCCACCGACGGCTCCGACGCCGACCTGAAAGCCCTGTGCACCATCTCGGTCACCGACCTGCAGAAGGCGGTGCTGGCCGCGCTGGCAGAAATCTGAACAGAACAAAACGAGGGAAGGCCCGCGGGCTTTCCCTCGTTTTGTTGGATGGAATTATTTGCCGAACGCGCTGTCGGTCAGGCCGTCCATGTTCAGCATGCCTTCCAGCGCGGCGATGTCGGTGGTCACGTCCAGCGCATCGGACTGGAACAGCTTGTCCAGCTGGTTTTCAAAGGCGGTCACCAGCAGGTCCATGCTGCGCTCAATGCTCTGCTTGGCTTCGGTAATGTTCGTGCCCTCCACCGCCTGCCGGGAAAGGCTGGCGTAGGTGTTCAGCAGCTTGAGCGCGGTAGGCAGGTAGTAGTTCATAAACTTTTGCAGCTGCGCCTTTTTGTCCGGGTCCTTCTGCGCCAGCGCAAAGATACGCTCGCTGACCTCCTCCAGCCGGGAGATCTTCTGGCTCATCACCGGGTCAGGAATGGCGTCGTTCACTTCCCGCAGCTGGCGCAGCAGTGCAGCGTACTCGTCCTCTGCGGCGGGCTGGGGCTTGGGTGCCGGAGCGGGTGCTGGCTTTTTCGGCTGCGGTGCTGCGCCCCGCACCACCAGCGTGTCGGTGCGGTTGTCAATGTAGGCGTCTGCGCCGAAGTATCCGTGCTCGATGGCGCTTTTCACGGCAGGACGTCCCCGGGCGGCATCCACCCCGGCGGCGGCAAACAGTTCCGGCAGAGGAATGTTATCCCGCTCGCCTACCACCTTATCCAGCAGCCGCTCCAGCTTGCGGGTGCTGTTCATCCGCAGGCCGGTCAGCAGTGCACCGCCGCCGCCAATGACCATGGCAATATTCGAGAACAGGCCGCTGAAGCCCGGGTAAAACCGCCAGATCTCCAGGACGTCCACCGCATTCGTCACGCCGGCAAGCAGAAAGACCGCACCCATGATGGTGCAGAGGGTGGCAATATTCTTGTGCCATTGCTTGGCGCTTTTCTGCGCCTCGGTAGGCACATCGTGGCCGTAAACAGGCTCACTCTTCCGGTCGGGCTCCGGCCCAAGGTCGGCGCGGTAGTCGCCCCGGGCGCGGGCGGCTTCCTGCTCTTCCTTCAGCATCTTATTGTCGATGCCCTTCAGGATGAACAACAGCACCCCCAACGGCCCGGACATCGCCATCACGATAAAGATGGCGATGGTGGGGATCTTTGCAAAATAATGTTTTCTCGGCTCCATGAAACAGAGTTCCTTTCCGCAATAAAAATAAAAGACCGTGTTCCACTCTATTATAGCGGAACGCGGTCGTTTTGTTAAGGGGTAATCCATGCGGGCGGCAGGGGAGTAAGTCTGCTCCCGCGGGGAGAGATCACTTCATCAGGCTGCACACGGCCTCAGCGTAAGCAGTGGGGTCGTCCACAGGCAGGCCCTCGATGAGCTGGGCCTGTGCGTACAGCAGGGCGCTGTACTTGTTGATCTTGTCGGTGTCACCGGCCTCCTGGGCAGCCTTGAGCACGGCGAACACGGGGTGGTTGGCGTTCAGCTCCAGCACCTTGTCGCTCTTCACGCCCTCGCTGCCGGGCTGCTTGGACAGCACCTTTTCCATCTCAATGGACAGCGGGCCGTCGGCGCTCAGGCACACCGGGTGATCCTTCAGGCGGGTGGAGACCTTGACTTCCTTCACCTTGCCGTCCAGAGCAGTCTTCATGGCGTCGAACAGGTCCTTGTTCTCGGCGGTGGCATCCTCGGCGGCCTTCTTCTCTTCCTCGGTCTCAAGGCCCAGGTCACCGCTGTTGACGTTCTTGAACTCCACGGTGCCGTCCTTGCCCTCAGCATCCTTGCGGGGATAGGTGCGCAGGATCTGCAGGCAGAACTCGTCCACGTCCTCGGTCAGCAGCAGCACGTCGTAGCCCTTGCCCAGCACCAGCTCGGTGGAGGGCAGCTTGGCCAGACGGTCGGAGGAGTCACCGGCGGCGAAGTAGATGTACTTCTGCTCGGCGGGCATCTTGTCCACATACTCCTGCAGGGTGACCATCTTCTGCTCCTTGGCGGACCAGAACAGCAGCAGGTCGCGCAGCAGCTCGGCGTGCATGCCGTAGTCGGAGTAGGCACCGAACTTGATCTGACGGCCGAACTCCTTCCAGAACTCCTCGTACTTTGTGCGGTCGTTGGCCAGCATGGCGTGCAGCTCGTTCTTGATCTTCTTTTCCAGAGCGTTGTGGATCAGCTTGAGCTGGTTGTCCTTCTGCAGCATCTCACGGCTGATGTTCAGGCTCAGGTCCTGACTGTCCACGATGCCCTTGACAAAGCTGAAGTAGTCGGGCAGCAGGTCGGCGCATTTCTCCATGATGAGGACGCCGGATGCGTACAGAGCCAGACCCTTTTCGTAGTCCTTGGTGTAGAAGTCATAGGGGCGGTGGCTGGGTACGAAGAGCAGGGCGTTATAGTTTGCAGTACCCTCGGTGCGGCTCACGATGACGCGGGCGGGGTCGGCGTAGTCGCTGAACTTATCCTTGTAGAAGTTTGCATACTCCTCGTCGGTGACTTCGCTCTTCTGCTTCTTCCAGATAGGCACCATGCTGTTCAGAGTTTCCAGCTCGGTGTAGGTCTCCCACTCGGGCTTGTAGTCGTCGGGCTTGGGGTCGGGTTCGGGCTTCTGACGGCTCTTCTCCCGCTCCATCTGGATGGGGTAGCGCACATAGTCGCTGTACTTCTTGACGATGGCCACGATGCCGTACTCGTCGAGGAAGTTGTCGTAGTTGTCGGTCTCCGTGTCGGGCTTGATGTGGAGGATGATGTCGGTACCGGCAGTCTCCTTCTCAGCAGGCTCAAGCTCATAGCCGTCAGCACCGCTGGACTCCCACTGCCAGGCCTCGTCGGAGCCGTAAGCCTTGGAGATGACCGTCACTTTGTCGGCCACCATGAAGGCGGAGTAGAAGCCGACACCGAACTGACCGATGATGTCGATGTTCTCGTCCTTGTTGTCCTTCTTAAAGTCGAGGGAGCCGGAGTGGGCGATGGTGCCGAGGTTCTGCTCCAGCTCTTCCCGGGTCATGCCGATGCCGTTATCGGAGATGGTCAGGGTGCGGCTGTCCTTGTCGCGGGTGAGCAGGATGCGGAAATCGCCTTTGTTCATGCCGACAGAAGTGTCGGTCAGGCTCTTATAATACAGCTTGTCGATGGCGTCCGAAGCGTTGGAGATCAGCTCACGCAGGAAAATTTCCTTGTTGGTGTAGATGGAGTTGATCATCATGTCCATCAGCTTTTTGCTCTCGGCCTGAAATTCTTTTTTCGCCATAATACAAAACCTCTTTTTATCAGATTCAATGCCAGCACCTGGAGCACATGACTGCTTGCAGGAACTTAGCACTCATAACTTTCGAGTGCTAATATACACCGCTGAGAGACAAAAATCAAGGGGTTTCATAAAAAGTTCAAAAAACTTTCCTTTCGGGGCCAAAGCCGCCTTTACTTTCCCGCGCCAAAGCCGTATAATGGGCCGGAATGACAGACCTGTTTATAAGGAGGATGAAGGATGCAGCAGATAGAGCTGGAACTTGCAGGCGGCGGTGTGCTGACGGTTTCCCTGCGGGCGTCGCTGGACGCCATGCCCGCCGTGAAGCAGCGGCCTTTGGTGCTGGTGGTGCCGGGCGGCGGCTACGACCATGTCAGCCCCCGGGAGGGCGACCCGGTGGCCCTGCAGTTTGCGGCGGCGGGTTATCACACCGCCGTGCTGACCTACAGCGTGGGGGAGGGGGCGCAGAACTACCAGCCTCTCCGACAGCTGAACGAAGCGCTGGCTCTGCTGCGGCAGAATGCGGGAGAGTGGCACATCCTGCCGGATAAGATCGCCGTCTGCGGCTTCTCGGCGGGCGGACATCTGGCCCTGTCCGGCGCGGTGCTGGACATTCCGGGCGAGACGGCCCAGCAGAGGCCCAATGCAGTGATCCTGGGCTACCCGGTCGTCACGGCAGGGGAGTTTGCCCACCGGGGCAGCTTCGTCCGGCTGGCGGGCAGCGAGGATGCTGCCGCACAGCAGGCGTTCACCTTGGAGGATAAGGTGACCTCCGACACACCGCCGGTCTTCGTCTGGCATACCATGGAGGATAAGACCGTTCCGGTGGAGAACACGCTTCTCCTGCTGGCCGCCCTGCGGAGGGCGGGCGTGCCGTGCGAGGCACATCTGTTCGAGAAGGGCGCTCACGGCACCAGCATCAGCACCGCCGAAGTGGATGCCGCCGACCCTCACCGCGCCCATTGGGTGGCTCTCTGCCTCGAGTGGCTGGGGGAGACGTTTGGGTTCAAACTGAGTTGAATTTGGACATTCCTACAAAAAATTCATAAATTTATGGTTGACCTGCCCAAGATTTGAGCGTATACTGGTCAGCGGAAACAAACGAGGAAGAAGGAAACATACATGGAAAAGAAGATCTCGGTCAAAGACCTGCTGATGCAGGCATTCCTGACGGGCTGGGAGCTCTCCGACAAGAGCATCGCTCAGGACGAATATCTGCAGAGCGCCATTCAGGTCATCGAAGTGCTGCAGGTGGAGCCGGAAAACGTCTACGCGGAAGAGGGCCTCGGCCTGACCGACGGCGACGAGGTAGACCATCTGGACGACCTGCTCCGGGCCGACGGCCAGTGGCTGTATTACGGCGTGGAGGCGGAGAATTTCTTCCTCATCCAGTGGTACCCGGACGAAGCATCCGCCAAGGCAAAACTGGCACAGCTCGAGGAGCTGGGCGACGGCAAGCAGTACCTCGTGGACCTGAGCCTCAAGCGCACGAACCCCACCGAGGCCGAGAATTTCGGCAATTCCAACCCGGTGCAGCTGAGAAGCTGACCTTGTGCGAAAGCCTCTCCCTTTGGGAGAGGTGGCATCGCTTGCGATGACGGAGAGGGCAAGCCTGTTGCGATAGAGCCGCTGTACAGCGATAAGCAGACCCTTTGCGAGAGCGATATTATCGCCGCGTCAACACGACTCTCTGCCAGCGTCCTTGCCCTCTCAGGCGCTCACGCGCCAGCTCTCCCAAGGGGAGAGCCTTTTATGATGGAAAGAAAGGAAACTTTTCAATGCAGCTTTCTGATATGGAGCGTCAGCGCCTCACCGCCATTCTGGCCCAATATGACCAGCACCCCGAAGTGCAGCGGATGCGGGAATTTATCCAGCACGGCGATGTGACCACCTACCAGCACTGCAAGAATGTGGTGCTGGTGAGCTTCTGGCTCAACCGCCGCTTCCATCTGGGCGCGGATGAGACGTCGCTGGCCGTGGGGGCCTTCCTTCATGACTTCTATCTCTACGACTGGCACAAGCGCAGCTCTTTCCGGGGCCTGCGCCGCCTGTTCGAGATGCACGGCTTTGCCCATCCCGGCTCTGCCTGCGTCAATGCCGAGCGGTGCTTTGCCATCACCAGAAAAGAGCAGAACATCATCTCGAGCCATATGTGGCCCCTGACCTTCCGCCATGTCCCCACCTGCCGGGAGGCGGTCATCGTCTGCCTGGCCGACAAATACTGCGCCGTGCTGGAAAGTATGTTCCAGCGCACCCGGGTGGCCGATACCGATGCCGGGGAGAACGAGTGGTAAGGGCCTTGTCTGATACGAAAATGAGCTGCTGTACGTTACGTACAGCAGCTCATTTTTTATAATTTCTTATACCCCGCAGGCTCGTCGGCTTTGGCGCGGCGCTCCATCAGGTAGGTGTCCAGCCAGCGGCCATGACAGTCCCGGGCGATGCGTTCCCGCCGCCCCACCACCCGGAAGCCGCACTTCGTGTGGAGGCCGAGGCTGGCGGTGTTGTCCTGCAAAACGGTGGAGTGTAAGGTCCAGTAGCCCTCTTTTTCCGATTCCTCGCAGAGGGCCGTCAGCAGGCGGGAGCCGAGGCCCCGGCCCCGGAACTTCTCGCCGACGTAGATGCTCACCTCGGCCACGCCCCGGTAGCACCAGCGGGGGTCTACCCGCCGCAGTGCGGCCCAACCGGCCAGTTCGCCGCCGTCCAGAATGACGAGGCGGCATTCTTTGATGTGAAAGGCGTCCCACGCCGTGTAGGGCGGGCAGGTGGTCTGGAAGGTGGCGTGCTCCGTGGCGATGCCCTCTGAATAGATCTCGGACACAGCGTCCCAGTCTTCCGGCTCCATGGGCCGGATGGTGATATTGCTCATGATATTCTTTCCCGGCAGAGCGCCCCAATGCGCCCTGCATCATTCCTCTTGTCTCAGTATAGCAGATGCAGCCCGTCCGCGCAATGGCCGCTTATTCCAGCCCCGGCAGGGTGTCCAGCACCGGGATGCCCAGGCTGTGCAGGAAGGCTTTCTTTTCCTCGATGGCGGGGACGACGTCCAGCTCCGAGGGGGCGTGGGCGTCGCAGCCCACGATGGCCTTGACGGGGTACTCCGCCGCGATGCGCCAGAACTCGTCCCGGGTGTAGCCCAGAGAGCCGTCGGGACGGTCCTGCAAGGTCAGACCGGCCATGTTGTACTCGAGGGGGATGTCCAGCCGCGCCGCTGCGGCACAGATGTCCCGGCAGGCTTTCTCGGCGTCGGCGTCGAAGGCCGTCACCCGGTTCAAAAAGAGGTCGGGGTGGGCCAGATACCGGTAAAGCCCCGTTTCCAGCGCTTCCACCACCTGTTCGGCATACCGCCTGCCGTGGGCCGTAGAGGTGCTGCCGCCGAAGCGGCTGGCTCTGGAGTCCTGCTCGTCGGTGGTGTCGTAGTGGCAGCCGAGGATGAGATATTCGATGTCCAGCCGCTCCATCTCTTCCCTGAGCCAGCCCAGATAGGCCGGGAAATACTCCGCCTCGAGGCCGATGCGGATGTGGAGTTTGTCGGCATATTTCTCCCGCAGCCTGCGCAGGGTCAGGACATAATCGTCCAGCTGGGAGGGCAGCATCCGGATGCGGCTGACGAAGCCCGGCGTCGCGTAGGCCCAGGGGGTGTGGTCAGAAAACCCCAGCACCTTGAAGCCGCAGCGCAGGGCCGTGAGGATGTATTCCTCCTCGGTGCCTTCGGCGTGGCAGCAGCGGGTGGTGTGGGTGTGGTAATTGGTCAGCATGACAGGGCTCCCTCCCGGGCAGAAATTTTTTGACAATCAGCACCGTTGTGATACAATAGAGTATATACCCGTTTGGGGCAGGGACTATTATAGACCTCTTTGCCGGAAAATGCAATGAAGGCTGCTCTGAAAAAGGAGAAATGAAGATGGATTGGAAACGAATCGCTGCCTCTGTGCTGATGCTCGGTGTCCTCGCCGTCCCGGCCTCAGCAGCCAGCATCACCCCCCAGACCACCATGAAGGAGATCCGCGACGACCCCGACATCAAGGCCAGCGGTCTCTATACATACACCTACGTGTGGGAGCGGGACTGCGAAAAGCTCTCCACCAGCCGCGACGACGAGACGCTGACCGAGGTGGTCGGCAAGACCTCCGCCGGAGCCTGCGCAGCGGGCCTCAACTATCTGGCTCAGGTCTACCACGACGGCACCCGGGTGACCTATCCGCTCTATTCGGAAGAGGAGATCGCCGCCGTGCCTGCCCGCGCTCATGCGGAGCTGTATTACTGCCCGGCCCAGCAGCCGGGGGCTAAGTTTGCCATCGTGCTGTCGGGCAACGCGCTCTACTACAGCGGCGAGCTGCGGGGCGGCGTGTCCACGGCGTGGGAGCTGCACGAGCGGGGCTATGCCGTCTTCTCGCTGCGCTACCGCATCGGATGGGAGGCCGGGGACGACGCTCCGCTGGAAGACCTGGCCCGGGCCATCCGCTTTGTGATGGACAATGCCGACACCTTCGGCGTCTCTACGGAAGACTACGCCCTGCTGGGCTACTCCTCCGGCGGACAGATCGCAGGCGTCTTTGGCAATGAGGAAAAGGGCTGGGGCCGCTATGGTGTGCCGAAGCCTGGCGTATTGCTGCTGGTCTACCCCATCAACAACTTCCTTGGGGCAAAGCCTGCCTACCATCTCCTGATGGATACCGACCGGCTGGAAAGACGCTACTATTCCTACACCGTCTCGAAGCTGGTGACGCCGGACTATCCGCCCACCTTCCTGTGGTACGGCAGGAATGACACCATGCTGAAAGCCTTCGTCTACCCCCTGCAGGGGCCGACCCTTGCAAAGGCACTGGAAGCCAGCGGCGTCCCCAACCGGGTGGAAGTTTACGACAACGCCAAACACGGCATCGGCATCGGCGTGGGGACGGACGCCGAGGGCTGGGTGGAACGTGCTGCCGAGTTCTGGCAGAGCGTTTCGGAATAACAGGAGGGAAAGAATATGTACGACTGGAATGAAGCTGTCCGCAGCCTGAATGTGGGCCTGCCCGACGACATCGCCCGGCTGAAAGCGGCCGGATATTATCAGGAGGCCATCGCCCGCATCGACCGGCTGCTGGCCGAGGACTGGACAAAGACCCAGAACGGCCCGGCGTCCAACGGCATCGCCCCGCCGGAGGGGTATGTCCCGCCCGAGAACCCCACGCCCCACGGTGTGGACGCCCTGCGGGAGGCCCTGACTGTCCAGAAGGAGATCATGCGCCGACTGCCCGGGGAATACTGCTGGACGGAAGCCGAGGCCATCGCCCGGATGCAGGAGCGGGTCAGGGACTTCACGGCAGAGGAATTTAAGAAGCTCGACTGGGAGGGCCGGATGGACTGGCGGTTCGTGGAAGGGGAGAAGCGGTATCAGGCCCGGTTCGCCGAGACGCTGCTGGCCACCCACGCCGACCTCGCCGCCCGGAAGCTGACGCCGGACGCCCCCAACAACAAGAACGAAGAGCGTCACCGCCTCCACGAGAAGATGGAGCGGGAGGGGAGCGCCAGCGCCGACATCACCCTCCGCACCAGCATCCGGATGTCCGACGAAGCCTTCGCCGCCGCGCTGGAAAAGGCGAGGGCAGAGGGCAGAGACGCCGTCCACGTCCGGGCATGGCTGGCCCTGCCTGCCGCCTGCCCGTCCCAGAGCCATATCACGCTGGACCGCTTCACCGAGACGCCCGGCCATATCGCCGCCGAGGACGCGCCCCAGCGCACCGTCTGCTGGGAGGCCGACTTGACCGAGAACCGCACCTTCGGGGCCGAGTACAGCTACCGGGAGACGGCAGTCTACGCCGACCCGCTTTCCTTCACGCCCGACCCGGAGCAGCCCGAGTTCTACACCGGCGAGGAAGCGCCCCACATCGTCTTTACGCCCTACCTGCGGGCGCTGGCGGCTCAGCTCACCGAGGGAATCACCAGCCCGGCGGAGAAGGCGAAGCGCATCTACGATCATGTCACCCTGAACGTCCGGTATCACTTCCAGCCGTCCTATTTCGTCCATGAGTCCATCGCCGAGAACTGCGCCCGCAGCCGCCGGGGAGACTGCGGCATCATGGCGCTGACCTTCATCACCCTCTGCCGCATCGCGGGCATCCCGGCCCGGTGGGAGAGCGGCTTTGCAGTGGCCCCGGGGGACGCGGGCTGTCATGACTGGGCGCGGTTCTACGTCGCCCCCAGGGGCTGGATGTATGCCGACTGCTCCTACGGTGCCTCCATGGCCCGCCGGGGCGATGAAGTGCTCCGCCGCCACTATTTCGGCAGTCTGGATACGGGCCGCATGGTGGCAAACAGCGCCTTTGAAGCGCCCTTCGACCCGCCGATGCTGGGCTTCCGCAGCGACCCCTACGACAACCAGAGCGGCGAGATGGAGGCCGACGGCGTGGGCCTGTACGGTGACGATACCGTGACCACCAAAGAAGTTTTGAAGTTTGAGGAAGTAGAATAAATGGAATTTCTCGCAATGCTGTATACCGTCCTGCTGGTGGCCATCTGCCTGATGATGGCGGTGCTGCTCTTCCGCAGCGGACGCCCCACCGGCGGGCTGGACGAAGCCGACTGCGAAGAGCTGAAAGACTGGCTCGAAGAGCAGCTGGCCGCTCAGGCCAAAGAGTTCAACGCCCGTCAGGACGCCATCGCCCAGCAGAACTACGCCGCCATCCGCAGCGTCAGCGAGACGCTGCAGACGGCTGTGCAGGGCATGAGCACCACCCTCGGTCAGGGGCAGGACAGCCAGCAGCGCATCCTGGAGCGGCGTCTGCAGAGCCTCGAGCAGGCCAACAACCAGCAGATGGAGCAGCTGCGCCGCGCCATGGTCGAGAGCATGACGGCATTGCAGGCTGAGAACACCCGCAAGCTGGACGAGATACGCCACACGGTGGACGAGCAGCTTCAGGACGCTTTGCAGAAGCGGGTGACGGAAAGCTTCAAGGCCGTCAACCAGCAGCTCGAGCAGGTGTACAAGGGCCTTGGCGAGATGCAGTCCCTCGCCGCCGACGTGGGCGGCCTGAAGCAGGTGCTCTCGGGCGTCAAGACCCGGGGCATCCTCGGCGAGATCCAGCTGGGCGCGATCCTGGAAGAGATCCTCGCCCCGGAGCAGTACGACACCAACGTGGCCACCATCCCGGGCAGCACCCAGCGGGTGGAATACGCCATCCGGATGCCGGGTGCCGACGGCGGCAGCGTCTGGCTCCCCATCGACTCCAAGTTCCCCGGCGACACCTACGCCCACTTACAGGACGCCTACGCTTCCGGCGACGCGCAGGCCGTGGAGGATGCCCGCCACGCCCTCGAGCTGGTGCTCCGCAGCGAGGCCAGAGACATCCGGGAAAAGTACGTCGAGCCGCCCTATACCACGGCGTTCGGCATCCTGTTCCTGCCCTTCGAGGGCCTGTATGCCGAGGTGGTGAACGCGGGGCTGCTGGAGGTGCTGCAGCGGGACTATCAGGTCAACGTGGCAGGCCCCAGCACCATGGCGGCCCTGCTGAACAGCCTGCAGATGGGCTTTAAGACCCTTGCCATCCAGAAGCGCTCCGGCGAGGTCTGGCAGCTGCTGGGCGCGGTGAAGACGGAGTTCGACAAGTTCGGGCAGGGCCTCGCCAAGATGCAGCAGCGTCTGCGCCAGACCGACGAAGAGCTGGACCAGCTCATCGGCGTCCGCAGCCGGGCCATCAGCCGGAAGCTGCGCAGCGTCCAGAGCCTCGACGAGGCCAGCGCCAGCGCCCTTTTGGAGATAGACGACATGAACGAGCTGCCGAAAGCACTCTCTGAGACCAGCGAGACATCTGGCAAAGTGGGAGAATATTGACGTAGTGACGGTCAAAAGTGCACTTTGCCAGGGTGGCAAACTGGCCTGAGCTGGCAAACTGACCACTTTGCCAGATATGAGCACTTTGCCAAGTTGGCAAAGTGGGAAAATATAACGTATCTATATTATTATTTTGTCACTTTGCCACATAATCTACCGCAGTAGAACGTCATTCGGCCATCCGGCCTGATAAATAGTTGACGAAGACGGCAGACTGTGCTATACTGAGACGATTCTTAAAATAATTGCCGGCCATGGCAGACCATACACACCAATAACAGAGAGGAAATGTGCTTATGAGCGTAAAGAACATCAGCAGCGCCATTCTGGGCGTGGGCGTGGACGATACCACCATCGATCTGTTTGAGAGCCAGTACCCGGTCCCCACCGGCGTCAGCTACAACTCCTACGTCATCCGGGACGAGAAGACCGCCATCCTCGACACCGTGGACGCGCGTGCCACCGACGAGTGGATGGCGAACGTCACCGAGGCACTGGCAGGGGAGAAGCCCGCCTACCTCGTCGTCCACCACATGGAGCCTGACCACGGCGCGAATGTGGCCCGCCTCGCCGCCCTCTACCCCGAGATGCAGGTGGTGGGCAACGCCAAGACCTTCCAGTATATGGAGCAGTTCTTCGGCCCGGAGGCCATCGCCAAGGAGCGCCGCGTCGTCGTGAAGGACGGCGAGAGCCTTTCGCTGGGCGCTCACACCCTGACCTTCGTGTTTGCACCCATGGTCCACTGGCCCGAGGTCATGGTGAGCTATGAGTCCACCGAAAAAGTCCTCTTCTCCGCCGACGGCTTTGGCCGCTTCGGCGCGGTGGCAAAGTTCGACGAGAAGGCCGACTGGGCCAGCGAGGCCCGCCGCTACTACCTGAATATCGTGGGCAAGTACGGCCCGCAGGTGCAGGCTCTGCTGAAAAAGGCCGCTGCGC
>OGNY01000872.1_pt1 | contig 23125 bp, 10 predicted proteins | sample 1573551 | NCBI WGS metagenome assembly OGNY01 (sample SAMEA2581885, study PRJEB24529) | metagenome | biome: Human gut stool | place: China | collected 2011
ATATAGCTAAATAACAGATAATGAAGAAACTTGTATTTTTATTTCTCTCTTTGTTGGCAGCCGGAGGTATATTCCAGGCGTGCGACGATTCAAAGACTTACGCTGAAATGTTGGAGGACGAAAAGAATGCGGTGAATAAATTCATCAAAGATAAAAGAATCCAGATCATTTCACAGGACGAATTTGAGAAGAATGATACTGTCACCGATTTGATCCGGAACGAATACGTTGCCCTCTCCGATGGTGTATATATGCAGATTGTAGATCGTGGAAGTGCCGAGAACAAAACGGATACTTTCGCTAACAACAATGAAATCTGCGTCCGTTATATCGAAGAAGATATAATGACACGCGACACTACCTGTTTCAATGTCTTCCTCGAAGAGTGGGGAGATGCAAATCAGCTTTACACGAATCCCGCTGTATTCCGTTATGTAGCCGAAGGCAGCTATGTGTACGGTACTTTCATACAAATGGACTATTACTGGGCAAGTTATTATCAGTCAACAGCAGTACCTGCAGGCTGGCTGCTTGCACTACCTTTTGTGCGCAACTACGCTCACGTACGTTTGATCGTTCCTTCCAAGGTAGGACATTCATCAGCACAACAATACGTCAATCCATACTATTATGATATTTGGACATTCAGCAAAGCACTGAATTAACCCCCATATAAATCTTAGTTAAAAGACCTATGACTCTAATCAAATCTATCTCTGGAATCCGCGGAACTATTGGCGGAGGAGCGGGTGAGGGACTAAATTATGCTACTTTGATTCGTAAGACCTGTAAGGCACAAAGCAACAAAATTGTAGTGGGACGCGACGCCCGCATCTCAGGTGAAATGGTAAAAAACGTAGTTGTCGGCACACTGATGGGAATGGGCTGGGATGTTGTAGACATCGATCTGGCTTCTACCCCGACTACCGAGCTGGCTGTGACGATGGAAGGCGCCTGTGGCGGTATCATCCTGACAGCTTCTCACAACCCCAAACAGTGGAACGCACTGAAACTACTCAATGAACATGGAGAATTCCTGAATGCGGAAGAAGGCAACGAAGTACTTCGTATTGCTGAGGCTGAGGAATTCGACTATGCCGATGTAGACCACTTGGGATCTTACCGCAAAGACCTGACTTATAATCAAAAACATATCGACAGCGTACTGGCTCTCGAACTGGTAGATGTGGAAGCTATCAAGAAAGCGAATTTCCGTGTAGCTATCGACTGTGTAAACTCTGTAGGAGGTATTATCCTTCCGGAACTCCTGGAACGTCTGGGTGTGAAACATGTAGAGAAACTCTATTGTGAACCTACCGGAAACTTCCAGCATAACCCCGAACCACTTGAAAAAAACCTGGGTGACATCATGAACCTGATGAAAGGTGGAAAAGCGGATGTTGCATTCGTTGTAGACCCGGATGTTGACCGTCTGGCTATGATCTGCGAGAACGGTGTCATGTACGGTGAAGAATATACATTGGTTACTGTAGCCGATTATGTATTGAAGCATACTCCGGGCAATACGGTTTCTAATCTGAGTTCTACCCGTGCTTTGCGTGATGTAACCCGCAAATACGGTATGGAATATAGCGCCTCTGCTGTAGGAGAAGTAAATGTAGTCACCAAGATGAAAGCAACTAATGCTGTAATTGGTGGTGAAGGAAACGGTGGAGTGATCTATCCTGCCAGCCATTACGGACGTGACGCCTTGGTAGGTATCGCTTTATTCCTCAGCCATCTGGCTCACGAAGGAAAGAAGGTGAGCGAGCTTCGTGCTACTTATCCTCCTTATTTCATTGCCAAGAACCGGGTAGACCTGACACCGGAAATCGATGTGGATGCTATCCTGGCTAAAGTAAAGGAAATCTATAAGAACGAAGAAATCAATGACATCGACGGTGTGAAGATAGACTTTGCTGATAAGTGGGTGCACCTGCGCAAGAGCAACACGGAAGCGATCATCCGTGTGTACAGCGAGGCTTCGACTATGGAAGCTGCTGAAGAGATCGGTCAGAAGATTATGGATGTAATCAATGAACTAGCCAAGTAACAGCGATCAACTAGCTTTGAGCATAATAAGAGAGGGAGGACTAATAAACGAGTCCTCCCTTTTTTCATGTCTTTCTGAGATACCTATTTGTTAATGTGAGGTTTGTAACCGCTGAAGGCGAAAAAAACTTTTGGTAATTTGCTACCGAAAATATACCTTTGTGCATATTATTATCTGATTACTTTCCAAAATGCTATGAGAATACGCCTGATTCTAGTTTTTATCACATTGATTTGTCCATTGATTAGCATAGCTGACAATGTAAAGGATGCCTATCTTTTCCAAAAGGTGGACTACCAGCAGGGATTGTCCAATAGCGCTGTACTTTGTCTTTTTCAGGATAATGAGGGATTGATGTGGTTTGGTACCTATGATGGGGTAAATTGTTACGATGGGAAAAGTATGGAAGTGTTTCGTTCAGACTTTTCGGAACAAAAGACGCTGAGCAATAACATTATTCATTCTATTCAGCAGGCAGACAGCAGTTGCTTATGGATAACTACACATTTGGGAGCCAATCGTTTTTCGAAGGATTCACGGCAGGTAATCTGCAATTACGAATTTGACACTGATTTCGTGATTCATTCCAACCATGCAGGTAATACATGGGCGTTGAGTTATGACTGGATTGCCTATTACAATACCCACCATCGCCGTTTTGTGCGGATTCCGATGCCCGATATTAAAATGCTGAAAGTAGATGTTCGCGCGTTTGTTACCGACGAAGGTGAATTATACCTTTTCCCTTATGAAAGCGGTGACCTGTATCGTTTCTCTTTAAACTCTTTCGATCAGGATACCTTGTCTACGCGTCTCACTACTACTCCCTCACATTTTCACTCCAAGCAGATACAGTATGTCTGCTATCAGAATGGTGTATTCTGTTTCTATGATTCGGATTATGATCTTTTTGTGTATGATATATCAAGAAAGTCTAAGATTTACATCCGTAACATTGGTGAGATGGTTCATAAATATGGGCAAATAACGGGAATTGTACCTTTCTATGAGGATATTGTTATCGCATTCCAGACGAATGGTCTGATTCGCTTGCGTCTTTCTCAAAAGTATGCAGAGGAGATTATCGATCAGAATATGCGTATCTATGGTATTTATAATGACTCCCGGCAAGGGGTACTGTGGGTAGGAACCGACGGGCAAGGAGCCATTATGTATTCCAAGAAGTATTCTATTGCCACTAATCTGATGTTAAACAGTTTCTCACCTAATTTGACCCGTCAGGTAAGGTCGATAATGACCGACAAATACGGGGGACTTTGGTTTGGAACAAAGGGAGACGGGCTGCTGCATGTGAAAAACTATCGGGACGGGGTACACGCATCCAACACAGAGGTTTACTCGCTGGATAAAAAGCAGAATGCGATGTCGTATGTCAAGCAGAACAGGGAATTTCAGGTATACTCCATGTTGGAGAGCCGTTATAGGAATGGATTCTGGGTTGGAACCGGCTCTTCGGGCTTGTGCTATTATTCTTTTGATAATGGAAAGTTGCATGAACTTTCAAATAGGGAAACAGGAACTGGAGGAGAAGTGGCAGAAGTGCATTCCATCTTTGAGGAAAGCGACAGTGTCCTTTATCTGGCGACTTCGGGTAAAGGTTTTTATAAAGTAATAGTAGATAACAGTAAGCAGGACGTTCAAATCAAATCGTGGAAGAATTATCGTTTTTACCATGAGCAACAAGAGCTTAACCTCTTTTATAGTATGGTGCCACAAGGAGATTCCCTGTTGTGGCTGGGAAGCAGGCAAAAGGGATTGATACGTTTTGACCGGAAAACGGAAGAGTATCAGATCTATTCCCTGAATGAGATTCTGCATAAATCTGTTGACGATATTCTCTGTTTGCACTGGCATGGAGAGCAATTGTATGTGGGCACTACCTCCGGCTTGGTGCGCGTTACTTTTAAAGAACGCAAACTGGAAGCGGATTATATCGGTCGTGAACAAGGGTTGCTTAATGACATGATTCATAGTATTCTGGAAGATGCCAACGGGCTGCTGTGGCTGGGTACGAATCGCGGACTGATCAAATTCAATCCGGAAAATTCATTTTCTCATGCCTATTATTACAGCGGAGGCATTCAGATAGGAGAGTTTAGCGATGATGCATATTACCGTTGTCCATATACCGGTTGTCTTTTCTTCGGAGGAATCGACGGATTGCTCTACCTTGATAAGAAGGTGTCGGCAGCACCGGAATATTATCCGGAAATATTATTGCGTAAGCTGATCATAGAAAAGACATTTGTCAATTTGCAAGACCATTATTTGCCGGACAGGAAAGGGCTGCGGATGCAGGGAGCCAATCTTTCGTTTTCTTTATTCTTTGTTGTACCTGATTATGCCAGTGGTGGCGATGTGGAATACTCGTATATGCTCGAAGGTTATGATAAGGACTGGGGAGCTTTCAGCAGTGTGAATGAAGCATCCTATTTCAGCGTCCCGTCCGGAGATTATCTGTTTAAGGTTCGCTATAAGAAAGATGTGTTTGCTACAGAATACAAGACCTTCACGATTCCCGTACACATTCTGCCCCCTTGGTATCGCACAGTGTATGCGTACATTGTTTATATACTATTGGGTATCGTATTGGTAATGTATGTGATTCATCTTTTCCGCAAGTATTTTCGTCATGAACGGATGATGAAGAAACTGCTGGAGTCGGAAAATCGAAATATATCTCTGGCGGCGGATAGTTATCAGGCGCGTGAGGTGCTCAATACTTGTACTCTCATTTATCAGGCTTGTGATCAGCTAAACGACAAGAATATCTCCTCTGAAGGACATGCAGAGAAAATAGGTCAGATTCGTGAATCCGTGATGTCCTTGCTCTTTGGGTGTGGGTTGGGTGATGAATGTTTCCGTTTGTTGTCGTCGCTGCATTTTTCGGTTTCGGGGCGTTTGTCTCTTTTGAAGTTGGCGGAAGAGGTGCTTCAAGTACTTGAAAAAGAAGGCCATGATGTCTCTTCGATACAGTTAGACATTCCGGAAAATTTCACATATCCCGCCTATAAGAATGCGTTACGTTGTATCCTTTATTTCAGTTACCTTTATATTTCCAGTTGTAAGACAGAGAAGGTATCGGTGACGGTGACAGAAGAAGCAGGTTGTATGATGCTGACATTTGTTTCTCCGGATGAAACAGTGAAAGGATTGAAGGATGTATTGTCCGGAGAAGAACTCTTGTCTATCAGGGCGAAAGATTCGGATGATATGTTCAGGATACGGACCATGCAACGTTTCGTGTTTTCTGCATTGAAGCAGCAGAATAGTGTGATGCGCTATATAACCCCTGTAGGGCAGGATAATCAGTTGACTATCACATTTGATCCGGTTGTTGTGGCAGAGCAGAATGAAGTGAGAAAAACAGTTTTGTTGTTGGAAGACAGGGAAGAGATCGTCTGGTTGATCAGTGCGTTACTTTCCGATGAGTATGAAGTCCGTTCAGTGCGGAGTGTGCAGTTGGCATTTGACGAGATGCATAAGTCCGCACCGACTTTATTTCTGGTGGATATGCTTATGTATGCCGATGCGGAAAGTACTTTTATAAAGTATGTCAATAAGAATCGTTCTATGTTGTCGAGGACAGCGTTTATTCCGATGTTGACATGGAAAGTCAGTGCGTCTATGCAGCGGGAGTTGATTCTATGGGCAGATTCTTATATTGTTCTTCCTTATGATATACCATTCCTGAAAGAAACGATCCATAAAGTGATTTATGGCAAGCGGGAAGCCAGACAGATTTATATGGAAGACCTGGAAGGCTGGGCAGATTCTATTGTTTGTACCACTACGGAGCAGGCGGATTTTGTCAGGAAGTTCTTGCAGGTCATGGAGCAGAATCTGGATCGTGAAGATTTGGGCTCCACGTTTGTGGCAGAACAAATGTTGATGAGTTCCCGTCAGTTCTACCGGAAGTTTAAGGAGATTTCGGGTATGTCACCCAGCGATTTGATTAAAGATTACCGGATGGAGAAGGCCGCCCGTTTGTTGCAGAACGAGGAACTGTCTATTCAGGATGTAATTTCCGATGTAGGTATATCCAGTCGTGCTTACTTCTACAAAGAGTTTACCCGTAAGTTTGGCGTAACTCCTAAGGTATATAGAGAGAAGCTTTTAGGGAATGACACTCATAAAAATCAGGAGTGAACAGCCAGGAAGCGGTCTGGTATTAGTTGCCAAGAAATAAATTCCCATGCTGATCTGTGCTGCTTTTTAAGGTTGGTCTCCTTTGTACTCTCTTTTGTTTTCCATTATTTATTATTCTGATATATAGGGTATTATCCAGTACTCTATTTTACCATCTGTACTTTAAACAGACATTTTTTCTCTTCTCTGTTTTTTGGCGCACAGGAGTATCTCATTTCTTTGGCTATTCCTTTAATTTGCGTCAACGTATTAAACGTATTTGGTAACCTTATTATTATTAATTAAAAACAAGTAGTATGAATTTGTTTGGAATGAAAAAACATCGCATCAGGTCATTATGGCTACTGCTATTGTTACTTACGTGTAGTGTAACAGTATGGGCGCAAGGAAGTTCCGTCACAGGCCGTGTCTCTGATGAAAAAGGAGAACTGCTCATAGGGGTGAGTGTTCAGGAAAAAGGTACAACGAATGGTACCATTACCGATATGAATGGTCAGTATACCTTGAAGCTTTCAACAGGGAATCCTATTCTGCTCATATCTTATATAGGATATAAGCCGCAAGAGGTAAAGGTAGCAAAGCAAAAAATCGTAGATGTCGTTTTGGTGGAAGATGTGTCGTCACTGGATGAAGTGGTAGTAGTGGGTTACGGCAATCAGCGTAAAGTATCCGTGGTAGGCGCTCAGTCTACGATGGATGTGAAAGACATTAAGATGCCTGCTGCAAGTCTGTCTTCTGCTATTTCCGGACGCATTGCCGGGGTGGTTGCCGTTCAGCGTAGCGGCGAACCCGGTCACGATGAATCGGATATCTGGATTCGTGGTTTATCTTCCTTGCTCGGACAGAGTTCCAGTCCCCTTGTGCTCGTTGATGGGGTAGAACGTAGTTTCAACAATATCGACCCTGAAGATATCGAATCGTTTACAGTGCTGAAAGACGCTTCCGCAACTGCAGTATATGGTGTACGTGGTGCCAACGGAGTCGTGATTGTGAAAACCAAACCCGGTAAAGTAGGCAAACCGCAGTTTAGTGTGGACTATTACGAAAGTTTTACCCGCCTGACCAAGAAAGTAGATATGGCAGATGCCTACACTTACATGGATGCACGCAACGAGGCGCAGATGAATACAAGCGGTACACTTAAATATTCGGCTGCTTATATCGAAGCGACAAAGAAGGCCAACGGTTTATTGCCGAATGACAATCCCCGATTGTATAATCCTTACCTGTATCCGGCCATCGACTGGGCAGATAACCTGTTCAATGACTGGGGACACAACCGTCGCGGGAATATTAATATCCGTGGTGGTGTACCTAATGCAAACTATTATGCTTCATTGAGTTACTACGGAGAAACCGGTATGACCCGCAACTTCAAGCTGGAGAACTACAATACTCAGATGAAGTATGACCGTTATAACTTCACCTCCAACCTGAATCTGAAGCCGACTTCCAAGACGACGGTTGATCTGGGTTTTTCCGGTTATCTGGGACAGGGACACTATCCGCAGAGCAGCACCAGTTCGCTGTACGCAGCCTGTATGGATGTGAATCCGGTTATTTATCCTTTGTTGCTGCCCAACGGTACCGTGTCCGGTATCAACTCACAGCAAAAGTTCAACCCTTACGGTCTGCTGGCTCGCGGAGGTTATTATGATGAATTTTCCAGCCAGTTAAATTCTAATATCCGCGTGAAGCAGGACTTGGATTTCTGGAAGTGGAGCAAAGGACTTTCCGCTTCTGCCATGGTAGCTTTCGATACTTACAATTCACGTAAGAGAAAGTATAACCGGAATGAACCGATGTACACCTTTGCCGGTAAAACGGATGAAAACGGAATCTGGATAGAAGACACCTTGTTTGATGAAGAAACAGGCGATTACCTCTACTCGGTGCTGAAAGAAGCGGATGGTAGCCTGTCACTTCAGACACCGGAGCAATGGAGCAGCCGCACGGTGTATACAGAAGCATCCTTGAACTATGACCGTAGTTTCGGTGCTCATCGGGTAGGAGGTCTGTTGCTTTACAATCAGAAAGTATATTGGGATTTGAATGCGACGGATGTCATTGGCGGTATGCCTTACAAGCAACGCGGTTTTGCCGGACGTGCTACTTATTCATGGAACGACCGTTACTTCGCAGAATTCAATCTCGGTATCAATGGTTCGGAGAACTTCAGTCCGGGCAAGCGTTATGGTGTCTTCCCTGCTTTTGGTCTGGGATGGGCAGTCTCCAATGAATCTTTCTGGAATCCGGTCCGCAAATACATTTCCTTCCTCAAATTCCGCTATACGGACGGATGGGTCGGCAGTGATACCGCAACAGGCAGACGCTTCATGTATCAGGGGGTGTTCACCGGTCTGACAGGAACCATGTTCGGAACCAATTATACAAGTGCCAACGGTTATGGAGAAGAAAAGTATGGTGTGAATGTCACTTGGTCTAAATCCAGAAAGCAAGACTTGGGTATCGATATCAAGTTCCTGAATGATAATCTGTCCTTTGTAGTCGACTTTTTCAAGGAACGTCGCGACAACATCTTCCTGCAACGCAGTACAATCCCCAGCTACGCCGGATGGATCGAAAACCCTTATGCTAATCTGGGTGTCGTAGAAAATAAAGGTATAGAGCTGGCGATGGACTATACACAACGGCTGGGTAAGAAGACATTCCTTACGGTACGTGGCAATCTGACTTTCAATAAAGACAAGATTATAGAGAACGACGAACCGCCGGTAGACTATCCTTGGATGGAGACACGCGGTACGAATGTAAATGCGACTTGGGGATTCATAGCCGATGGGCTCTTTACCAGTCAGGCGGAGATTGAAGACCATGCTACCCAGTTCGGGACAGTACATGTAGGCGATATCAAATACCGTGACTTGAACGGAGACGGGGTGATCGACAACTATGACAAGACCGTCATCGGACGCGGTGATGTCCCCAGAATCTATTACGGATTCGGTGCTGACCTACAGATCGGAGACTTTTCTATCAGCGCCCTGTTTCAGGGAACCGGACAGGCCGACCGCTATCTGGACGGCATTTGTATCAAGCCTTTCTGGGATGACGAAGGCCGTGACAATGTCTTTGCCAACATCCACGACCGCTGGAGTCCCGACGATCCGACCAATCAAGATGTGTTCTATCCGCGCATGTATGTCGGCAGTGACGCCAACACGAATAATGTTCAGAAAAGTTCGTGGTGGGTGAAAGACGTCAGCTTCCTGCGTCTGAAGCAACTGAACATATCCTATAATATACCGAAAAAGCTGCTGGACAGATGTTTCCTCAAAAGTGCAAGCGTCTACCTCATGGGTACGAATCTGCTTACCTTCTCTAACTTCAAGCTGTGGGATCCGGAGCTGAACTCAAGTAATGGAACAGCTTATCCGAATGTATCCAGCTATTCGGTCGGAGTCAAGTTTAGTTTTTAACCCTAAAGTCAAATAATCGTTATGAAGAATAGAATAAAACAATACCTGTTGGCTGCATCGATGTGTGTCGGACTGACTGCTTGCAGTGATTTCTTTGAACCGATTCCCGGTGTGCAGTTTGGACTGGACGAAACGTTTGCCTCCAAGCAAAGGACGGAAGAATATCTGAACAATGTATACAGCTACGTGCGTGAAGTGACAGATGCCATTCATCCGAACACCTACGGAGGTATCTTTACGGAAGCATCGTTGGACGGAGCAAACCGCTGGAACAAAACGTATGCGGAATGGACCAACGGCTCCTTTAACTCCGCTTCAGCTCAGGCAAGTGAATACTTTTCAAAGTACTATCAGGCAATAGCCAAAGCAAGTACGTTCATCCAGAACGTAGATAAATGTACAGAAGCCGCCGCCTCTACACGTGGAAAGTGGAAATCGGAAGCACGTGCATTGCGGGCATACTATTATTTTGAATTGCTGCGCCTTTACGGTCCCATTCCGTTGATTGGCGAAGATCCCATTCCTTTGGACGCTTCCTTGGAAGAACTGATTAAAGAACGTAATTCGGTAGATGAATGCGTAAACTTCATTGCTACGGAATTGCAGAGCGCCATTGATTCCGGCGATTTGCTCCAGAGAGCCGGAAAGGCAAACCTGGGACGTATGGATGTCGCCACTTGTATGGCACTCAAGGCAAAGCTGTACCTCTATTGGGCAAGTCCGCTTTTCAACGGAAATACGGATCAGGCGTCAGTCAAGAATAAAGACGGCAAACAACTTTTCCCTCAGACCGAAGATAACTCCAAATGGGCTCAGGCACGCGATGCATATGAACGGTTTATGACCTTCGCAACCGGACAGGGATACAAGCTGACCGAGGTCTATACGAATGGAAAACTAGACCCTTATGCTTCGTGCAGGGCTGCGGGCGAGTTTTTCACCACAACCTGGGAAGCTGTTGATGAACTGATTTTTGTGAAACTGAGAGATTTGTACGACTATACCTACTGGGTATGCCCTAAGTTTACCGACTTCCAGGATACCGATGTGACTGGCGGCGGTGGCTATTATACAACACAGGAAACGGTAGACCTGTTCTTTACGAAAGACGGACTGACCATCGAAGAAGATCCCGGCTATGACAAATTCGAGGGCATACCGAGCGCCAACAACTTCACATCCGGAAGATATTATGACCCCAATAACCCTTCCCGTCTTTACTTTGACGCCGATAAGTCCAAAGTGCTGAAACAGTGGAAAGACCGTGAACCGCGCTTTTATGTGAATATTACCTATAGCGGCTCTATCTGGCTGAACGAAGGTAAGTACAATGAGGAAATGCGCACAGACTTCACCAACGGTGCAAACGGAACCTGCGGCAAGTCCAAAGCCTCCGGCGACTGTCCGGATTCGGGATACTTGATCCGTCGGGGTGCGAAAGCTTCTAACAACAACGGCTCGAAACACTTCTCTCCGGTACTTCGTCTGGCAGATATGTATTTGGGATATGCCGAAGCACTTTGTATGTGCAGCGATCTCGACAATGCCCTGACTTATCTGAATAAAATCCGTGTCCGTGCAGGCATCCCCGAATATACATTTACCGCAACAGCCGGCAAAATAACCTGTCCGAAGACACAGACCGATCTGCTGAACCGTATCCGCCGCGAACGTTTGGTTGAACTAGTCTTCGAATGGAACCGCTATTTCGATGTGCGTCGCTGGAAAGTGGCGGAAGGACAGAATGACCCCGAACATTGGATCTATCCGGCATATCACACCGGAGGCGAAGGAGGCAAAGTATACGGTATGAATATGGACAAGGATTATCCGGCATTCTTCGAAAGGACCTCTTTTGAGACTCGTGTAGCATTTACGAAAAAGCAATATTTCATGCCGATACCTTATGATGACCTCCGTCGTATCCCGTCACTGGTACAAAACTTAGGATGGTAATACGATATTCGAACAATAACGCTTAAACAAGAAGATTATGAAACATTGGAAAGATATAGCTTTCGGGTTGTTTGTCTCACTGACACTGGCTGCCTGCTACGGTGAGGAAGACAGCTTCGCAACTCCTGACATCTATAAAGATTATCAGCCTGTACTGAAAGACGGGAATACCGTAGCCGGATATGCGGCTGCCCCTCTCAAAGAGGCGAAATATGATGAGGTGCTGAATGAACTTTACCTCACGTGGGACGGCAGTAACTCTGGCTGGGAAAAGAGAGATGAATATGTGGGAGTGGAAGTAGAATTCAACTCCCTGCTCTCCGGCAAAAAGATAAAGCGCGTCATGATCCCGAATGTCGGTGATTTTGGCAACCTGACTGTGAAAAGGCGGGATTATGGCAACGAGCCGACCACTCTGCGTCTGAGTAAATATCGTACAGTAGTGGTTACAGACCGTTACGGTGTAGAGGAACTTCGTTTCCGTTCTATCTACAAAGATGCCGACGGTGCCCGGCAGACAAGTGACTGGACGAATCTGAGCGATCAGGCGGATAAGTATGAACTTCAAGTGGATATGAACTATGCTGCCTGGCAGTATTTTAAAACCAGCCAGGCGACACAAGTTCAGATTTCCTTTGAGAGTGATTCGGAGATACGTCCCGTTTCTGCATTGTATAATCTGATAGGTAACGGAGATGAGGCTGCTACTCAGGAAGAGTTCCGGAAATGGTATTATATGGATTGTGCGGCTATGTCATTCGACCCCTATAATCTGGCTTTCGACCCTTACAGCAAACTGCGTGTCTTTATCAAGAAAGACCAGACCGGAGGAGCGTATGCGGTAGATTACCCCACCCATAACGAAGGAAGAGGTATTGTTTATCCGGCTTCGGAAAGCAATCCGAACGATGCGTGGTGGAAACTGCCGGACATGCAGCATGTGTTTATGCACGAGATGGGACACTGCGTGCAGTGGATGCCCAAACAAGGAAAATATATCATGGAAGGTGTGCAGGATTGTGACCGGCAGGGATATCAGGAAGGATGGCCGGACGCTGTGAAAGTAGCGAGCAAAGGATATATTCTGGCTACGCAAAAAGAAGAATATCAGGCTGCTATCGCCAAGTCTTACCGGAATCCGCAGAGTGATAAATACTTTGTCTGGCAGGTTGACTATAATACTTCCGGTGCTTTTATGAGTTGGCTGCGTCTTTATAATGGCGACTTCGTACGTATGTTGCCGTGGACGGTGCTGATGGACGAACTGACCAACCAGTGGAGCCTGGAGGATGCGGTGAAGTATATCCTGAAGGAGAGCTACCCGGACCTTACGATGGAAGAACTCTGGAACGAATACAAGACAGAGGTGGAAGTGTTCCTGCAAAATAACTAATAGAGCAACCTTTAAAAAACAACTATGATGAAGAAAGTATTATTTGCATTAGCTGTGCTGTGCACGAGCTTTTGGAGTTGCAATACCTTGGATTTGAATGACGTGGGCTACGGAGATGGTGACCGTCTGAAGGCTTCCTCCGTTAAAGAAATATTGTATGGCACAGCTGATGGCTGTTGGAAAGCTGACTATCAGGGGCACGAGTTTTACTTCCAGTTTCATGAAGACGGAACAGTGACACTGGATTCGGACTTTCTGGAGATGGCGGTAGAAGGAAAAACATCATTCTCTGCCAAAGGCAAGGAAGTGGCACTGGATATTGAGAATTGCGATGTCCATCTGCAAAACCTGGGTAGTGAATTTGCAGATACCAAGTTTGTCGTATCAGAGATTCCGGCAGAAGGAGAGGCGCCACAACTGAACTTATACGGTGAATCTACCGGCAATACCATTGAACTGCAGCCGACTACACAGGCATACATCGATGGTAAAGTTGCTTCAAAAGCGGACTTTACCGAACTCTTTGAGAAAAACTTATTGGATAATCAGTCCATCTGTGACGCTTCCGGCAATTTTATCGGTTATTATGGCTTGGTACTGAATGGTGTCAATGATCTTTCTGTCAAGGTAATAACGATTGAAAACAAGGATGGAAGCGATGCGAACGGCCATACGCAATATTATGAATCTAAACTGACGAAAGAAGGGCAAATCTTCAAACTGGACACGCCGGTAGAACAGATTAAATCGGTGAACGGAGCCACTTATGCCTTCAAAGCCATTGATTGCACCGGTGATGCGGTGGCGGTAGACGGTATGTCAAATGTAACCCTGACCTCCAACAAGGGAGCGGTCAATGACTTCGACTATGTGACTTCCGGAGGAAAATTCACACTCGGAAAAGCGCAGGATCATGGTGCCGCTTGCGATGAAATATGGGCGGGAACAGGCGGACAGGCTACAAGCTCCGGTGGAACAATCGCCGATATAAATGCCATGAGCTATGATTTCGGATGGAGTGGAAGCGCGAAGCAAAGACCGCTCGTTATCTGGACATGGTGGTTTGCAAACCTCGCTTTCCCGAGCAGTGAAGAAGGAGCAAGCATCCTGATGAATAATTCCGATAAAGACCGTGTCTTGTTTAAGAACATATCCGGCAGCGGACAGACTTGCGGCGGCGGTACTCTTAACGCGACTGAAGTAGCTGAGATAAATGCCTACTGTAAAGACCTGATAGATACCTGGTTCAATGAGAAAGGGCTTTTTGTTGTTCGTCACGACCGTCAGAGTGCAGGAGATAAATTCTACATCTATCTTTTGTGTCCCGATACGGAAGCCACTTCGAAAGGTGGAATGTGGATGAAGTATCAGAGAGACTGAGAATGAATGTGAATAAGATAGTATAAGCTAATGATGCTAACGTACTTAACTAATTAATAATTAATAAATGAATAGATGATGAAAAGACTGTTTTTACTGATGATCCTGGGTGTAACTTCGGTGTTATGCCTGAATGCTCAAACTAAGTCGTTGCACCAGCTGCAACAGGAATTCGTTGATTTACGCTGTGGTATGTTCATTCATTTCAACATGCCGACCTTCTTTAATGAGGACTGGCCGGACCCGGATGCTGCTCCCGAGCTTTTCAACCCTGTCAGGATGGACTGCAAACAATGGGCAAAAGCGGCAAAATCAGCCAACATGACCTACGGATGTCTGACAACGAAACATCATAGCGGTTTCTGTATATGGGATACTAAAACGACCGATTATAGTGTAATGAGCAGCCCGTTCAAACGTGACGTGGTAAAAGAATATGCCGACGCATTCCGTGCCGAAGGGATGAAAGTGATGCTCTATTATTCGATCCTCGATACGCATGCCCGGCTGCGTCCCAAGTGTATAACTCCGCAGCATATCGAAATGATCAAGGAGCAACTTCGCGAACTGTTGACCAACTATGGTGAAATAACAGCTTTGATCATTGACGGTTGGGATGCCCCGTGGTCACGTATCTCTTACGATGACGTACCTTTTGAAGATATTTATCGTCTGGTCAAATCAATCCAGCCCAACTGTCTGGTGATGGATTTGAATGCAGCGAAATATCCTGCCGAGGCTTTGTTTTACACGGACATCAAGTCTTACGAACAAGGAGCCGGACAGCATATCTCGAAAGATACCAACCGTCTGCCTGCCTTGTCTTGCCTGCCGTTACAGCAGAACTGGTTCTGGAAAGAAAGTTTCCCGACTACCCCTGTGAAGTCTCCGGCACAAATGGTCAATGATAATATCATCCCGATGGGCAAATCCTACTGTAACTTTATCCTGAACGTAGCTCCCAACAGAGACGGCTTGATGGATGCCAACGCCTTGAAAGCTCTGAAGGAAATAGGTAAACTGTGGAAGAACGACGGTCGTGTAGCAACGGTTCCCGAAGCGGATGCTCCTATTATATCTTCCAACATTGCCAAATATCAGCCTGCCGAAGGTACATGGAGCAGTGACTATGCTATCATGGACTTTGCCAATGACGATGATTTCGGGACCTGCTGGAATTCTAATCCTGAAGTGAAAGTGCCCTGGTATTCGGTTACTTTTGAGCGCGAGAAATCTTTCAATATGGTGGTTATTACGGATCGTAACAATGACCGTTTGCAGGAATACCGTCTGGAATACCGTGCGGGTGGTACATGGAAACCCCTTTACGAAGGTAAGGCTCCTACCGGTCTGCGTGTGAAAATCCACCGTTTCGATACGGTTTGGGGAGATGCGGTACGAATGACTGTCTTAAACTCTAATGGTACTACCTCCATTGCAGAGTTCGGGGTATATTGTGAGAGAAGATGATGAATTTATCTTAGAGTTAAATCATTGATTTTATATAGAATCACCATCAGGTAAAGTCGTGTTTTTTGATGGTGATTCTATTTCATCCAACTCTTTATCGTACGTCCGTACTTCCCTTTTTGTGGGAATTGCGTGTAGAATAATATTTGGATTTAGGCCAAACATTTGTATCAGCTTTCTAATGGTCTATCCGATGGCTTTTGTTACTTTTCTTACTTATTAATGTCTCATTTATATTATATTTAGTATATTTGTTCCCGCTTTATCTAATAAGACATGAACAATAACACTTGCTATTAATATAATGAGAAGATGTCTGATATTATGCCTTTTTACATTTATTGGTTCGTTGGTCTGTTGGGCTGATGCGGGTAAAGATGCTTATCTTTTTCGGAAAGTCGATTATCAACAAGGGCTTTCTAATAGTGCTGTGCTTTGCCTCTATCAGGATAAAGCAGGGCTGATGTGGTTTGGCACTTATGATGGCGTGAATTGTTATGATGGGAAAGGTATCGAGGTCTTTCGTTCTGATTTCTCAATGAAAAAGACGTTGAGTAACAATGTCATTCATTCTATTCAGCAGGCAGATAGCAGTTGTTTGTGGATTACTACACATTTGGGAGTTAATCGTTTTTCGCAAGATTCGCGTCAGGTAGTGGGATATTATGATTTTACAGGTGATTATTATCTGCATTCCAATCCGAAAGGAGATACTTGGGTAGTAAGCGATGAAGGAATCTTTTATTATAATACTTATCATAAAAAGTTTGTCCATCTCAAAAATATAGAGACTCCTGTCGAGAATATGGATCAGCGTGCTTTTGTCACGGATGATGGTGTCTTATGGACTTTTCCACGGAATACAGGTAGTCTGATTCAATGTTCATTAGATGGCTTTGACCGGGATACATTGTCTGTCCATCCTACTGTTTCATCTTCTGATTTTCATGCAAAACCTATCGATAATGTATTTTATCAGAATGGCATTCTCTGTTTTGTGGATGCAGAGCGGGATCTTTATGTATATGATATTTCCAGAAGGTCTAAAATCTATATTCGTAACCTTTCTTCGTTGGTGCAACGATATGGGAAAGTTGTGGGAATTGTTCCTTTTTATGAAGACATTATAATTGCTTTTCAAACCAATGGTTTAGTACGTTTGCGCACCTCGAAAAAATATGAAGAAGAAGTGGTGGACCGTAATGTACGTATATATGATATTTTCCGCGATCCTCATCAGAATATTCTTTGGGTAGCTTCTGATGGGCAGGGAGCTGTCATGTACGCTAAGAAGTACTCGATAGCCACTAATCTGATGCTTAGCAAACTATCATCCAATCTAAGTCGGCAGGTACGTTCTGTCATGACAGACAAATATGGCGGATTATGGTTTGGTACGAAAGGAGATGGACTTTTGCATGTACATGATTATGAAGGTGGTATGGATGCTTCTGCTACTACAGTTTACTCTCCAGTAGGCAGGCAGGATGCCTCATCTTATACCCGTTGGAATAGAGAGTTTCAAGCATACTCATTAAAACAAAGCCGTTATATGGATGGCTTTTGGGTAGGATCGGGTAATCCCGGACTGTTTTATTATTCTTTTGCAGATAAAGCCTTGCATTGTGTTGAGGATAAGTCTGCAGATCCTGTTATCGAAATACATGATATCTATGAAGAGAATGACAGCGTACTCTATGCGGTTACGGCTGGGGTCGGATTTCGTAAATTGATATTGGAGAGGAAACAAGGGGAGATTCACCTCAAATCGCAAAAGCGTTATCATTTCTTTTATGAACAAAAAGAGATAACCATGTTTTATCCTATGTTAGCTGAAGGAGATTCCATTCTTTGGTTGGGAAGCCGGGAAAAAGGGTTAATTCGATTTGATAAACAGACAGAAGAATATAAAGTCATTTCTTTGAAAGAAATATTGCATAAATCTGTTGATGATGTACTTAGCCTGCATCGTGCTAAAGATGGTAGGATGTATGTAGGAACAACATCGGGACTAGTGTGTTTGACCTTTAATAAGGAACAAATCAGTGCCTCCTATATCGGTAGAGAACAAGGGTTGCTTAATGATATGATTCATGGCATATTGGAGGATGCAAATGGTTTTTTATGGCTTGGCACTAATCGTGGACTTATTAAATATAATCCCAAAAACACTTCTTCGCATGCTTATTATTATGCCGCCGGTGTGCAGGTGGGCGAGTTTAGTGATGATGCCTATTATCAATGTCCTTATACCGGACGTCTTTTCTTTGGAGGCATTGACGGTTTGCTTTATCTGGATAAGGAAGTGGCGACAGCTCCGGAATTCTATCCGAACATATTATTGCGTAAGCTAATGATTGGACGTAAGGAGGTTAATCTGGGGGATTATTATACCGATGGTGGCAAAGCGTTAAGTTTTAAAGGAGCGAAGGCTTCTTTTTCCCTTTCTTTTGTTGTTCCAGACTTTCTTACTGGAGGTGATGTGGAGTACTCCTATATGCTGGACGGATTTGATAAAAACCGAACCACCATTAATAGTAAAAAGGAAGCATCGTATCTAGAAATACCTTCGGGTAGCTATGTTTTAAAGGTCCGTTATAAGAAAGATGTATTTAATACGGAATATAAGGTATTTTCTATCCCTTTGTACATTCTTCCGCCTTGGTATCTTTCTACGGTAGCCTATGTCATTTACTTGCTGTTTTTCATATTAATAGCCGGTTATCTGATTCATTTATTAAGAAAATATTTTCTCCAGAAGCGTATGATGCAGCGGCTGTTGACAGCAGAAAGCAATGAAGCTCTACCGGAGTCCGCCAGTCTTAATCGTGAGTTACTGAATCGTTTTACGTCCATTTATCGCTCTTGTGATCAGTTGCGTGCGGAAAATCTCCCTTATGAACAGCGTCTCAGAATTATGGAGCAGGTACACGAGACGGTTATTGCAACTCTTTTCCGTTCGGGAACTTTGGCTGTAGAGGAACTTAAGTCATTTTTCCCTACGGAATATGCGATTACTGGTTGTATGTGCATGAAAGAGCTCTCTATAGAAGTCTTGCATGTGTTGGAAGGACAGGGCGTTGATATATCTTCTGTAAAACTTGCTATACCAGAACACTTTGTTTATCCTGTTTATAAGAATGCTTTACGCTGTATGCTCTATTGGTGTTACCTTTATATTGGCGGAGTAAAACATAAGTCGGATATTGTAGTGGATGTGAAGGAAGAGGAAGGACGGATGTTGTTGCAGTTCTCTGCTGTAGATGATACTCTGAAGGAATTATATAAGCAACTTTCCGGAAGAAGAGGGAAGAAGAGATAGTAAGGAAACAGAAGAGGCGATAACTACCCGCCAATTACTGTTTTCTGTGCAAGCGGCTTTGAGACAGCTAAATGTTACGCTTCACTATGCCGACAGAGAAAAGGATCATTTATTGACGTTAGCCTTTGAACCGGCTATCATCAAGGAGACTGAAGAGCATGGGAAGAAAACGGTTCTTCTGCTGGAGGATAGGGATGAAATGGTATGGCTGATAAGTGATCTCTTAGCAGATGAATTTGTTGTTTGTCCGGTGAAAAGTGTACAACTTGCATTTGAAGAAATACGTAGATCGGCTCCTGCTTTGTTACTAGTTGATATGTTGATGTATGCAAAAGCAGAGAGTGACTTCCTGGAATATGTGAATAAGAATCGTACTCAACTTTCGAAAACGGCATTTATTCCAATGTTAAGTTGGAAAGTAAGTTCGTCCATTCAGCGCGAATTGATTATGTGGGCTGATTCATATATTGTACTTCCTTATGATATTATATTTTTGAAAGAAGCCGTCAATAAAGCTATTTACGGTACTCGGGAGGCAAAGCAGATTTATATGGAAGAGCTTGGTGACTGGGCCGGACGCATTGTTTGTACTACAGAAGAACAGGCGGACTTTATCCGGAAACTGTTGCAAGTGATAGAACAAAATCTTGACCAGGAAGAATTGGGATCAACCTTAATTGCCGACCGTATGGCGATGAGTCCGCGTCAATTCTATCGCAAGTTTAAAGAAATATCCAATGCGGCTCCCAGTGACTTGATAAAGAGTTATCGGATGGAGAAGGCTGCACGATTGTTGCAGAATGAAGAACTTTCTATTCAGGATGTTATCGCTGAAGTTGGTATTTCCAGCCGTTCCTATTTTTATAAAGAGTTTACCCGCCGATTCGGAATGACGCCGAAAGATTATCGGGAGCAACTCCGATAATGCTATCCCCACTATCTTATTCTTTACTAATTGAGTTTTATGGATGTATTACCCGAATCCTTAGATCAGTAATTCCGGATAATTAAGTCTTTCGAGGTCCTTATTTATTCGTTCCACTATAGTTGGGCGCAAGAGGAACTATAGTGCTTCTTGCGTCCAACTATAGTGGAACGAAAGGGAAACTACAGTAGAACGAATGAATTTGGACTGATAAGAAATTAGTTTTTCAAAGTCTTTCGGTTAATGATTCGGGATTCCTTCATTCCTTCTGTTCTTTGGTCGTTTGGGGTGACAGATATATTTGAATTCATGTCTGTATAGATTTTATTTATTACTGCTTACGAATAAACTTTTTAATAAAAGTGGCGAAAAGGCGGCTATTATAACTTGATACAATGTGCGCAAACTTGTGCTCTGTTTGTACGTGAATGAATGCTATGTGTTGATATATAGATGTTTATAATGTGCTTTATTTCTCCTTTCTGTTCTATAAATGAGCATTTTCATTTTGACATAATTTTGTCACTTCTGCGGAATATTCTTAATATTAAAAGTTTTTAATTTGCTTCCGCTTGTAAGAATTATATAGGCGATTGATAACCTTAGTATTAATTAAAAAAAACAAAGTAACATGAATTTGTTTGAAATGGAAAAACATCACACAAAGACATTGTGGCTATTGGCATTACTGCTAACATTTAGTACAGTAGTGTGGGCACAAGGTACTCCTGTAACAGGGCGTGTGTCTGATGAAAAAGGCGAATTGCTCATTGGAGTGAGCGTTCAGGAAAAAGGTACTACGAATGGTACCATAACAGACACCAATGGTCAGTATAATCTGAAACTGACGAGTAACAATCCCATTCTTATCGTATCCTATATAGGATATAAATCACAAGAGGTAAAAGTAGGCAAACAGAAAGTGCTGGACGTAATTCTTGCAGAAGATGTATCGTCACTGGACGAAGTGGTAGTTGTGGCTTACGGACATCAACGTAAAGTATCGGTAGTAGGTGCGCAGTCATCTATGAAAATAGAAGATATAAAGATGCCGACAGCTAATTTATCTTCTGCTATTGCTGGACGTTTGCCGGGTGTAGTAGCTGTGCAACGTTCAGGAGAACCGGGGCATGATGATTCCGATCTTTGGATCCGTGGTATTTCTACACTGGCGGGTCAGAACTCTAAACCACTGGTATTGGTGGATGGTGTGGAACGTAGTTTCAATAATATCGACCCTGAAGATATTGAGTCGTTTACGGTGCTGAAAGATGCTTCTGCCACAGCTGTATATGGAGTACGCGGTGCTAATGGTGTAATTCTGATTAAAACCAAACCGGGTAAGGTGGGCAAGCCGCAATTCTCAGTAGACTACTATGAAGGTTTTGTGACATTGACAAAGAAACCTGAAATGGCGGATGCCTTTACGTATATGGATGCTGCCAATGAAGCGTATATGGATACTAGAGGCAGTATGTTATATTCTCCTCAATATATTGAGGCTACGAAGAAAGCCCATGGATTACTACCGAATGATAATCCACTGATGTTCAATCCTTATTTGTATCCGAACGTTGATTGGATGAACGAATTATTCAATGACTGGGGACATAATCGTCGTGTAAATGTAAGTGTGCGTGGTGGGGTACCTAATGCCACTTACTACGTTTCATTGAGTTATTATAATGAAAAAGGTCTGACACGTACCGCTGAAATGGAGAACTATGATGCTAACATCCGTTACGACCGCTACAATTATACCGCTAATTTGAACTTGAAGCCAACAGAAACGACTACTATTGATTTGGGCTTCAATGGTTTCCTTTCTATGGGTAACTATCCGCAGCAATCTACCAGTGACTTGTTTGCGTCAGCTATGGAGATTAATCCGGTCTATTTGCCGTTAATGATGCCTGATGGTTCTGTACCAGGTATCTCTACCAATGGTGACCTCCGTAACCCGTATGCCGATTTGACTCGTCGTGGTTACAAAAATGAAGCAAGAAATCAGTTGAACTCCAACATTCGTTTGACGCAAGACCTTGGTTTCTGGAAGTGGAGTAAAGGGCTTACCGCCTCTGCCATGTTGGCTTTCGACGTGCATAACAGTCGTGACCTGAAGTATAACAAGCGTGAAGATACTTACAATTTTGCCGGAACTAAAGACGAAAACGGATTGTGGAATGATGATGTATTTGATGCAGATGGCAATTATCGGTATGCACTGACCTATACAGGACATAAAGATCTTGCATTTGACCAGGGCGCTTCCGACTCTAGAAGTACTTACTTTGAAGCTTCTTTAAATTACGACCGTTCGTTCGGTTTGCATCGGATAGGTGGTCTTTTGCTTTATAACCAAAAGATTTACCGTTCGAGTTCTGATAATCTGATCGGTTCTTTGCCCTATAAGCAACAAGGCTTGGCCGCCCGTGCTACTTACTCATGGAACGACCGTTATTTTTTCGAGGCAAACCTTGGGTATAATGGTTCCGAGAACTTCAGTCCAGAAAAACGTTTCGGTTTCTTCCCTGCATTTGGTCTTGGCTGGGCTATCTCTAATGAGGCTTGGTGGGAATCTTTGCAAGAAACTGTTTCTTACTTTAAAGTGCGTTATACAGATGGCTTAGTTGGTACGGATGCTGTAACAGGACGGCGTTTTATGTACCTAGACCAGATGGCGAGCGTAGATGGTTATCGTTTTGGCGACCAGAATAACGGTGTTGGTGGTTGGGGGTTCAGCAAGTACGGAGCCAATGTCGGTTGGTCTACTTCCCGCAAGCAAGACTTAGGTGTTGACTTAAAATTTTTCAAAGACAATCTTTCGCTGACATTAGATATCTTTAAAGAACATCGTAAAGACATCTTTATTACCCGACGCGTTATTCCTGATTATTCCGGGTTCGTAGAAATGCCTTATGCTAATTTGGGAGTGGTAGACAATAAGGGTTTTGAAGCTACATTGGAATATACACAGCAACTCGGTAAGAAATGTTTCCTGACTGTCCGTGGTAAC
>OGNY01000892.1_pt1 | contig 22703 bp, 18 predicted proteins | sample 1573551 | NCBI WGS metagenome assembly OGNY01 (sample SAMEA2581885, study PRJEB24529) | metagenome | biome: Human gut stool | place: China | collected 2011
TATTACGGGTTCCTTTATCTTTCTCGTTGTTTAATTTTCAAGGTCCTACGCACTTTTTGGAAAGTTTTTTGTCGGTTCTTACCGAACCTCTCTCAACAGTGCGTGAATTATTATATCACATTCATTTTCGTTTGTCAACACTTTTTTCAAAGTTTTTAAAAAGTTTTTTGAAATCTCTTTCATTGCTTTTCAAAAGCTTTTTTCTGTGTTTTCAAACCTTTCTGTTGTTTGTGCTTTCCTCAAGCGACTTTGATATTATATCACTCCTTTTTACAAATTGCAACCCCTTTTTTCAATTTTTTTCAAAAAATTTTAAATAATTTTTACTTTATCCTTATAAACTCAATATATAGTGTTTACATATATGGAATATACTATTTTTAGTCTGAAATAATACTCTCTTACATATATATCTAATAAAATCAAGTATCACGGTTATTAAATTGAAAACTGATTTAATTTCAAAAATTACTTTTATCTTTAATAGTATATATGTAATCTTAAGATAAAGTCTTATATTGATAAATAACTGTATTACAGGCAATTACTTATTTCAACTGTATAGTTTATATATCAGACAGACTTCGTACAAACTCAATATATTTCTTATGTGCTATATGGTAATAGTGCACAAAGCAACTCAAATCAATTTATATTGATTACACAAATTTTGTAAAAATTGTATAATTCATTTGATTTTTTAAAAAATTATGATATAATTATGATATTATATATATGTATAGAGTAAGTAATACAAGTTACTTTTCCATACATTTCTTTGCACCGGAGGTTATGATATGAGCTGCAATAACATTATTACAATTACAAGACAGTACGGTTCAGGCGGTCACAACATAGGAAAGGCTCTTTCAGAACGCCTTGGCATTCCATTCTATGATAAGGAGCTTATATCTTTAGCAGCCAAAGAGAGCGGAATTAGTCCTGAAGTATTTGAAAATGTTGATGAGAAGGCTACAAACAGCCTTTTGTACTCTCTTTCATTAGGACTTTATAATTACGGTAACGGTTTTTCATCTATGGGTGATTTACCTGTTAATGACAAGCTCTACATTTTACAGCACAAGATTATCAAGCAGCTTGCCAATGAAGGTCCATGCGTATTCGTTGGCAGATGTGCGGATTATGTTTTGAAGGATCACCAAAACCTCGCTAAGATTTATATCTATGCTGACATTGATGTAAGAACTAAGAGAGCAGTCGAAAGACAAAGTATTGATCCCGCTCGTGCAAAGCAGGCAGTATTAAAAGCAGACAAAAACAGAGCAAACTACTACAGTTTCTATTCAGGAAAAAAGTGGGGCTTGGCAGATAACTATGATTTGTGCATTAACAGTACAGCTCTATCTACCGAGCAGGCAGTTGACATTATTTGTGAATACTTAAATATTATTAACAAGTAATCCTGTATAATTCCTGCACTTCCTGAATATAATGGTATTGTTTACTATAATATAGGAGGTGTTTTTATGAGAATTATTGTAATGGATATTGATGATTTTATCTTTGGCAATGAAGAATGGCATCAGAGCGAAAGATAACCGTACTTTGTAAAATTGTAAATCGTGAATACGAATAAGATAAAAGTGATGGCTGAAATCAACCATCACTTTTTTGTTTGCCCCTGAAACGATACGAGGGCGTGCTATAATTATATCTATGATAAAAACGGAGATTTTATTCCCCGTTGCTGATAAATGAAAGCGGGTCTGCAAATTGTCTGTCTATCTTAACGGCAACATGAATATGAGTTTTGTCGTGTACTTCACAAGGAACTGCACCTATTACACCGATTTTCTGTCCGTTTTCTACCGAATCGCCTTCTTTTACGGTTATTCCGTTTAATCCGCTGTAAATAACTACGGCATTATCGGTTGCAATCTCTACCGTTTTTCCGTACAGTTTATCCTCGTCAACCTTTATTACCGCACCGCCTGTCATTGCGGTTACTTCATCGCCTATCTCACCCGCAAAATCCACTCCGAGATGCGATTTCCATACATTAAGACTTTTATAATACACTGTTTTCTCGCTGTATTCTCTTATAATGTTTTTCTGATTTAGCGGATAACTTAGAGTTAAATCGGTTGAAAGCATAGTTTGTAAGGCATTTCTTGTTGTGTCCTGCTCGGTAGGTTCGGTGTAAGGGGGAATTGTAACCGATATTGTAGGAACAGTTATTTCATTTGCAACTTTAGGAAATGTAGTTTCCTCTGCAATCTCCGTTATACCTGTCACCTGATTATTTACCTCCACTGCCGTGGTGGTGGATAGCTCCGTAGGTTCTTTTGCTCCCGATATAGTATTATATGTTGAATACACTGCCATAGTTACGGCTATTAAGCAGATAGAAAGCGCAGTATAGAATCCTGCCTTTTCATATCTGCTCTTTTTCTTTCTGCTGTTATTTTCGCTCATAAATAGCACCTCCGTTGTTATTATTGGCTCTGCTGTAATAAATATACAATTATATAAAAATATTTTATTGTATAAATCTGCTACAACATTGAATATACTTGATTTTTTTGCTGAAATTTGGTACTATTAAAGAGTATTTGTGTTTAATAACAAAATAGAGGAGGAAAATATGAGTACAGCAAATATAATAGTTTTATGCTCCTTTGCGGCATATATGGTCATTATGATAATTATTGGCTTTGTATCGTCTAAGGGCACAAAGAACAACGAGGACTATTTCCTCGGCGGACGAAATCTTGGCGGCTGGACCGCTGCACTCTCTGCACAGGCTTCCGATATGAGTGGTTGGCTGCTTATGGGACTTCCGGGTTCGGTTTACCTTGCGGGAACAGGTGAGGTATGGATAGCAGTCGGACTTTTGATCGGTACTATACTCAACTGGTACATTGTTTCGGCACGATTAAGAAAATATACAATCGTTGCAGGAAACTCACTTACAATTCCGAGCTTTTTCCAGAACCGTTACCGTGACGATAAGGGCGTAATAAAAATGGTATCTGCCATTATTATTGCAATATTCTTCACAGTATATACAGCCTCGGCATTCAGTTCGGGCGCAAAGCTTTTCGCTACACTTTTCGGCAACTCCGAAAACTACAACACTGTATATACAATCGGTCTTATAGTTGCTGTAATTGTAATTCTTGTTTATACATTTCTCGGCGGATTTAAGGCTGTTTGCTACACTGACTTTATACAGGGACTTTTAATGCTTGTTGCCATTATGGCGGTTCCGATAATCGCTTATGTAGCTCTTACATATAACAACAGTTTCTCACAGTCACTTATCGACAGCGGTGTAACAAACCCGGATAATTACCTTAACTTCTTTAAAAATGATGACGGTTCAAATGTTTCTGCCGTTTCTATTATTTCTAACCTTGCATGGGGACTCGGTTACTTTGGTATGCCACACATTCTTATAAGATTTATGGCGGTAAAAAGTGACTCTGAAATCAAAAAGTCAAGAAAAATTGCTATCGTATGGGTTATCATTTCACTTGCCGCATCTTGCCTTATCGGAATTGTTGCAAGAGGTTACCTTATCGAAAACCTTGACGCTACAGCAAGCGAAACAGTATTCATCAGACTTATTCAGCAGATCTTCTCCGATAACGGAATAATGATATTCATCGGCGGTATATTCCTTTGCGGTATTCTTGCCGCTATTATGTCAACAGCCGACAGCCAGCTCCTTGTTACAGCATCTGCCGTGTCAGAGGATATTTACAAAGGCGTTAAGAAAAACGCTACAGAGAAAAGTGCTCTTAACATTGGTAAGGTTGCGGTAGTTGTTGTTGCAATTATCGGCTTTGTAATTGCCATTAATCCTAACTCAAGTATTATGGGACTTGTTTCTGACGCATGGGCAGGTTTTGGCTCTGCTTTCGGTCCGGTTGTACTTCTTGCGTTATTCTGGAAACGCTCAACACTTGCAGGTGCAATCAGCGGTATGGCAACAGGCGCACTTACAGTTATTGTATGGGACTATTTACCGCTCGTAAACGGTGTAACTCTTTACAAAGCAACAAATCTTTATTCTCTTGTTTTAGGTTTTGCGCTTGCGCTTATCGTAAATATTATAGTTTCTCTTATAGTAAAGAAACCTTCAAAAGAAATTCAGGACGAGTTTGATTCAATCAAAAGCATTGAAATCTAAGATACAAAAACAGGTTGTCGCAATTAAGCGGCAACCTGTTTTTTGTTGATATTCAGTTGTTAAAGAATTTTATTACAAATTCACTGCCTTTATTAAGTTCAGACGATACACTTATGTATCCGCCTTGCTTTTCAATAATTGTCTTTGCAAGTGAAAGTCCTATACCCACACTGTCATCACTTGAGTTTTTGCCCTTATAAAATCGTTCAAATATATGAGGCAAATCTTCTTTTGTAATACCGCTGCCGTTATCCTTTATGCTGATTTTTGTATAAAGTTTATTTTGGTCAGCGGTTATTTTTATATTTCCGTTGTGCGAGTGTTCAATACAGTTTTTAATTATGTTCGTAATAGCCTCACAAAGCCATTTTCTGTCGCAATTAAGAATTATGTCATTGCAGTCGGTTTCAAGTCTTACACCCAAAATTTCAGCCATTACAGCGGTATTTTTAATACATTCATCAACAATGCTTTTCACCTCAACCTGCTCATATCTGAATTTAACCGCCTCTGCGTCAAGTTTTGATAACTTAAGAAGACTTTGCACCAAAAAAGAAATAGTATTCGTGTTGTGCTTAATATCATTTAAAAATTCACGCCTGATTTCAAGCGGCATATCGTCATCATCTAAAATATTCTCCACCATAACAATTATTGAAGTGAGCGGAGTTTTGAGCTGATGTGATATATCCGACAATGATTTTTGCAGGTTTTCCTTGTCTTTCCTTGAATTTTCTGCCTGCTCTCTGAATTTTACGGTTGTACGGTAAATCTGATTATCAAGCAGAGAAAGCTCATCCTCGCTGTTCTCGTCAATCTGCAATGAATAATCACCCAGATTTATACGCTCAATCCGCTTTGCAATATCCATAGTCTGTTTCTTTTGAATTTTTAAATACCCTAAAAACAGAACCGCAAAAGCAAGTCCAAACGCTATACAAACAGATACCGAAAGAATCACATATTTGTATGAGCCTTGATTGTTGTACGAAACCCAATCCTTTTCGGGGTAAATTCCGTACTTATTTAAAAATTCCGAATTATCCGTATATTCGGTTTTATTATTAAGTATTTCGGCTACTTCTTTTTCGCTGACATCAGGGTATTTTTCAAGCAGTATATTTACAAGCTGATTTATGGTATCGTTACTTGTTTTTCTTATATTCTCAAGACCGATAAAAGTAAAAGCAGCTGATATTACACAAAATACAATTGTTACCGCAAGACCCGCACATACAAACTTTTGAGCATTTTTCATTCGCTGACCTCCGCAACCTGATACCCCATTCCCTTTACCGTTTTTATTATATCCGCATCAAGCTTTTTGCGTATTCTCTTGATATATACGGTAAGCGTATTGTCATTTACAAAGTTGCCCGATACATCCCATATTTTTTCAAATATCAGTTCTCGTGTTACCACTTTACCTGCATTTTGCATTAACAGCGACAATAATTTATATTCAAGTGCGGTAAGTTCAAGCTGTTTTCCGTTTTCAAACACCGCCGATTTATCCAAATCAAGCGTAACGCCCGATACTGTAATTATGTTCTTTTTACTGTTTTTATTCGCCACTCGCTTTATGCGTGCAATAAGTTCTCTTGTAGAAAAAGGCTTTGTTATGTAATCGTCCGCACCAAGTTCAAGTCCGTTTACTACACTGTCTTCATCATCAACAGCGGTAAGAAAAATTACAGGCAAATCGGAATATCTGCGAATTTTTTTAAACAAATCAAAGCCGTTTCCGTCGGGAAGCATTATATCAAGCACTGCTACATCATAATTAAAAGGTGCTTTTCGTACAGCCTCGTCTAAACTAAGACAGTATTCACAACTGTAGCCGTTCTGTGCAAATGCATACTCAAGTCCTTTTATTATGCTTTTGTTATCCTCAACAAGCAGTATCTTCATACTAACACTTCCCTTCTTTTGTGATTATATCACCCTGTAAGCCGATATGTCAAATATTATCGTTGCGTATGGTTTCAATTATATTCTGTTTATTCACTTTGCTGATAGAAATTTTCATAATAAGCCATACAACAAAGAATACGAACACTATGCTTATGAGTACAGCCATAGTCGGGAATGAATAGTCAAGCATAATGGTATTTCCCGTAGCCTTAAATATAGCATAACCTCCGAGCAATCCGAGCGGAACACCGATAAGCAAGGATTTTAAACCGTAGAACAAACTTTCAAGTCTTATCATTCTGTTAAATTCTTTCTTTGTCATACCGATAGACTTGAGCATCGCAAATTCCTTACTGCGCAAACGCATATTGGTATTGATTGTGTTAAATACATTTGTTATACCGATAAGTGAAATTACAATAATAAAACCGTAAGCAAAGATTGCAATAATAAGCACAATGGCATTCATCTGTTCTTTTTGCTCGTTAATATTAAAAACATCAAGATTTTCTATATCAAGATTATTTATATATTCTACCGTATTTACAGGGTCAGCCGAATCAATAACAATGACTCCTGTTGTATGGTCATTATCCTCGGCAAACAGCTTTTTAAAATAATCCTCACTTACAAGCACACTTCCCTCATTTAGGGTACTCATAATACTTGAAACTATAGACCCCGGCACTTCCTTATTAATTGTATCATATATAACAAGGTCAACAGACTTATAATCATCCGGATTATATACAAAATCAGGATCTGTTTTCTGAATTTCTTTAATATCATCCTCAGTATATGACGGGGTTCCGTTAGGATACAACTTTACAACAGTGTTCATAGGCAAGTCAAATTCCTTACCCTTGATAAGAATATTATCCGAATTGTAGTATTTAAAATCATTCGTAATAAGTGCTTTATCCTTGACATCATCATAATTATATCCAAGTGCGGTTACATACTCCTTAAAGCTCTTATTATCCACACCAAACACATACGCTAAATCACCGCCCGATAACTCTGCCGCTTTGGCATCCTCCGTATAATAATCGGTAAGCCCCACTATATTGCCATAATAATTTTCACAGGCTTTTATGCTTGAATTTATATCCGTATCAGCAATGATTCTTTTGTAAATATTTTCGTATTCCTCGTATGACAGCTTATCGTTTGCATGTACAGTAATATTGTAAGGCATATCCTTAAAGTGATCACCTGCAATTTTTAATCCGTACTCAATAAAGGTGGAAATTGAAATAAACATTGCAACTGTTATAATAATAGAAATCACAGTAGTGCGGTACTTCTTTTTACTGCGTTTAAGGTTTTTATAGGCAATTTCTCCGCCCACACCAAACAGCTTTTTAATAAATTTCGGCGATTTATAGCTTTTCTTTTTATTAATCTTAATATCATTGTTGCCTCTGATTGCGGTAATCGGAGCAATTCTTGAGGCTCTGAAAGCCGATGAAAGCGTAGAAAACAGAATAATAACCGCTGACATTACAGCAGAAATAACCGCTACCCACCATGGAACAGCATAAACAAATGAGATTCCGTTCAGCATATTTTCGAGCAATGCGTTCAAAATTACCACAAGCAGCGCAATTACACCTACGCCAAGCAAAATGCCTGCCGGAATACCGATTATGCCAAGCACAAAGCCCTCAAAAAGCACATTATGCCTTATCTGCTTTGATGTAGCACCGATTGAAGCAAGCATACCGTAAAGCTTTGTTTTTTCGGTAATTGAAATTGCAAAGCTGTTGCGGATAACAAAAATACTTGAAATTGCAATAATTACAATAATTATTACAGCTAATGATAAAAGCATTCTCATATACTCGTCACTTAGCGCAAAACCTTTGTATCTCAGCAAATCTTTGTTTATATCCGCCTCATCAAAATCACCGTTTTCAAGATAAACTTCAAAAATATTTTTTAAACTCTCAAAATCGTCACCCGTTAAATTTAAAATTTCACCGCTCGTTGTAATATAATCTTTTTCACCGTCTGATGTAAAGCTTATAAACAAATCATTTATATCGGCATTTTCTTCAGCTAAAGTGAAAGCGGAACTGCTCGCAGAATTGCTGTCTGCCGCAAAATATGATGAAGAAACCTTATTAAACACACCTACAACAGTGTAAGTCTTTTTATGAGTATCGACCAGCTTTTCTGTACCATTGGTGTCATTAAAATAATCCGTATCATCTAAAGGTATTTCGTCACCCGAAGCATAGACTCTCTTCCCCAAATCAAGAGCAACTGTATCTCCGAGTTTATAGTCTGCCTTGCTGTTTTCAATTACACTCTGCGAAAGCACAAGTTCGTTTCCGTTTTGCGGAAGTCTGCCCTCTTTAAGTGTAACATTAAAGCAGTCTGTAAATGATTTTTCGTTAAATGCAACCACATTTATGTACGGCTTTGTGTCAAATTTCGCCTGCGGCAGATATGCGCAACCGAGATTTTGTTTTATATAAATGTCCTTTACATTTCTGTTTGCCTGCGCATTGTCAATAATTTTTTTGTTTGCTCCTTTTACAAATAAATCATAATTACCCGTAATATTAATTTGTAAGTTTACCATTGTCTGTTGTGCGCTTGCCGCCATACCGGCAACAACCATAATTAAAGCGCACGAAAGCATAATACCGATAATCGTAACAATCGTACGGCTTTTATTCAACTTTAAATTTTTAACAGTAAGTTTATTCAGTATCTTCAAGCCTTACGCCTCCCTTAAAATTTTGCCGTCCTGAATTGTAATAATTCTGTCGGCTTCCTTTGCAATTTCAAGATTGTGCGTAATCATAATTATTGTCTGATTAAAGTCACGGTTAGACATTTTCAAAATACTCATAATTTCTTCTGTGGATTTTGAATCAAGGTTACCCGTAGGCTCGTCAGCAAGCAAAATAGCCGGATTATTTATTAAAGCTCTTGCAATCGAGGTTCTCTGTTGCTGACCGCCCGAAAGCTCGTTTGGCAGATGATTTCTTCTTTCAAAAAGTCCGAAAGACTTTAAAATCAAATTCATTCTCTCTTTGTCGGGTCTGTTACCGTCAAGGTCACACGGAAGAGAGATATTTTCTTCCACCGTAAGAATTGGAATAAGATTATAGAACTGATAAACAATGCCAATCTGTCTGCGTCTGAAAATAGCAAGTTTATCATTATTCATATTATTTATTTCGTTTCCGTCTATATAAATTTTGCCGCTTGTCGGTCTGTCAACACCGCCGAGCAAATGTAAAAGCGTTGATTTTCCGCTGCCGCTTGCGCCTACTATTGCAACAAATTCGCCCTTATTTACAGACAAAGAAATATTGTCAACCGCATTTACAATATTATCTCCCTCTCCGTAGGTTTTTACAAGATTTTCAACTTTGAGTATTTCCATAATAATTCCTCCAAATTTATTTTACAGGTTTATTATAAATACTCATAATGACGCTAAAGTGACTGCTAAATAATTTTTTTGTTTTTACAAAGCAATTTGCATATGCAGCTTATAGGTATGCACAAAAGCGTCCACAACATACTGTAAAACGGGCAAATCTGTCCTTTAAAATTCAGCGTACAATTGCTGTAATCCCAGACATTAAGTTTAAATTTTACATTCACTATAAATCCGCATATTCCCTCCATAAGTGTGATAACGGCACCGCCTATAAGGCATTTGCTGCGTAAACACAGTTTTGGGAATTTTTTATATATTCTGAAAATTGTAAGAAAACAACTGCCGCCCGTAACCGCCATTGTCCAATGAGTTTTTCTGCGCCACAGTATTTCAAGCAAAGCATAAGCAACTCCGCCGATTGAAAACAGGATACAATCACATTTTAATCTCTTTAACAAAAAAATCACCGTTTCTATTATGTCCAAAAACGGTGATTTAAATTCTGATTATTAAATTTCCAATTCATTAACTATATTTTTCAGTTCATCAAGCGAATATAAGCAATTGATTGCCGACAGCATAGCATTGGCAGTAAGGTAAGACGGCATATCTAAGTGCTTTAACAAGGCTTTTCTTAATTTCTCGGAGTTTTCCATGCCGGTAAGACCGAGCCTGTATAAGTCGGCTTTTGTTACCTCTTCTCTGTCTGCCTGTTCATCTTCACCGATTATTGTAGCTCCGCTTTTGCGAATTGCCTTGATAATCACATCATCGCTCACTCCCTCAACACCAAGAAAGCCCTCTTTTGAACCGTGCGCCTTACGCTTTTCCTTGCCGTTTATCTGCGGTATGTAGCAATGTTTTATCTTACTTTTGTCAACCGTACCACGCAAAAAATTTCTTATAACAAAGCCTGCGGAATCGCTGTCAGTAAATACAAGTATTCCCCTCGTCTGTGCTATTTTGCGGATAAGCGTTTGCTTTTCTTTATCCGAAAACACACGGAAACCGTTTGTTTCGATAATCGTTGTGTCTACAAGATTTTTCAATTTTATTTTGTCATATCTGCCCTCAACTATTATTGCCTCTTTTATTTTCAGCAATTAAACTCTTCCCCTCTCAGCGGTCAGCAAAAGCTGTGCAATCAGTTTTTCAAAGAACACTCTGTCATTTACCGAAACACTTTTAAATTCGGTTTCCGCCTGCAAAAGCAAACTAAGCGATTTTCTTAAAGCCTGCGTAGAAACTCGCTTTGTTGCCCTTCTTGCATTATCAAGTACAAACGCTCTGTTTTTATAATTAAACTTACTCGCAACCTCCGTTTTTTGTACGCCGCTTTCATCAGCAACTCTGATTCTGTATGCGTCTATAAAAGCCTGCGATAAAATAAAAAGCATATCCGCCGTCTTTTCCTGCTGATAAAATAAGGTGTCAAGCGTATTAAAGGCTTTTTGTGCATTGCCGTTAAGCACAGCGTCCGAAAGCGCAAAAATCTTTGATTCAAGTGTAACCGTCGCAAGTTTTTCTATGTCTTCGTCAGAGATTTCCTCTCCCTTTGCATATGCGGAAATTTTATCTATCTCATTTTTCAGCATATTAAGGTCACGACCGCAAAGCGAAATAAGTTGTGTGGCATTTACCTGTGAAATAAATTTTCCGTTTGCATTCGCCCATTTTGCAATAAACTTAACAAGCTCGTTTTGAGTAAGAGTATTGAACTCGCAAACGATTCCGTTTTTATCGGCATATTTTTTTAATGCAGGCAAAACGGTTTTATTTTTAACAGGTTTTACAGACGGCAAAGAAACTATAAATACGCAACCGTCAGGCACTGCCTTGTATATATCTGCAAACCTTGCGTTATCATTTGCATTAAATTCATCGAAAGCCGCATCGCTTACGAGAACACAGTTAAATTCACTCATAAACGGAACTATTTGTACAGAGGCGGCAAGCTCGTCAAAATTAATGCTGTCACCAAATGAATGAAAATTAAACTCTGACGGTGTCTTACCTGCTACAGCCGTAACAAGCTTATCGGTATATTTTTTTACATACATTTGCTCTTCGCCGTAAATCAAATACACCTTTGCAAAATTTCTTTCTTTTATATGCTTGTCCATCTGCTTATCTGTTAGTACAGCCATATTTCCTCCGTCAATCTATAACAATTTGCAGATTTTTGTCCCGTACAAAAATCATATCTTCGCAATCTTTTGCGTTTGCATCGTCGGTATTCGTAATAATTCTTTTACCGCAAATATCTTGCAAATTATCTCCGTCTTTATCGGTAATTATGTAATCTGCTTTTCTGTGTTTTTCCAAAATATCTTCTGCCTTGCAATTACCGTCAAGTAACAAAACAGCGGTGCTTTCGGTGCTGATATACTGGTACACACCGCTTTCCGTGCTTACTGCTTCATCTTTGGTTTCCGAATTTAAATTAAGCGTAAAACTTTTATTTACAGTAAAATATTTTACATTACCGTTATCTTCATTCTCACCTTTACTATCATATATCAAAACATCCGATTCGTCAAATTTTGTTTGGAAAATATCAGCATAAAGCAAACTTCCGTCCGAATCCGAAGGCACAATCAAAAAATCAAGCAAAGTCGTATCTTCCATAATATCAGACACGGCATAATATACATTTGTTGCTTCTCCGCCGCAACTGACAACCGAGCAATTTTTTCCACGCTTTACCGTAACCGTATTTCCTCCCGTTGCGTAAATATTAATGACGGTTGTATTTACATCAATTACGGAGTAAACCGCAAAACCGAGTGCAAGAACACACAGCGAAATAACAGCGCTCTTAACGGCATAGTTTGCTTTGTTTTTAACAAAATATCCGACAATCACCATAACCGCAATAAGAGCAAGCCAAATGTAAAAATACGGTTTTCGTGCGTTTACCGAAGAAAACGGAATATCCGAAAATGTGCCGACAATAAAAATTACATACTTACTTAACTGCTCACATACAAAGGTAAGCGGATAAGCAATAATACTTACAATTCCAAAGCCGTAAAGAATCACCGCAAGCAACGCACAAGCTACAAGTACGCTTACCGCAGGCGAAAGTATAACGGAAAGCAAGATTGAAAATACCGATACTTTACCAAACATCAACACTGAAATCGGCATTGTCCATACAGTGGCAGAAACGGAAACCGCAAATAAGTTTACTGTAAATTCAACGGGCTTTTTAAGTCTTTTTAATTTTGCAAATTTGCCCATTATATAAACTGAAATTTTTCTTGCCCACAATATTATTCCAAGCGTTGCGGTAAAAGATAAAAGCATACCCACATCGGCAACAGCTGTAGGATTGGGTACGGTGAGAATTAAAGCCGCAATTCCGAGCGAATTGAGCGAATCGCCTTTGCGCATAAACATTTTTCCCGAATACACTACGGCAAGCATTACTCCCGCTCTTACAACAGACGGAGCAAATCCTGTTACCGCCATAAATGAAAATGCGCATATAAGCATTATCATCGAACGCAAAACTCTGTTTTTTATAATTTTCTTGATACACAAAAATACAAAACTGCTGATTATGGCAAGATGCATACCCGACACAACTATCAAAAAACTTACGCCGCAACGGGTAAAATCGTTATGAATTTCTTGCGATAAAGCGGTTTTTTCTCCCAATAAAACCGCTCTGCACAGTGATGCGCAATCCTGCGACATATTTTGTTCAAAACTGTCCGCAAAATTTTCTCTTATCTTTACAGCTTGATAATACAGAGGCTTGTCATCGGTCTTTTTTACAATATAAGCAAAGTTTTTATTAACAGATGCCTGTAAAAACGCACCGTCAGCAATCATCTGACTTTTAGTGCATTCTTTTAATGGCAAAACACAGCTTATTCTGTCAAATTCTTCAACATTTAATTCATTAATCGTTGAAAGACAGATTTTCAGTTTTTCGATTTTTCCGTTTATACTATCGGTTTCAATTAAATATCTGTAAGTATCATACTGCACCGTGGGTTGCTCAAGTACAGTTGCCGTCACATATATTTCTCTTTCGGAATATTTATCTACAATCGGCTGTTTAACAAATATATTATATCCGCTGAAAATCGTACTTGCAAATGCTGCTGTCAAACAAAAGCAAAGCACCGTATGCCGTAAATTTCTATTTTTAAGTATAAAGAGCGAAACAATCGTTCCGATAAAACACACAGCGGTTAATATTGCCGCTGCTAAATCCGACTCTAAATAAAAAAGCGCCGCTTGCACAGAAAGATATGTAATACCAATCAATGCAAACGGTCGTTTCATAAAATTCAATCCTTATTTATCAGTTTTATTTAAAAAACAGCGGCAATTCCTCAAGATAAATAATATCTTTTCTGCCTCTTGCGTCACCCTCGGCAAGCACAGCCGCCTTGCCTACTATGTTTCCGCCTGCTTTTGTAACAAGCTCCTCAATAGCCTCAAGGCTCTGACCTGTTGAAATAACATCATCAACAATCAATACTCTTTTGCCCTTAATAAAGTCAGCGTCACCCTCGCCAAGATAGAGCTCCTGCTCATTCTCGGTTGTGATTGACTTAACATTTACTTCAATAGGGTTTCTCATATAAACCTTAACACCTTTACGGGCAACAACATAATTTTTGCAGCCCTGTCTTGCCATTTCATAGCAAAGAGGAATACCTTTTGCCTCTGCCGTAACAACAACATCGTGTTCAGGGCAAATCTTTAACAGTTCTTTAGCAGATGCTTCGGTAATTTCAACATCGCCAAACATAATAAATGCCGCAATGTCAAGCTTATCACTTACAGGAAAAAACTCAAGTTCACGCTCGTGACCTGCAATAGTAATTTTGTATGTACCCATCTTTTCCACCTCTTAAGCCATATTTTCAGCAAGTTTTTTGCCGCCTAGTAAATGGAAGTGCAAGTGCTTTACTGACTGACAGCCATCCTCACCGCAGTTATTAACAATACGGTAGCCGTTCTCAAGACCGAGTGACTTTGCAATCTCAGGAATTTTTGAGAATATGTAACCGACTATCTCACAGTTATCGGCAGTAATTTCATCAGCACAGCAGATATGCTGTTTCGGAACAATAAGAGTGTGAACAGGTGCTTGTGGATTTAAGTCCTTGAATGCAAGGATTTTATCATCCTCATAAACCTTTGTAGACGGAATAGAACCGTCAACTATTTTACAAAAAATACAGTCAGACATAATATTCGACCTTTCAATAAAATTATCCGTCATTATTTTACAACTTTTGCAAAAGTCCGTCAAGCGTTTGTCTTTTTCTTTGCGGTAATTTTCTTTTCTTCGCCACGCATAAGTCTTTTAATGTTATCCTTATGCTTAACAATAACAAATATACCGATAATCAATGCCGCAACCGTTGACAAGATAACATAGCCTAAAGAATATCCGTTCGGATAATCAAACAAGAATGTTGCAAGGAATGTAAATGGGCCGTAAAGTACAGCCGCTGTTATGCTCGAAAGCGAAATGATTTTTGAACAAGCAAAAACAATAAGGAAAGCTACGATAACCGCAATAAATACTCTCCAATCCTCGCTTGCTATAAGAGCGGCAGCGGTTACAACACCTTTACCGCCTTTAAAGTGGAAATAAACAGGATACGAATGTCCGAGTATTGCAAAAATACCGGCTATATACTTGCCGCAGTTGCCAAATTCATTTGAAAGAATCTGACTATCTGCAGGAATAGTCGAGAAAATCAACCAGCCGATAATAACCGCAACCACACACTTAAGTGCGTCACATACGATTGTAAAAATTGCAGGCACTTTTCCTACAGAACGCAGAACATTTGTAAATCCTGCATTACCGCTGCCCATTTCACGAATGTCTTTCTTACCGCCCGTTACAATCTTTGTAACTATAACGGCTGTATTCACACTGCCTAAAAGATAAGCTATAATGGCAGTAATTATAATTCTCCAACAATTATACGCTAAAAACGATAAATAAAAATTCATTACTTTTCGCCACGCTCCCTGATAATAATTCTGATTGGTGTGCCCTCAAGTCCGAATGCCTCTCTGATTCTGTTTTCAAGATAGCGCTGATAAGAAAAGTGGAATAATTGAGCGTTATTACAGAAGAAAATAAATGTCGGCGGCTTAACCGATGCCTGAGTAACATAAAAAATCTTTAATCTCTTGCCTTTATCCGACGGCGGCTGAACTCTTGTTGTAGCCTGTGCAAGCAATTCATTGAGCATACCTGTTGTAATTCTTCTTGCAGACTGCTCCGCACAGCTTACAATAAATTCAAACAACCTGTCAATACGCTGACCTGTCTTTGCAGAAATAAATACCTTAGGAGCATAAGACATAAATGCAAAGTCTGTATCAAGTTTTTTCCTGAACTCCTGCATTGTCTTGTCGTTTTTCTCAATTGCATCCCATTTATTTACCGCAAGAATACAAGCCTTGCCTGCCTCGTGAGCAAGTCCTGCTACCTTTGTATCCTGCTCGGTAACGCCTGCCTCTGCGTCAATCATAATAACGCATACATCACTGCGTTCAATAGCCATCTTTGCTCTGATAATACTGTACTTTTCAATATCATCATAAATTTTATTCTGACGACGAAGTCCTGCTGTATCGGTAAAGTTAAATTTACCGTATTTATTTTCAATCATTGTGTCAATGGTATCTCTTGTAGTACCCGCAATGTCAGAAACTATACAGCGCTCCTCGTTTGTAATTTTATTAATGAGCGATGATTTACCTGCATTTGGCTTGCCTATAACAGCCACATTAATTACTGTGCCGTCATCCTCGCTGTCCTCTGTAAAATCAAGGTGTTCAAACACATTGTCAAGCAAATCGCCCGTGCCGTGTCCGTGAACAGATGAAACCTGAATAGGATCTCCGAGTCCGAGATTATAGAATTCATAAAATTCAGGAGTCGGCTCACCGATTCCGTCACATTTATTTACACAAAGCACAATCGGCTTGTTTGATTTCATAAGCATCTGCGCAATATCCATATCTGTGGCAACCATACCTGTTTTGCCGTCCGTAACAAGGATAATTACATTTGCGGTATCAATGGCAAGTTGTGCCTGTCTGCGCATCTGCGACAAAATAATATCGTCGGATTTCGGTTCAATACCGCCTGTGTCAATTATAAACGCTTTTTTGCCGAGCCATTCAACCTCGCCGTAAATACGGTCACGGGTAACACCCGGTGTATCATCGACTATTGAAAGTCTTTGACCGATAAGTTTATTAAAAAGTGTAGATTTACCGACATTCGGTCTGCCTACAATCGCAATTACAGGTTTATTCATTCTTCTATCATTCCTTTACCGTGATAACTTCTCTTACAAGTTCGTCACCGTTGTTATTTACAATTCCAAGAGAAATATTAAGCTCACGCTCAACATCTTCAACCGAAACATCATCAAGGAAAATGTCATTTTCAAATCTAAGCATAGATGACGGAATAAAAAGTTTGTCGCCAAGGTCTTTGTCTTTCAGCTGGTCAATCAAGTCACCGCCTGTGACCAAACCCGACACATTAACTCCTCCGCCAAAAAAGTTATTTTTAATTGCAACAACATTTATCTCTATATTCGGAAATTTTGTTGCAATAATCTTCATCATATCTCTCAAATAAGGTGCAACAGCCTCGCCGCATGCCATAGTCACCTTATAATTCAATGCATCATTGTACTCGCTGTCCTCCACAGCAAACTCAATTTCTTCTTTAAGACAGGCAATCATACCAATACCGTCTTCTACGGCGGGAAAGCCCTCATAAAAATCAGGATCGGGAATCGGTCTGTTAGCCTTTATATAAAATTCATCGCCGGCATAAAAAATTCTTCTGCCGTACTTTTTAACACATTCATCACCGAATTTTTCGATTATATCAAGCGTCTGTGCGGCAGTTTCTTGATTGTATTCCGTAAGCGGATATAATCCTTGACGGTATTTTGTAAGTCCTACAGGCACGACAGCGGTCATATTAACTCCAAGTTTTTCAAGATCGGTAAAAGTACGGATAAGTTCATCACCGTCATTTATACCGGGGCAAGCAACAATCTGACAGTTAAGACTGATTCCTGCCTTTGCAAAACTTTCAAGATGTCTTAACGCATCACCTGCAAAACGGTTATGCATCATCTTACAGCGCAGTTGTGGATTCGTAGTGTGAACCGACACATTTATCGGGCTGATGTGCATTTTTATGATTCTGTCAATTTCGTGCTGTGTAAGGTTTGTGAGCGTAATGTAATTACCAAACAAAAATGAAAGTCTGCTGTCATCGTCTTTAAAATAAAGTGATTCACGCATACCTTTAGGCAATTGGTCTATAAAACAGAAAATACACTTATTACGGCAACTCTTTTGCTCGTCCATCAGATAAGTTTCAAACTCAAGACCGATTTCCTCGTATTCACTTTTCACAATACGCACTGTTCTGATTTCGCCGTTTTTATCTTTAATCTCGAGTGTCAAATCTCTGTTTACCTGATAAAAACGGTAATCGAGGACATCTTCGATTATATTTCCGTTAATACTAAGCAGAATTTCACCGCTTTTAATTTTTGCTCTGTCTGCGTGACTGTTAGCAGTCACACCAAATATATTTACAGCCACGAACTCACCTCACACTTATTTTACACAAAAATCACGAAAAATTCAAGGTATCAGAGCAAAACAAAAGGGCGTACAGAATTCTGCCGCCCATAATGTTTGTACCGTAATTAGTTCTCGTTAGCTTTTACGATTACCTGTCTGCCGTTATACATACCGCAGTTGCCGCAAGCTCTGTGAGCTGCCTTGTACTCACCGCAGTTAGGGCAAATTACAAGTGTTGGAGCGTTGAGCTTCCAAACTGTTGAACGTCTTGAACTCTTTCTTGCGTGTGAAGTTTTTCTCTTTGGTACTGCCATTACAAAGACCTCCTTACAATAACATATATCAATCCATAAGTTGTTTAAGAATCTCGAGCCTTGGGTCAACCTGCTTTTTATCGCAATCGCATTCACCCTCATTAAGATTATGACCGCACTGACTGCACAGTCCTTTACAATCTTCTTTACAGAGGTTTTTCTGCGGAAGCGACAACAGCACATCAGAAATAACCGTTTCATCAAGGTCGAGTACAAAATCAGGTGTTTCAATATAGTCGTCGTTGCCGTCAGTTTCAAGAGTACGGGCAAGCTTATGAGTAAACTTGTACTTCATCTTCCTTGTAAATTCTTCTCCACATCTGTCGCAGCTGCGAACATAGTCAAAGCTGACAAGCAAAGTAAGGTCAACAAGTGATGCCCTGTTTCCTGCTGTTGCGGTAATATCAAGCGGTGTTTTGAATGGAAAAACGCCGTCAATGTCAATATTGCTTATATCCAGCTTATAGCTGATTGTTTTTTCTTCGCCTTCATTTTGAAAGACACTTTTAAGTTCAAAAAGCATAATTGCACCTCTTGACCGCATAAACGCATATTAAAACGCTATTGATTATTATACAAAAGTATTTGCGCTTTGTCAACCGATATTTACGATAAATTCTTCATAAATACGCTATTTTTTTAATTTTTTTCAAAATTATTATTTATAGGAATTATAAGTAAAATTCATTGTCAATGCACAAAATACAAGTTATAAATTTAAGTAAATATCAGACATATTAAAATGAGTTTATAGGGTATTTTTTCTGTTCTAAATTTTGGTTAAACTTGATAAATTGGGTTTGGCGGAGTGTCGGTCGGGCATTGAAATTTAGCTAACGCTAAATTATCCTCCCAAAGACAAAAAAGTTTACTCAATTTTTTCAAAAATTGCGGATTTGGGCAGCGCCCATAAAAATCTTCCGATATAACGATTTATCAAACGCAAACAGCCACGCTGTTTGTGTGCTTGCACATAGTTTGAAAAACAGGCGACAGCATTTTATAAAAGAAATAATTAACTTTTCATTATATATCGATTGGCTTTTTTGTTGCTATCGCATTTAAGGGCATTCGCCGTTGCGTTCAAGACGCCAAACAGGGAGCTGTTTGGCTATCGTCAGATTGTGTAAGCGGAAAGTATTTGTGGGCTTTGCCCACACCCACAACCTTTGAAAAGGTTGACCAAACTTTTATAATTATTTGGTAAAACATTTTACTAAACCATAATTTACACAATTTTTCTGAAATTTATTCTTAATCATAATATCAAAAATGGGCTGACCTGTCAGGTCAGCCCAAAGAAATCTAAATTATTACTAATTAAGATTAGAGCATCTCTCTCTTGCGAATGACGAACATTACGCCTGTAGCAGAAACAAGAAGAGTAAGAATTACAACTGCGAGTGTAGCGTCACCTGTCTTAACTGTGCCGTTATCATTGTTAGTTGTTTTGTTGCCGTTATTAGCTGTATCAGCTGTGCCCGGCTTAACTGTTGCGCCTGTCGATGATGTAGCATCTTCAGTTGCAGGAGCTATTGTTGTTTCAGAAGCCTTAGTTGTCTCAGTAGCCTTAGTTGTCTCAGTAGCCTTTGTTGTCTCAGTAGCCTTTGTTGTTTCAGTAGCCTTAGTTGTCTCAGTTGCCTTTGTTGTTTCAGTAGCCTTTGTTGTCTCAGGAACTGTTGGCGCTACATATGTTGACTCTGTAAGAGTTGTATTAGCAACCTTAAGAACTGAAGGATCCTTAATTTCAGAATCAACTACGAACGAGTTCATTGTTGAAGCATCAACCTGCATTTTGTCGGGGTCAAGCTCGCCTGTTGTAAGAACTCTTACGTCAAGGTCGATAGTTGTTTCAACATTTTCAGGCTCACCGATTACATCAAATGTAACCTGTATAAATGGCTTCTTAGAGTCGATTGCGTAAAGACCAAGGTCAGAAGCGTTAGAATTGATTTTTCCCGGAAGGCTTGTATTAAAAACATAGCCGCTTGGAATCTGTGGCATAATGGCGAGTTTCTTGCCAGTAGCATCAAGGTTTGACTTGTTGTTATACTCAAGAACAGTGTTATCAAATTTTAAGTACCACTCAAGGTTTACGAGATCTCTGTCTGTGCCAAGGTAGTAAGTAACTGTAACCTGCTTTGTTGAGTTATCATACACAGCCTTAGCATCTGAGAAGACGTTTGACTTAGCATTTACTGTAAGAGCAGGCTTTGAAACAGGAGCAGGAGCTGTTGTAGCTTCCTCTGAAGCTGTTGTTTCAACTGCCTCTGTTGTAGCTACAGTTGAGTCAGGCTCTGTTGGTGTTGGTTTAACACCGTCCTTTTTATCCTGAAGTGCCTTTTCAAATGACATATACTCTGTGTTGTAAACAGCGCCGTCACCCTTTACAGGTGTGTAACCATATTCGCCGTTACCATAGTAGTAGTACCACTGACCACGGCATGTAAGCTTCTGGTTGAGTGGGTTCTCTTCAATTCTGTTTTCATCAATAACATAAATCATGTTATTGAAATTTCTGATACCTTCCGGATAAAGCTCGTTACTAGGATCGTCTTCATCAGTTTTAGGCCAGTAACCCCAAGCCTCTTCACCATCATCGTCTACACATGTAACATCTGATGTCTGAGCAGCCTTTGTGTACTGAGGAGCCGTTGGATCATCACCGCCGTCAACATAGTTGTTGAAGATGAGCTTAGGAACATCCGTTGGAACATCAATACAGAAAATGTTTTCGTTCTCAGTTTCTTTAACCTTATACATATCCTGCCATGTTTCGCAAGCATCTGTGCCTTCCCACCAGTATGCACCTGTTGATGTTGTGAACTCATTTTCCCATCTCTGTGGCATATAGAAATAATATCTATATGTTTCAGTTCCCTCTGAAGGAACATAGTTACCATCGCTGTCTGTGTCAGCTGAAACGCTAACTGCTGCAACTGCTACCATTGAAGCAGAAAGAGCCATAGCCAACATAAGACTAATGATCTTCTTGGACATTAGAAATTTCCTCCTATAAAAATATGTTTCCGATATACTCGGTATGACAATTATATAATAATTTGCTCAAAAAATCAAGGCTTTTTCAAAAAAACAGGTCGATTATAGGGTGTAATAATAACCAAAAATCAGTTACAATTTTTAAACAATTTTTAATTTTGCAATAAACAGTCAAAACTGTTCGTCACTTTAAGTCATATCGTTGTCAATATTGTCACTATCAGTATTCAAACCGTTTTTCGTATTTTCTTTATGTCTGAAATACATAACTCCGCCGATTGCTCCGCCTATCAGCAGCAAGCCGCAAACGATTACAATCGTTGTAACCGATGCACCCGAACCCGATTTCTGCACATCAACATATTGCGTATTGCCTTGGTTATTTTGCGGCATCATTGTTGTTTTTTCGCCGATTACAGCTTTATGGTCCGTTTTTTCATCTGTATTATCATTTCCTTTACCGTCTATATAATTAATAAAATTTCCCTGGTAAGTATTTATATATTTTTCCGCTTCTTCAACAATCGGTGTTTTTTCTGACACAACAGTTTCTCCGTCTGACTTAATATCATAGGTTATGGTATATGCAGTAAGAGTATTCATATCGCTGTCATACATTTCTTTAATAAAATATGTAACATTAGTATTTCCGGATTTTTTAACCTTAAAATTCATAGATACAAGCTGTGTACGGGATGAAAAGCTTGCATAATTTGATATATCAGAGAAATTAAAAGTCATATATCCGTCAAGATTTCCATTATAAATCACACCGTTCAAATTATCAAAATTAATAGAATCAGTGTCAATTTCAAGGTAATCTGTATCATAAAAAACATATGCCTGCATACCCATTACATCTTTTGATGCATCAGCAATATACATTGAATATGTAAATGTGTCCCCCACAGCAACAGAAGCAGCATCGTTAATTTTCACTTCTTCCGCCGCATTTGCATTTAGAGGTACAGCGCAAAGCATCATAAGTGCAGAACAACAAGCTAACGTAGTTTTAATTTTTTTAAACATAAAATCAATTCCTTATATATAATACATTTATTATATAATATTATAAACAAAATTTCAACGAACTTATATAAAATTTAATTTGAATTTTATGTGATAATTTTAAAAAAGAAATAAATCTATGTTGAGTTATATTTTAAACATAAGATAAACACCATAAATTGTGGTTTAGCAAAGTGTCGGTCGGGCATTGAAATTTAGCTAACGCTAAATTATCCTCCAAAAAGCAAAAAAGTTTACTCAATTTTTTCAAAAATTGCGGGTTTGGGCAGTGCCC
>OGNY01000912.1_pt1 | contig 22268 bp, 16 predicted proteins | sample 1573551 | NCBI WGS metagenome assembly OGNY01 (sample SAMEA2581885, study PRJEB24529) | metagenome | biome: Human gut stool | place: China | collected 2011
GATAGAGCCCGTTTTCTGGAGGCTGGAAGAACAACCACATAGGCCGTCCGCCCGGGGGCGTCATGTCTTCGGGGCGGGGCGGCGGACTGCGGCGCGTAGGGGCGGTGCCCCGACGGATAATGCCTTCCGCTTCGGAGCCGGACAGCGCATTTCTGCTGCCCGAAATAGGTATAATGGTGCCTTGTATTTGTATATATTAAGGAAAGAAAGTATTTTTCCCATCGGATGCTTCCGCCCCGGGAAAGGTTGCGTCGGTTTTGCGGGATGGAATGATAAAGATTATAAAGTTCTCTAAAGGGTCGGCGCTATGGAATCGAGGGTGAAATGTGCGGTATGTGCGGTTGCGATGTGTCTGGTGTTGCGTGCCGGGAGCGGTATGGAGCACAAATTCAGGTATTATACCGACAACAGCGGGTTGTCGTCGAACACCATCCAGTGCCTCTATCAGGATGACAAGGGGTATGTCTGGGTCGGCACGGCCGACGGCCTCGACCGGTTCAACTCCTACGATTTCACCAACTACCGCTCCGATTACCGCCGCCGCAATACGCTCGAAAACAACTGTATTTACAGTCTTTGCGGCGAAGGGTTCCCCAACGGCGACCGCATATGGGTCGGAACCAGCGACGGGGTCTATATCTTCGACTCGAAGGACGAGTCGTTCGTCCACCTGCCCATCCTGGGCAGCGATGGCCGGGAGCGCCGCAACCTGCTGGTCTATTCGCTTGCGGCGGACGTCGCGGGCAACATGTGGATCGGGACGCTCGGCGACGGCCTCTACCGTTACAGCCTCAAGAGCGGCACGTTCGAACACTATAACGCCGCGAAATACCCCGAGGCCTTCTCGTCCGACGTCATCGTGAAGATCCTGCTCGACCACGACAACAACATCTGGGTGGCTTCGGGCGGCGGTTCGCTGCTGAGCCGCTACAACCCCGAGAACAACCGTTTCTCCACCTTCCGGGTCGAGGACACGCTCACGCGCGAGCCGATTTCGCGCATCAGTACCATGTGCCAGGATTCGTTCGGCGACATCTGGATCGCAGGGTATGCCTGCGAGCTCTACAAGTTCGAACTTTCGCGGCTGACGTTCACCTGCAACCGCCCGGAGGACGGCGAGGCGTACGGCCGCGTGCGGAGCATGATCGAATACGCCCCGGGGATAATCATGCTCGGGACGGATCACGGCCTGGTGAATTTCAATACCAAGAACCGCAGTTTCGAGCATGTCGACAACGGCACGACCAACCGGAACGGACGGCTCAACGACAAATTCATCCACTCCATCCTCAAGGATCGTGACGGCGGCGTGTGGATCGGAACCTATTTCGGCGGCATCAACTACCTCTCGCCGCTCAGTTCGCTTTTCACGCTCATCGAGGCCGGCGAGGGGTGCGGGCATATCATCAGCAAATTCTGCGAGGATCCCGAGGGGAATATCTGGATCGGCAGCGACGACGGGGGGCTGAGCCTTTACAACCCGCGTACGGGCAGCTATACGCCCGTGGCGGTCGACCCGCGTGACCGGGCGCTCAACATCCATGCGCTCACCATCGACGGCGGATGGCTGTGGGTCGGGACGTATGGCGACGGGCTTTACCGCATCGACCTGCGCACGCGGCAGATGAAGCACTTCACGCAGGCCGGCACGGGACTCGACAATCTCGACGTCTATTCGGTTTTCCGCGATTCGCGGGGGCAGTTGTGGATCGGCACCAAAATGGGCATCTGCCGTTACGACGACGTTTCGCAGACCATCACGTGCGCATTCGGCCTGGGACATAACAGCGACGTGGTGGACATCTGCGAGGATGCCCGCGGGCACCTGTGGTTCGCGTCGCTGGGCAAGGGGTTGATCCGCTACGGGTTCGACGACGGCCGGTTCGCCCTCTGTTCGCACGATTCCGGGGGCGGGCTTTCCGATTTCGTGAGCTGCCTGGCCGTCGAGGGGGACAACCTGTGGATCGGCACCCACGGCTGCGGGCTTTGCCGTTACGACATCGCGGCCGACACGCTCTCCAGGGAGTTCGACATGCTGCCCTACGGCAACTGCGCCGTGTTCCAGATCGTGCAGAACGGCGGCGAACTGTGGCTCACGACCAACCGCGGGCTGCTGAAATACAGCCCCGTGAACGGCCCGCAGTCGATCTACAAGTTCACCTCCGACGACGGACTGCTGGCCAATATCTTCAATGCCAATTCGGGCATCAAGTCCTCGACCGGGCATATCTACATCGGCTGCAACAACGGCATCAACAAGTTCTATCCCTATGATTTCACGCGCCGCGAGAATTCGGCCAAGCTCAGCGTCGTCTTCCCCGATTTCAAGCTCTTCAACCGCAGCGTGCCCGTGGACGGACGACTGCTGTCCAATACCATCGACTGCCAGCGCTCGGTGCGCCTGCGCGGACGGAAGATGTCGTTCAGCCTCGATTTCATTGCGCTCAACTTCTCCTCGCCGCTGAGGACGGTCTACCGTTACCGGCTGGAGAACTTCGACGACAAATGGATCACCACCGGCCTGGACGAAGGGGCCGGGGTGCAGCATGTCTCCTACACCAACCTGCCGCCGAACCGTTACCGCTTCGTCGTGAGCGCCTCGACCGGCGGCGAGCAGTTCGGCGAGGAGGCCGTGGTCGAGATCCTCGTGCTGCCGCCGTGGTGGATGGCTCGCGCCATGGTCGTGGCCTACGGCGTGCTGGCTCTGCTGGCCGTGGCGGGCGGCGGCCTGTGGCTGCGCCGCAGGATCGGCCGCGCGCACCGCGAGCAGATCGCCTCGATCACCCGCAAGAACAAGCTCGACCTGCTCGAGGCCAAGGTCAGCCTCTTCACGGAGGTGGCCAACGAAATACGTACGCCCGTCGCGCTGATTGCCGCGCCCGTCGAGGAGATCGCCAAGCGCGCCGGGGATTTGCCCGGGCTCCGCGACGACGTGGACATCATCCGCAAGAACTGCGAGCGGCTGCGGACGCTGGTCGACCAGATCCTGAACCTGAAAAGCGCGGAGGAGGGCGAGCATGCCGCCTCCTGCGTTCCGGAGCGCGTCGACGTACGGGAAGTATTGCGGACGGTGGTCGCGGCGGTGGGGGATGCCGTCCCGCGGCGGGGTATCGCGGTGCACCTCGGGCTGCCCGGCGAAGCCGTTACGGCCGAGATGTGCTGCGACCACTTCTCGAAGATCGTGGGCCAGATACTCGGTAATGCCTACCAATTCGCCGAGAGCCGCATCGACGTGACGCTCGAAGGCCCCGGCGGGGAGGTGCCCGGCGATGTGTTCCGGGTGCGTGTCCGCGACGACGGCGCGGGGATAGACCGGGCGGAGAAGGCACGGATATTCGAACCTTTCTATACGTCGGACAAGTGTGTCTCCGGCAGCGGGCTGGGGCTGGGGCTCGCCGTGGCGAAGAGCCTGGCGACCCGGATGGGCGCCGTGCTCGGGGTCGAAAGTGCCGTGGGACAGTGGACGGAGTTTACGGTGACGGTTCCGCTCGGTGCACCCCGTCCCGTCCCCGGGACGGATGGCGATTCCGGAGTGCCTGCCGGGCAGCCGGCCGTGGCGGCCGTGCAGCCCGAGGTGCAGAAGCGGCTGCCCGACATCCTGCTGGCCGAGGATAATGCCGACTTCGCGGACTTTTTCGTGCGGCATCTCTCCGGCAGCTATACGATCCATTGTGCGACGGACGGGCGGCAGGCGCTCGACCTGCTCCGAAGCCGGAGCATCGCGGCCGTCGTGAGCGACGTGGCGATGAAAGGGATGGACGGCGTGGCGCTCTGCGCGGCGATCCGCAACGACCCGGCGCTGGATCACCTCCCCGTGGTGCTGGTTTCGGTGGACTCCTCTTCGGCGGCGAAGGTGCGTGCGCTGGAGGCGGGTGCCGACGCCTACCTCGAAAAGCCGTTGTCGGTGGACTACCTCGACTGCCAGATACGGGCGCTTATCGGCATCCGCGGCCGGCTGCGCCTGAAATTCTCGAAGATGCCCTACCTGGTCATGGACGGGGATGCGGCGAGCCCTTCGGGCAACCGTTTCATGGCGCAGGTGAACCAGTATGTCATGGATAACATCTCCAATTCGAATCTTTCGGTCGAGGACATCGCCGCAGCCGTGAATGTCAGCCGTACGCTCTTTTTCTCGCGCATCAAGTCGCTGACGGGCACTACGCCCAACGAGTTCCTGCGCTCCACGCGCCTCAGGGTGGCCGCCGAGCTGCTTTCCAAGTCCAACGACCTGCGCGTCACGGAGATATGCTATATGGTGGGCTTCACTTCGACCTCCTATTTCGCCAAGTGCTTCCATGCGCAGTTCGGGATGCTGCCCACCGAATTCATGGAGAAATACCGCCGGGAGTGATCCTGATGTTACGGTTGTTTGCGCGGGGCGCAGTGCGTACGCCCGGGACAGGTGCCTGCCGCCTGCAAGGGTTCGGGGCGTGAAACGGCAATCCCGGCCTGCATCTATTCAAATGCGGGCCGGGATTGTTCACGTTCTCCATTTACCGCCTCATCCCGTAGCCGATGCGCAGCAGTACGAGTAGGAGCAGCGTCACGGCCAGTTCGGCCGCCGGTACCGCGAGCCAGATCCCCGCGACGCCCGCCAGCCGCGGCAGCACGAGGAAGCAGAAAGCCATCAGCACGATGCCCCGAAGCACGGTGAGCCCCGTCGCAAGCCGTCCCCGCTCGATGCTCTGGTAGTAGCCGATCGTGACGACGTTGATTCCGAAAAAGGGATACCCGGCGGCGAAGAGCGGCAGGCCGCGCACGGCGATTGCATAGGCCGGGGCGTCGGGCGTCAGGAACAGCCCCACGATCCACGGGCTGAACAGCCATGTGAACCCGAATACCGCCAGCCCGCAGGCGAACGCCGAGCCGAGTGCCATCCTGAACGCATCCCTGCCGCGCCGCATCAACCCTGCGCCGTAGTTGTAGCTGATGATCGGCTGTGCCGACTGGATGATGCCGTTGTAGACCATGAAGATGATCGGGAAGATATAGCAGGCGATGCTGTACGCCGCCACGCCGTCCTTGCCGATGTAGCGGATGAACGTATAGTTGCCCACGATCATCAGGCACGAGATCGCCAGTTCGCTCAGCAGCGCCGGGAACCCGATGTAGGTCATGTAGCCCAGGTTGCGGGCCGTGAGGCGCAGGCTCTTGTAGCTGGTTTTGAGCTTCACGAAATGCAGCGTGCGGCTGCTGCGCAGCATGTACCGCAGCATCACGCCCGAGCCTACGATATAGCCGATGCCCGTTGCGATGGCCGCGCCTGCGAGCCCCCACCCGAATTCGAAGATGAAGAGGTAGTCGAGTACGATGTTTATGCAGGCCGCCATGATGTTGCACGCCATGGCGAACCGGGGCGCGCCGTCGAGCCGCACGATGAACATCAGGATGTTGAAGACGGCCAGCGGCGCGAGGAAGAGCGTGAACCACACGAGGTATTCGCGCGCGGGAACCATCAGCTCGGGCGGCGTGCCCAACAGCAGCAGCAACGGTTTGTGGCAATGGATCAGCAGGGCGCTGAGCAGCGCGATCAGCAGGGCCGGTATGACCAGCGACTGCGTGATGTTGATCTGGGCCACGCGGCGTTTGCCCTGTGCCAGGTTCACCGACGCCACCACCGAGCCGCCCATGCCGAACATCAGCCCGAGCCCCGTGCCGAGCGTGAAGAGCGGGGCGGTGAGGTTGACTGCCGCCAGTGCGTCGCTGCCGATGCCGCGGCCTACGAATATCCCGTCGGTGATGACGAACACCGCCGAGAAGACCATCCCCATGACTGTGGGGAAAAGAAAGCGGCGGAAGAGTTTGCCGACCGCCGTGCCTTTGTAATCGATACTGTCGCGTAACATAGTTGCACCTCTTTTTTTTGAGGTGGTGCAAAAGTAAGGCATTCTGCGCCGGGAAAAGTTATCTTATGGTAATTTCCGTGTCATTTGACCCCGGCGCGGATGCGGCTCAGGCTTTGGGGCGTGAGAAAGAGGTAGGCCGCGAGGTCTTTCAGGGCGATGCGCTGCATCAGCTGGGGATATTTGCGCAACATGAGGCCGTACTGTTCGCGTTTGTCGCGCCAGGCATAGTCGGCGAAATAGTCCTCGTGGCGGCGCAACTGCTCCTCGGCCATGCGCCGTCCCCAGTCGGCCAGCTCGACATTCCCGGCGAAGAGGGCGTCCATGCGGGCACGCGGGATGCGTACCAGGGTCGTGGGCTCCATCGTTTCGATCGTCTGGCGCGATAGCCCGCCGGGCTGTGTGCCGAGTGTCGCCGTTGCAGGGTCGCCTTCGAACGAGAAGGAGACGATGACGCATTTGTCCTCGCGCATGACATACGTGCGCACCGAACCCTCGGCCACGAAGCAGACGTCCGGGTCGCGCTGCCCCTCCTCGATGATGACCTCCTTGCGGGCGTGTTGCGTCAGCGTGGCGGATTGCATGAGCAGGCCCGTGCCCTCGTCCGAGAGTGCGTAGCGTTCGGTCAATATCCGTGCGAAATCCATGCGGCAAAGGTACGCTTTTTTCGGCAATTGCGAAAAAGCCGCCTGTTCCGTTGCTGGCGGAAGATTTTTTTGCCGGTTTGTCATGTCGGAATTACAGGGTTTGTGACAATTTATGACATTTTTTCATTTCCATGCGGCTGGCACAGGATTTGACCTTTTACGGGTGAAACCGCTCCGGAAGGGGCAGCGAAAGAAAACAAAGTTAAACCAAAATAAAACAAGGAGGACAAGATTATGACACCTGCAAGAACGAATCAGAACTGGCTGCCGAGCATTTTCAACGAATTTCTGGATAACAACTGGCTCGCCGAGCGCCGCAACGCCACGGCTCCTGCCGTCAACATCATCGAAGACGAAGACGAGTACAAAGTGGAGGTCGCCGCTCCGGGCATGACCCGTGAGGATTTCAAAGTCCACATCAACGAGGACAACGAGCTGATCATCTCCCTGGAGAAGAAATCCGAGGAGAAGGAGGAAGACAAGAAACGCAAGGGTACCTACCTGCGGCGCGAATTTTCCTATACGCAGTTCCAGCAGAGCCTGCTGCTTCCCGACAACATCGAGCGCGAGAAAATTTCGGCCAAGGTCGAAAACGGCGTGATGACCATTGACATCCCCAAGAAGAAGGTCGAGGAACTCGCCGCCGCCACGCGCCAGATCGAAGTGAAATAGAGGCATGCGTAGCCCAGGTGAAATACTCCTGGGAGCAGAAACCCCGGATACGAATTCGTATCCGGGGTGTTTTTTCTGTCAGCCCGTATCTGTGGACAGACAGGGATCAGGCTGTTTTCAGAATGCCAGTATGCACCGGATCAAGTTGCTGTCATTGCCCTTATTGCTGCTGGCCACAATGCCGGACTTGAAATTTATGATTTTTGCCGTACGCCCGTCTTCTTCCGAAGCCGTCCAGTAGGTAATGTTGCTTAATTGGCTTGCAGACCCGATTGTCGCCAATCTTTCGTTGATCGCGAGGCTGTTGGCTGTGTCGGGTTCGTCCTCGTACCCGAGATCGTCGATATTCCCGTCGAAGACTCCCGTGCAAAGTAATGAGAGTTCTTTTACCGAGGGGGCGTACCAGTCGCTTGAATTTTCGGGCGCTTTGGTCTTGTCGCGATATTCCTGGACATAGGTTACGATTTCGACCTCCCACCATTCGTTGGCTTCGTCCGCATTGAATGCCTCGATGGCCTTGGTATTGTTATATCCCAGCATTTTATTGAGGTTGTCGTCCATTTTATAACCGGCGAGCAGGGAGGTATAGCCTGTGAGGTTGTTTCCGAGCCATGCGCTGACCGTCGCATCGTAATCGGAGTAATATGCCTGCCACGGACTGTCGGTTTCGTGCAGGGCTACAACCAATCCATGAGTACATCCGGGATGTTCCTGTCTCAGGATCGCATCGTCTTTCGTGGGATCGCCGACCCAGAATATAATTCCGATCGGGTCTTTCCCCGTTTCCAGGGCGGAGGAATAAGAGCCGTCGGAGTAGTAGTAATCGCCGATAGCAGGTGTGGAGGGACGGGCGGTTACCGTTATTTCGCACGTTGCCGTTTTTTCACCCGCTTTTGCTGTAATGACGGTTTTCCCCGCAGCAACGGCTGAAACCGTACCGTCGTTTACTGTGGCGACATCTGTTTTAGAGGAAGTCCAGGTGATGATTTTATCGTCCGTATTGTCCGGAAGCACGGTCGCTTTCAGGGTTACGGTTTCTCCGACCTGCATTTCATGGGTTTCCTTGTCCAACGTAACCGACTCTACGGGAATTCCCGTTACTGTTATCAGGCAGGTCGCCGATTTTTGACCGGCTTCGGCTGTGACGGTGGCTTTGCCGATGGCGATGGCTGTTACCTTACCCGTATTGTCTACCGAAACGCAGGTAATGTCCGACGAACTCCATGTTACTGTTTTATCCTCGGCATTTTCCGGTTTTACCGTTGCGGTAAGCGTTTCGGACTCGCCTTTATGCAGGCTGAGAGAGGACGTGTTCAAGGTTACGCCCGTAACGGCTACCGGATTTTTGGGATCATCGTTGTCCGAACAACCGACCAAAGTAATGGCTGACGTGATGGCCAGCATGAATAGTGTGGTTAATTTCATAATAGGATTGAATTTAAAAGTGACGATAGCAAAAATACGAAAAAAAGCTTAGCGGCACATGTAATGCGTCTATTTATTTCTATTGTAGAGCTAAATATGTTATTGCGGCCGGGATTTGGAAGTTCGATAATTTATTTTGTTTGATTTATATGACGTTGGTTATTAGCCATGTTACATCCGTTTTATAGCCCAAATGGCCCGGGGGAGGACAATTTTCGCGTAAATCCGCTATCTTTGGGGTGCATACGCGACAGCAGACTAAACCAACGTACATGAAAGTAGGATTGTTCATACCCTGTTATATCAACGCCGTCTACCCCGGGGTGGGGCGTGCGTCGTACGAATTGCTCGGGCGGCTGGGCTGCGAGGTGGATTATCCCCTCGGACAGACCTGCTGCGGGCAGCCGATGGCCAATGCCGGGTTCGAGAAGGACGCCCGGGCGCTGGCAGAACACATGGATGCGCTTTTTGCGCAGTACGACTACGTGGTCGGGCCTTCGGCCAGCTGCGTGGTTTTCGTGCGCGAGGGCTATCCGCGGTTGTTGGACAATTACCGCGAGCATGCCTGCGTCGATTCGCGTATCTGGGAGATCTGCGAGTTCATCCACGACGTGGTGAAGCCCGCGAAGCTGGATGCACGTTTCCCGCACCGGGTGAGCGTGCACAACTCCTGCCACGGGGTGCGCAAAATGGGGCTGTCATCGCCCAGCGAGCTGAACGTGCCCTATATGTCGAAGCTGCGCGACCTGCTCTCGCTGGTCGGGGGCATCGACATCGCCGAGCCGTCGCGCCGCGATGAATGCTGTGGTTTCGGCGGCATGTTCTCCGTCGAGGAGAACGCCGTGTCGGTCTGCATGGGGCGCGACAAGGTGCGCGACCACATGGCTACGGGTGCCGAATACATTACGGGCGCCGACTCTTCGTGCCTGATGCACATGCAGGGGGTTATCGACCACGACAAACTCCCGATCCGCACCATCCATGCCGTTGAAATCCTCAATTCGAAGTTATGAGCACCCACTCCAAAGCCGCCGCGAAATTCATCGCCGACGCCGAACGCACGGCGTGGCACGACAAGGCGCTTTACGCCGTACGCGAAAAGCGCGACAAGATGGCACGCACGGTGCCCGAATGGGAAGACCTGCGGCGCATGTCGTCCGAGATCAAGCGCCATACGCTGAGCCATCTGGGGTATTACCTCGAAGAGTTCGAACGCAACGCCACGGCCAACGGCATGGCGGTGCACTGGGCCGCCGATGCCGACGAGATGAACGCCACGGTGTGGCGCCTGGTGCAGGAGCACGGCGGGCGGAACCTCATCAAGAGCAAGTCGATGCTCTCCGAGGAGTGCGGGCTTACGCCCTACCTGCGCGAGCGGGGCGTCGATGCCGTCGAGAGCGACCTGGGCGAGCGGATCATGCAGTTGCTGGAGCTGCCGCCCAGCCACATCGTGCTGCCCGCCATCGGCGTACGCCGTGAGGAGGTCGGCGAGCTTTTCGAGCGCGAGTTCGGCACCGAGCACGGCAACAGCGATCCCACCTACCTGACGCACGAGGCTCGCCGCCAGTTGCGGCCCAAATTCCTCGGTGCCGACATCGCCATGACGGGCGTCAACTTCGCCGTGGCTTCCACGGGGACGCTGGCCGTCTGTACCAACGAGGGGAATGCCGACATGGGAACGTCGTTCCCCGACCTGCATATCGCCATCATGGGGTTGGAGAAGGTCATCCCCGACATGCGGGCGCTGGCGGTCTTCACGCGCCTCTTGGCGCGTTCGGGGACGGGGCAGCCCGTCACCTCCTACACGTCGCTCTACCGCAAGCCTGCACCGGGCAAACGGATACACGTCGTGATCGTGGACAACGGCCGCTCGGAGTGGCTGGCCGATGCCGCGCACCGCAACATGCTCAAATGCCTGCGTTGCGGCGCCTGTATGAATACCTGCCCTGTCTACCGGCGCTCGGGCGGCTATTCCTACTCCTATTTCATCCCCGGGCCGCTGGGCATCAACCTGTCGATGCTGCGTTCGCCGAAGCTCCACCACGGCAATGTCTCGGCCTGCTCGCTGTGCTACTCCTGCTCGGACGTATGCCCGGCGATGATCGACCTCGGGGAACAGATTTACGCATGGCGGCAGGAGTTGGCGCCCATGCATCTGGCCGACCCGGTAAAGAAACTGACGGTCAAAGGCATGGACTTCATCATGGGAGGGCGACGACGATTCTACGGCGGCATCGCGCTGGCCCGCGTCGCGGAGCATCTCCCGCACGCCGTGCTCAACAACCGGTTCAATCCGTGGAGCGCCCCGGGCCGCGACATGCCGCCGTTCGCCCCCAAGACGTTCAATGCCCTGTGGAAGCGGGGCGAGGTAAAATCCGGAAAAATGAGTAAAGATGAATAACAGCAAGGAAAACATACTGAAACGGATCGCCGCGGCGGGAATGCCCGAATACGCATACCCCGACTTCGGCTACGAACCCCAGCATTTCGACGACCCTGCGGCGATGTTCGCCCAGCGGCTCCGGGCGGCCGGGGGCGAGGCCGTATGGCTGGACGGGGCAACGACGCTCGATGAGGTCGTACGCCGCTGCTACCCCGATGCGAAGAGTGTCGCTTCGGCACTGCCCGAAGTGACGCTCGCCACGGTGAATCCCGACCGGGTCGAAGACCCGCGCGAGTTGGTCGACATAGACTTGGGGGTCGTTTCGGGGGCGTTCGGCGTCGCCGAGAACGGTGCCGTGTGGATCCCGCAGGACATCCGCCACAAGGCGCTCTATTTCGGCGCCACGGCGCTGATGGTCGTCATCCCGCGCGATGCGCTGGTCGATACGATGCACGAAGCCGTCGTGCGCCCCGAAGTCGGGGACTTCGCCTACGGGTGTTTCATGTCGGGCCCTTCGAAGACGGCCGACATCGAACAGGCGCTGGTATTCGGCGCCCACGGGCCGATGTCCGTCACCGTCGTGCTGCGCTGACCGTCTGCCCCGGGAGCGGGGAGTATGCCATGTGCCGGTCGGGATTTCCCGTGCCTTTTTCTGCCGCGGCAGCCGGCTTTTTCGCGGGCTTGTTTTTCCGGTACGGATTTTTTATCTTTGCCGTATGACGACCGAACTTTGCGCCTACAGCGTCGAGGCGTGCGAGACTGCCCGCCGTGCGGGTGTCACGCGCGTGGAATTGTGTGCCTCCCCTTACGAGGGCGGCACGACCCCTTCGGCTGCCGCCATCCGTATGGCGCGCCGTATCGGAGGGTTGCAGCTCAGCGTGATGGTGCGTCCCCGCGGCGGGGATTTCCTCTATTCCGATACCGAATTCCGCCAAATGCTCGAAGAGGTGCGCTTCGCCCGCGAATGTGGCGCCGACGGCGTGGTCTTCGGCGTGCTCACCCCCCCCCGACGGGCGGGTCGACGTGCAGCGTACGGCTGCCCTGGTCGCCGAGGCGCGGCCGATGCAGACCACCTTTCACCGGGCGTTCGACATGGCGTGCGACCTGGAGGAGGCGCTCGAAGCGGCGGTGGCTGCCGGATGCCGCCGGATCCTGACCTCGGGGGGCCGCAATACGGCCGTCGAAGGCATCGACACGCTGCGGGCGTTGGTGGCGCAGGCCGCCGGGCGCATCGAACTGATGGCCGGCAGCGGCGTCAACCCCTCGAATGTGCGGCAGCTGGCGGCCACGGGCGTCGATGCCGTGCATTTTAGCGCTCGCAGCGTGCGTCCGGGCGGCATGGTTTTCCGCAACCCGCATGTTTCGATGGGCGGCTGCGGCGATGTTTCCTAAATGGATTTTCTTTGAGCCGACGAACGGCTCATCCGACAAATACTTACCCTGCTCGAACCATGAAACGCATCATCTTCCTTTTGCTGGGGGCGTGTCTCTGTGCCTGCGGCCGTTACGGCTGCGGTGTCCCCGCCGGATACGAACCGCTGCTGGATGCCGCGCTGGCCGGCTGCCCGCGCGCCGACAGCCTGCGGCATTTGCTGCGGCAAACCCCGCGCGAGCAGCGCGAAGGGATGGCCTTTCTGATCGCCCACATGCCCCGGGGCGACCGCGACACGATGCGCCTCGACCTGCTGCGCGAGAATGTGGAATATGCCTACCGTGCCCGCCGGGACTACCCTTGGACACGTGCGCTGCCCGATTCCGTCTTCCTGAACGAGGTGCTGCCCTATGCCGCCGTGGACGAGGTGCGCGATAGCTGGCGGGCGGATTTCTACCCGCGCTTCGCCCGGCGCGTGGCGCTTTGCCGCGACATCCGCGCTGCGATCGACTCCGTGAACCGGAATATCGCGGCCGACGTCGGGGTGGAGTACAACACCGCCCGCGAAAAGACCAACCAGAGCCCTGCCGAGTCGATGCGGCAGCATATGGCCTCCTGTACGGGGCTTTCGGTGCTGCTGGTCGACGCCCTGCGCGCGGCGGGAATCCCGGCGCGTTTCGCCGGGACGCCCGCGTGGCACGACGACCGCGGCAACCACAGCTGGGTCGAGGTATGGATCGGCGGCCGCTGGTATTTCACGGAATATTACCCCTCGGGGCTCGACCATGCCTGGTTCCTTTCGGATGCCGGGCGGGCGCTCGATGACCGTACGCACGGCATCTTCGCCGTGTCGTTCCGGCCGACCGGCGACTGGTTCCCGATGGTGTGGAACGAGCGTTCGCGCGACGTGCACGGGGTCGACGTCTCGCAGCGTTACCGCGACCTCTATGCATCCTACGAGCAGGCCCTCGTGGCGCAGGGAAGGCATACGACGGTGACTTTCGTGATGTACGACAGTGCGGCGCACGAAGGGCGCTCGGACGCCCGCGTGGCGGCCAATGTCGATGTATTCTGCGGTGCCGAGCAGATGGGCGGAGGCCGCACGGCCGGGCCGAGGCAGGACATGAACGATGCGTTGAGGTTCCTGCTGGAAAAAGGCAAGTCCTATACGTTCCGCTACGAGAACGCCCGCGGCGAAACGACGGAGGTCACGGCCGAGGTGGGCGATGCCCCGCTGACCGTTACGGGATACATGCGATAGCCCCCCCCCTCCCTGTCCGGGAATCCCGCCTTTCACCGCCGATGGTGCCGGGCGGGCTGTCGGCCCGCTCCCCGAAAATGGAAATCACCCCTGTCGGAGCTATCTCCGGCAGGGGTGAAATCGTAGCAACCGGGCTTGCCGGCCGGCACTTTCCGTCAGGGCTGCTTTTCCGTATCCGTGCCGGGCACTTCCGCCCGGAAACCGATGCCGATCCGGTCGGTCGGCAGGCTCGGGATCTTCACGAGTCCGGTGTGCGGGGCGTGTCCGAGTTCCATATGCAGGATGGGGTAGGGCCGGCCCGAGGGGTCGGCCGCGTCGCGCCCGGCGGTGCGGAATCCCATCCGTTCGTAGAAACCCGCGGCCTGCGGGTTCTGCTCGTTGACGTCGACCCGCCGCACGCCGCAGTGCCGTGTGACGTAGTTCACGAGTTGCCGGCCAAATCCCTTGCCCCGCGCCCCGGGGGCGACGAACAGCATTTCGAGCATATCGCCGGCGACGCCTGCGAAGGCGGTGAACCCGCCGAACTTTCCTGCCCCGCCGGATTTTCCTGCCCCGCCGGATTTTCTGCGGCAGCCTCCGGTCTTCTCTGCCCCGGCGTATGCGCCGCCGCTCCCGCATGCATCGCCCGATCGATTGGTTCCGGCCTCGGATTCCCTTATGACATAAAGGGTTGTACCCGGCAGTGCTTCGTTGCGCACCATCTGCCGGAAGAAGGGGATGTCCTCCTCGCTGAGGAAATCGTGCGTCGCCCGCACGGAGGCCTCCCAGAGGGCGGTCAGTGCGTCCAGCTCTGCGGGCGAGGGCTGCGGGAGGTGTTCGATCATGCGGTGGTAAGGGTTACAATAAGGTCACGGGCGGTTTCTGCCGCACGAAATTCCGGGCCAGGGCGGCTGCAAAAGGCGTGCGGAATGTGCGGGCGCCGAAGGCGCACCCTTTCACGCAGGCGCAGCAGCGGATGCAGCGTGCCGGGTCGGTGTGCAGCTCGTCGCCGCGTGCGATGGCCTGTGTGGGGCACAGTGCGACGCAGCGGCCGCATTGCGTGCAGCGTGCGGCATCTCCCTCGGGCAGCAGGACGACGGGGTGGCGTTTCTGCCGGCGGCGGTATCCCAGTACGAACCGGATGAAGCGCAGTTTCGTGGGGTCGATGGGGACAAGGGCGCCCGTTGCGGGGGCCTTGGCTGCATCCATGCTGCCGGTTTGGGTTGCCCGGGTGGTTGCTGCGGTGTCGGATGCCGTTTCCGGGTTCCTGCCGGGGAAAAGCCCTGTTTTTGCTAATTTTTCGCGCACCTGAGCCCCGAATGCCGTGGCGGCAGCCAGATCCCGTGCGTCGGGGCGTCCCTGTGCGATCGGGGTTTCGGTCGTGCTGTACGAATGCTCGCCGACGAATGCCCCTGCCGCTACGGGCACGAATCCCCGTCCCGCGACGAACGAGGCGAGCTCTGCGACGGCCGTGCCGAACGAGCGGTTGCCGTAGACGGCCAGAACGACGGCCGGGGTGCCTTCGCCGCGGATCTCCCGCAGGCGTTCCAGGGCTGCGGGCGCCACGTGCCCTCCGTAAACCGGCACGGCGAATATGGCGACGGCTTCGCCCGGCAGCGGGGCGGGGGGCCCGGCGGGATGGGTCAGGTCGATGGCCGTGACTGTCGGTTCCCCGTGCATGCTTTTCGTTTCGCCCCCGTTTCCGGCGGCAGGCTCCGGTGCCGCCGCCGCTGCGGGGCCCGCTCCCGGGACTTGCCCGGAAGAGGGTGCCTGCGCTGCGTCCGCGTTGTGTCCGGCGGACTCTTCTGTGGCTGTCCCTTCCGTTTCTGTCATCCCCTGCGCCACGGCCGCGGCGATTTTCCGCGATGTCCCGGTAGGCGAGAAAAAGAGGGTGTAAATGCTTGTCGTTTTCATGTTCCCGGCAGATTTTTTTCGGTGTAAAGATAGCGTTTTTCCGGCTGAATTTTTATATTTGTCCGGAAACCTGTAAAATTGAGAAGAGATGACTATGAAGATTTTTGCATGTGCGGCCTTGCTGCTTGCGTCATGCGGCGGCATGCAGACGGCCGGGGAGCAGGCACAGACCCCCGAAACGAAGACCGCGGTGAAGCACGGGCCGGAGATCGCACTCCTGAAGCCCGACCCGAAATCGGGCATGACGGTCAACGAGGCGTTGCAGAACCGCCGTTCCTGGCGTGAATATGCTCCCGAAGCCCTTTCGCTCGAGGAGTTGTCGGGCGTGATGTGGGCGGCCGGCGGCATCAACCGCCCGCAGGACGGACGGCTCACGGCACCTTCGGCACTGGCGTTGTATCCCATCCGCATTTATGCGTTTTTCCCCGAGGGCGTTTACCGTTACGATGCCAAGGGGCAGAAACTGGTGCGCGTGACGGAGGGCGACCACCGGAACCTTGCCGGGGCACAGCCGTTCGTGTTCACGGCGCCGCTCAACCTGGCTTATGTGGACGACATGTCGGTCTATGAAGGTAAGAATATTCCCGCCGGGCATGTCCGCTACCTTTGCGGGCAGGATGCCGCGGGCTATGCCGAAAACGTCAACCTCTACGCCGCAGGCCATGGTCTGAAGTCGATCACGCGCGGCAGCGCCCCCGAGGCCGAGCTGCTCGAGGCCCTCGGCCTCGACCCGGGACGTTACTTCCTTGCGCTGGTGCAGACGGTGGGCAAATAGCGGTGTGCCCCCGGAATGGAAAAGGGACGGCTTTTAGGCCGTCCCTTTTTTATTTGTCCGCAGATGCGGCTAAGGCCGGTCGGATGGCGCGCCCCGGCTTTGGCGCGCCCCGGCTTTGGCACGTCCCGGCTTTGGCTCGGTCACAGCCTTTCGCCCGAGCTGTTGCGGGGCTGTTGCCGGGGTTCGTCCGGTCTTCCGTTTCCAGCTTGTCACCGTCCCGTCCTGGGCTCGGTCACGGCCTTTCGCACGGGTTGTCCCGGGCGCGTTCCCCGGTGTTGTCCTGAAAGCCGTTTCCGGCTGTTCCGTCCTTAGTCTGCCGAAAGCGTCTCCTTTGCCGCATCCCGGCCGTTGGGTTCCTCCAGCGGGACGATATAGAATCCGCGTCCCGGTGTCCACTCCACGCAGAAAAGTTTTTCCGCATCGGGGTACCCCGCCTGCCGGAGGTGGCGCAGGAGCCACCGCTTGCCCTTGCCGCTGCGTTCGAGTGCGTCTTCCATGACCTTGCCCCCGTTGACAAGCAGGTACGATTCTGGCGGTTCGTTGCGGCGCGATATGGTTATCCGCCCGTTGGTTTCGAAACGCACGTCGTCGACGTCGAACATCGAGAAGATGCCGTTTTCGCGCAGCATGGTGCGGAACTGTTCCATTTCGAGCCCGTTGCGGCGGAATTCGCGCATCACCAGCCGGCGGTCGCGGACGAGCATCACCGAGTCGCCCTTGATCGCCCTGCGGATGCGGTGGAAGCGCATCAGGTAGCGCAGCGAGACGTTGGCCGCCGTCCACACCGCGAAGGCGAATACCAGATACCATACCGGGGTGTCGGGGTTGTAGATTACGCCGCCGACCAGCGCCCCGAGTACGAACGAGTTTACCGAATCGAGGGGTGTGAGCTGTGCCATCTGGGTCTTCCCCGATATGCGCAGGAAAAAGATCACGCCCAGCATTCCGACCAGCAGTTTGATGGCGATGGATAGATACATGGTGTGCAGGTTTTGTTTTCCGTTTCCCCTCACCCTGCAAATTCCGCGCAAATCCGGAAAAACCTACCCGGCGGGGGGCTCCATCCTGCGAATAGCGTGGTACGGCCGTATCTCCGGCCGTCTTCCTCGGGGCTAAAGGCCGTACTCCGCGGCGTAACGCCACAGGGGTGCGGCCATCAGTGCCTGCCGGATGCGGCCGCTTTCGAGCAGGTCGCGCACCTCGGCGCCCGAGAACAGGTGCACGCGGATGTCCTCCGTAGCATCGAGGTGCTGTTCGCCCAGGCGTTCCACGCCCGTCGCCAGGTAGCAGTACGTCAAGTTGTTCTGCGTCGAGGGGTTGGGCGCCACGACCATTAGCTCGCGCCACTGGCCGCCGCCGTACCCCGTCTCCTCGGCCAGTTCGCGCTGTGCCGTGGCCAGCATCGAGGCGTCGTCGGGCTCGGCTACGCCCGCCGGGATTTCATAGTCCGTTTCGCCCAGCCCGTGGCGGTACTGGTCGATAAAGACGAATTTCCCCTCTTTCGTAATGGCGATGACGTTCACCCAGTCGGGATATTCGAAGACGTAGTAGTCGGGTATGCGGCGCCCGTCGGGCAGTTCGATGCTCTCGTGGCGTACCGTAAACCAGGGTTTGCGGGCGAGGTATTCGCTCGTGAGAACTTTCCAGTTGCGTTTTTTCGGATTTTCCATGGCGGCGTCTTGCTTGTCGGATGCAAAAATAGCGAAAAATAGTTATCTTTGTAACATCCGTAAAAAAACATCCATGTTGTCCCAGAACGAACGAAAGCGTATCATCGCCCTCATCAACCGCGAAGTGGTGCCCGCCATCGGGTGTACCGAACCGATCGCCGTGGCGCTGTGCACGGCGCGTGCAGCCGAACTGCTCGGCTCGCGTCCCGAAAAGGTCGCCGTGCGCCTGAGCGCCAATATCCTCAAGAACGCCATGGGCGTTGGGATCCCCGGTACGGGGATGATCGGCCTGCCGATCGCCGTGGCGCTCGGGGCGCTCGTCGGCCGTTCGGAGTACCGGCTGGAGGTATTGCGCGACGTGACGCCCGGGGCCGTGGAGCAGGGCCGCCGGTATATCGACGAAAAGCGCGTATGTATCGACCTGAAGGAGGGTATCGCCGAGAAACTCTATATCGAGGTCGAGGCCCGGGGCGCCGGGCACTGTGCCACGGCGGTGATCGCGGGCGGCCATACCTCGTTCGTATACCTCGAGCGCGACGGCGAGGTGACACTCGACAAACGTACGGCCTCGGCGGCCGAAGAGGATGGGGGCGAAGTACCCCTCACGCTGCACCGCGTGTGGGAGTTCGCCACGACGGCGCCCCTCGACGAACTGCGCTTCATCCTCGAAACACGCCGCCTGAACAAGGCCGCCGCCGAGCAGGCTTTCGCCGGGGAGTTCGGCCACTGCGTAGGGCGTACGCTCCGTTGCGAGCGAGAACGGAAGATTATGGGCGACAGCATCTTCTCGCGGATATTGTCCTATACCTCCGCGGCGTGCGACGCCCGCATGGCCGGGGCGATGATCCCCGTGATGAGCAACTCGGGAAGCGGCAACCAGGGCATCGCGGCGACGCTTCCCGTGGTGGTCTACGCCGAGCAGACCGCAGCCACCGAACAGCAGACGATCCGTGCGCTGGTGCTGAGCCACCTCACGGTGATCTATATCAAGCAGAGCCTCGGCCGCCTGTCGGCCCTGTGCGGCTGCGTGGTGGCCGCCACGGGGTCGAGCTGCGGCATTACCTACCTGATGGGCGGCGACTACGGGCAGGTCGCGGCGGCGGTGAAAAACATGATCGCCAACCTTACGGGCATGATTTGTGACGGAGCCAAGCCGAGTTGCTCCATGAAGCTCACGAGCGGCGTCTCGACCGCCGTGATCTCGGCCATGATGGCGATGGACGGCCATTGCGTAACGCCCGTCGAGGGAATCATCGAAGAGGATGTCGACAAGTGCATCCGCAACCTCACGGCCATCGGCCGCGACGGCATGAACGAGACCGACAGGGTCGTACTGGGAATAATGACACATAAATGCTGACTATGAATAAACTGACCATGAAAATGAGGCTCTTTGCGGCGTTCCTGCTGCTCGGCCTCTGGGGCGCCACGGCCCAGACCGCCCGTGAGCAGATCGCCGCCATGCCCGAACGCGCGGGCGGGATTTACCACTCGTACGAGTACCTGCCCGGCCCCGCCGTACCCGCCCCGAAGGGCTATGTTCCCTTTTACATCAGCCACTATGGCCGCCACGGCAGCCGTTGGCATACTTCGGAAAAGATCTATGCCGAGCCGCTGGGGATCCTGCGCAAAGCCGACTCGGCCGGGGTGCTGACCCCCAAAGGGCGCGACCTGCTGGCTAAGGTCGAAGTCATCGCAGCCGATGCCCGGGATCGTTACGGCGACCTCTCGCCCCGCGGCGTGGCGGAACACCGGGGCATCGCCGAACGCATGTATAAGGCCTATCCCGAGGTCTTTTCGACCGAGGACGGCCGCGAATGCTTTGTCCAGAGCCGTTCGACGCTCGTGCCGCGCTGCATCCTGAGCATGGCGGCCTTCAACGAGCGTCTCAAGGAGCTGAACCCCGAAATCCGGATGACCCGCGAATCGAGCCAGCGCTACATCCCTTATATGAGCAACGGCGCAGGGTTGAATTCCCAGCGAAAGGCATCCGGTGCCGTGGCCGACAGCCTGCAGGATGCCCGCACGCATCCCGCCCGTCTGATGGCGTCGCTCTTCTCCGACCCCGCCTTCGTGGAACGCGAGGTGAAAAGGCCGGCGAAACTGATGAACCAGCTGTTGGCGCAGGCCGCCATCATGCAGGACGTCGAATACCTGGGCATCTCGCTCTACGACCTCTTCACCGAGGAGGAGATATACGCCGCCTGGGAAGCCGAGAATTTCCGCCGCTACGTGATGTTCGGCCCGTCGAAGCGTTTCGGCGACCCGATCATCGCCGATGCCAAGCCCCTGTTGCGCAATATCGTGGAGACTGCCGAACGGGTCGTCGCGGGGGAGGAGAACCTCTCGGCTTCGCTGCGTTTCGGCCACGACGTGAACGTCATTCCGCTGGTGGCGCTCCTGGGCGTCAGGGAGGCTTCCGGGCGCGTATGGACGGCCGAGGAAGCTGCCGGGGTGTGGCAGATACACCGCGTATCGCCCATGGCGACCAACGTGCAGTTCATCTTCTTCCGCAACCCCGAGACCGGCGACGTGCGGGTGCGGGTGCTGCACAACGAGCGCGATGCCGAACTGCCGGTCGGCGGTGGCCCCTATTATCCCTGGGAGACCCTGCGCGACTACTGCAAGTCGCTCTATGAATGACATGCCCCGGTGCCGGGCATAAAAATAAAGGGGCTGCCCGCCGGTTCTCGGAATTAAAATCACCCTCGTCAGAAGCATCTCTGACGAGGGTGATTTTTTAACCGGCTTGTCGGGCAATCTTTTCCGCGGCCTTTCCGGGGTGGACGCCGATAGTCCCCTCTTTGGGGACGGCTAATGGAAGATGGTCTTGACGATGATGTTCGTGGCACCCTGGTGACGGGTGGTGTAGTCTTTGGCTATACGGCTTGTTTTCAGCAGGAAATCCTCGTTGTCGCGCAAGGGGATGAACCACGTGCGCAGTTCGTCGTAGTTTTTCACCGAACGGGCGGCGCCGAGCGTCACCAGGTCGCGTGCCTCCTTGAATTTCGCGTAGTTGGGGCCGAATGCCACCGGAAGCCCGAATGTCGCCGCTTCGAGCGTGTTGTGTATCCCCACACCGAACCCGCCGCCGATATAGCTCCACGTCGCGTAGCCGTAGACCGACGCCAGGATCCCCACCGTGTCGAGGATCAGCAGTTGCTTCGACCCGTAAGCCGTGTGGGGCGTGCACTGCGTGTAGCGGAGCGTCCCGCCCTTGGCCTCGGCCGCGAGGCGTGCCATGCGGCCTTCGTCCATCTCGTGCGGTGCCACGATGAATTTCACGTCGGGGTTGTCGTTTATCAGTCGGATCAGCAGCTCTTCGTCCGGGTTCCAGGTCGAACCCGCCACGAAGAGGCGTTTGTCCCCCTTGAACCGGTCGATGATGTCGATATGTTTGGCTGCGGCGGCGATTTCGGCCACGCGGTCGAAACGCGTGTCGCCCGCTACGATCACGTTGTCGAAGCCCAGCCCGGCCAGCAGCTTTTTCGACTCCTCGTTCTGCACGAACATCACGTCGAAGGACTCCAGCGCCTGCCTCCACATGCCGCCGTAGGGGCGGAAGAAGATCGAGTTGCGGCGGAAGATGGCCGAGACGATATAGGTGCGCACCTTGCGGCGGCGCAGGTCGCGCAGCAGGTTAAGCCAGAATTCGTATTTTACGAAGATTGCGATTTCGGGATGCGCCGCATCGAGGAACCGGCGGGCGTTGCGCGGCGTGTCGATCGGCAGGTAGAAGATGTAATCCACGCCCTGGTAATTCTTGCGGACTTCGTAGCCCGAGGGCGAGAAGAACGTGAGCAGGATCTTGTATTCGGGATGGGTCTTGCGGATGCGTTCGATGATGGGCCGCCCCTGTTCGAATTCGCCGAGCGACGCGACGTGCACCCAGACGATGCGGTCGGTCGGGTCGATGGTCTCGGCCATGCGTTTATAGAGGTCTTTGCGCCCGTCTATCCATAGCCGTGCCTTCGGATGCCTCGGTGCGACCAGCCGGATGAGCCACACATAGAGTGTCAGACCGAAATTATATAACCACATCGGTGTTTACGGTTTGCGGTGTTGAAATACTATACGTTAACGTTCGCCGGGCGGGCCCGGGTTTTCCGGCCCTGTACGCAGGGCTTTCATTTTCAGTGCGACAAAGGTAGTATAATTTGTCGGAAATGCAAAATTACCAGTTGTATTCCATCGCCTGCTCCACCAGGCGTACCTCCATGTGCCCGTCGGGCATCACGCCATAGAAACCGGGGATGACGACCCTGCGGTCCTCGGCGAGGGAGCGCAGCGCCGCGTAGGACGCGTCCTGATCGACGGTGCCGTCGAA
>OGNY01000915.1_pt1 | contig 22202 bp, 20 predicted proteins | sample 1573551 | NCBI WGS metagenome assembly OGNY01 (sample SAMEA2581885, study PRJEB24529) | metagenome | biome: Human gut stool | place: China | collected 2011
TTTGAACCCTCGCGCCGCTATTAACGACCTGCACCCTTTCCAGGGGTGTCCCTTCGGCCAGCTTGGGTACTTCTCCGAATATTTTAACGCTATTAAATTTGCTCTTTAAAAATTCCAAATCAATTGTATTTTTAATGAGCGGAGAGGATGGGATTCGAACCCATGTGCCCTTGCGGACAAACGGTTTTCAAGACCGCCTCGTTATGACCACTTCGATACCTCTCCGTGTTTCGCACCTCAATCAGTGCGAGATTTATTCTATCATCAGAACTTCTCTCTGTCAACCATTTTTTTTACATTTTTGGATATTTTTATTTTTTTACATTTTGGGATATTTTTTGTTTTATCCTCAAATGCGCTGTCATTCCGGGTGTTGTAAATATACATTGGCGATCAGCAGGTCTTCCGGTGTTGTAATTTTGATGTTGCGGTAACTCCCCTCGATCAGCTTTGACTTTTTTCCTTTGGTACGTTCCAGCACCATGGCATCGTCCGTGATCGCAGCATCCTCTGTTTTTAGCATTTCCTCATATGCCCCGTAAATAAGTGCATACGAAAAAGTCTGTGGTGTCTGTATCATCCAGACGTTTTTCCGGTCTGGTGTCTGCTTTGCATAGCCTCCTTCATCTGCAATCTTAATGGTATCTTTCACCGGCATGCCAACAACACATGCCTGATATTCCGGCACCTCCAACATGCAGCGCCTGATGATGTCCTGATTCACAAAAGGTCTTGCCCCATCATGGATCAGCACATAATCCGCATCGCTTGTCTGTTTTAACCCTTCAAACACAGAATGATAGCGTTCTTTGCCACCTTCAACGATAGCCTTGACCTTAGAAATTCCGTATTTATCCACAATTTCTCTTCTGCAAAATTCCTCTTCGCCCTTTCCAACTACAAGAACAATTTCATCTACTGCACTATCTTCAAACTCTTTTAACGAGTAATACAGGACTGGTCTGTCCTGTATTATAAGATACTGTTTATGCACTTGGGAATTCATTCTCTTTCCGGAGCCTGCTGCCAGAACAATTGCAGCATATTTTTGTTTTTCCATCCCTGTTCCTTCCATCATCAATTCTATAGCCAATGCTTTATTAACGTTCTCCAAGTTTTAGGTTTGGAATCGCATTCAGATCTAATCCATCCCTTTTTCCTGCCAGAAAATCATAGTAAGCTGCTGCACCAATCATCGCTGCATTGTCGGTGCAGAAAATTGGTGACGGATGATAAAACTTCACACCTTTTTTCTCACAGGCTTCACGCATAGCCTCCCTTAATGTTCCATTGGACGCCACACCTCCTGCGATCGCAAATTTGTCCATTTTAAACTCATCGATTGCTTTCATCGCATTTCCAACCAGCACATCTGTGACCGCTTTCTGGAAAGAAGCAGCAACATCAGCCTGCACAACCTCAATACCCTTCATATTACATCCGTTAATGTAATTTAACACCGCCGATTTCAGACCACTGAAACTGAAATCGTAGGGTTCATCTTCTATTTTTGCACGCGGAAATTCCATCGCATGTGGATTACCCTCATGTGACACTTTCTCGATTTTCGGTCCGCCCGGATATCCTAGTCCAATGGCGCGTGCAACTTTATCAAAAGCTTCTCCCGCTGCGTCGTCTCTCGTTCTGCCAAGAATCTCGTATTTTCCATAGTCAAGTACTTTCACAAGGTGTGTGTGTCCACCCGATACAACAAGGCATAAAAACGGCGGTTCTAATTCCTTATTTTCAATGTAGTTTGCACTGATATGCCCCTCAATGTGATGTACACCTACCAACGGAATGTTTTTGGCATAGCTGATTGCCTTCGCCTCTGCCACTCCAACAAGGAGAGCGCCCACCAGACCAGGTCCATAAGTTACTCCTATCGCATCAATATCATCCAATGTAACAGATGCATCTGACAATGCCTGTTCAATTACCTGATTTATTTTCTCAATATGTTTACGCGAAGCAATCTCCGGTACAACGCCACCATATAAAGTGTGCAGTGCGATCTGAGACGATATCACATTGCTTCTGACATCGCGGCCATTTACCACTACGGCTGCTGCGGTCTCATCACAGGAGCTTTCGATTGCAAGTATTTTTATCTCTTTATTCATCATCCGAAGAATCACCATTCACCTGATAGAACACCAGAATCTTCCAGTTTCCATCTGCATCCTTTCTCAATACGTACATTTGATAAGTCCGGCTGTATGCGTTTCCCTCTTTTATAAAATAGGAAGCCTTCACATAAGCACAGTCGTCCCCATCTACTTCTTTGTATTCCACATCATTGCTGCTGTCTACAGCAGAAGACGCAATGGTCTTACTTTTATCATGATACTCTGAAATATCTTCTTTTAAATTCTTAAAATATTCATCTCTTGGATTATTTTCCAGCAATTCATCATCAAAAAGTTTTCTCGCCTGATCTCCAAGATCATAAAGTTCATCATCCGTATATTCATCATTGTAAAAACAGGTGATAATACGATTGTAAAGCTTCACAACTTCACGAGGAGTAGCTGGAAAATTTTTATCCAGATTTTTCGTCGTCAGTTCCTGTATCTCTGTCAATGTAATATTCTCTTCTTCTTTTGCATTGTTCCGATTGGTCAGATAGTAATAACCGCCCAATATTACACACACGCACACCACGATTATGATCACAAATTTTGTATTCTTCATAAAATCTCCCTGCCTTTCTTTTTATCCAAACTACATGTAACATTTCAGGATCCAAAAATCCTATTCATTTTCATCAAAAAGTAATTCGACACTCTTCCCATCTTTTCCAAGATAAGCATTTGGAAAAATCTTTTTCACCTCAGGCATATAATCTTCTGCATGAACTAAAGATGGCGAAAAATGAGTCAGCCACATTTCTTCCACCCCGGCTCTTTTGGCCATGTCTGCGGCTTCATAAAATGTCATATGCTTGTATTGTTTTGCTTTTGCTATTTTATCTTTTTCTGCATACATACCCTCACAGATGAAAAGATCGGAATGCCTTGCACATTTTACAATGTTTTCTGTTGGCCTTGTGTCCGTACAATAGGTTACCTTGATTCCTTTTCTCGGTGCTCCAAGCACCATGTCCGGGGTAAAAGTAATTCCATCCTCCGTTGTGACTGTCTGACCTTTTTGTAACGGATTCCACAATTTCTGTGGAATGTGATTGTTTCTGGCTCGTTCCACATCGAATCGTCCGGCACGTCTGATCTCGACTGTGTATCCATAGCAGCTGATATTATGATTTACTTTAAATGCATGAATATGATATCCGTTGATCTCCATATCCTCTTCCGGTCCGGTCAATTCTATGTACCTGATCTCAAAAGGAAGTTCCGGGGCGATCATGCGCAGCGCACTTACTACTTTTTCAAGCCCCTTTGGTCCGATCATTGTGAGTGGTTCTGTCCGTTCCGCATTTCCCATTGTGAGAAGCAGCCCCGGAAGTCCGCTGATATGATCTGCATGGTAATGGGTAAAACAAATAACGTCAATCGGTTTAAATGTCCATCCTTTTTCCTTGATGGCGATCTGCGTTCCCTCACCACAGTCGATCAACAGATTGCTGCCGTTATAGCGCATCAGCGCTGCGGTAAGCCATCTGTGTGGAAGTGGCATCATGCCTGCTGTTCCTAAAAGACATACGTCTAACATGGATTTCTCCTTTTCTAACTCTATACTATCTCTCAGTGCCCATGTACCATTACATAGGCATCCTCTTTTGGAAATTCATAAAATCCTTTGCGCATACCACACTGTACAAACCCATTGCGTTCATACAGCCTGATGGCACTGTCATTTAATGCACGTACTTCCAGAACAATTCTTGCGACGCCTTTGTTTTCTGCAATTTTTAATAATTCTGTAAGTAACATACCACCAACTCCATGGCAGCGCTCTACCGGTGCTACTGCAACATTGGTAATTTCTCCCTCATCCATTGCCAGATACATACCAATATATCCAATGATGCGGTTATTTTCCTCTGCTACAAGAAAAACCGTATTACCAAGGTTGACTGCATCTAAAAATCCCTGTCTGCTCCACGGCTGTGAAAATATCTGCCGTTCTATTTCTGCGACTGCATTGGTATCTCTCACCTGCATTTCCCGAATCTGAATCATTTTTTCTGCTCCCCTTCAAGTCTTTCTCTCTCTGCCTGGGAAAGTCTTAAATAATCAGGTCTGTGTTCCTCCGCTGTCTCTGTTTTTCCCTCTGTATAATAGATCTCTCCAAGTGCTGCCACTGCTCCCGCACGCTGTTTGTTCACATGCGCTGGTGCAAAGGTATATGGCACCGTGCAGTTTTCATGGATATATGTTTCGAACACTGCCACGCCATCCCCTAAAAAGACAACTGCCTGTCCGAGTTTGTTCACTTCTGCGATAATCTCATCAATTCCCACTGCACACTGCGGTTTTATAATTTCCATCTGATTTCCGTCAAAACGGTACAAGCCTGTGTACGTCTGGTTTCTTCTTGCATCCATCAGCGGACAGATGATGTCTCTGTTACCTGCGAGATTGTATGCAAGAGCATCCACTGTAGGGATGTGGATCAACGGTTTCCCAAGCGCCAGTCCGAGTCCCTTTGCTGTGGCAGAACAGATACGAAGTCCGGTAAAAGAACCCGGTCCACCGGAAACTGCGATGGCATCGATGGAATTTAAGTCCAATTCGATCATTTTTGCCACTTCATCTAACATCGGGAGAAGTGTCTGGGAGTGTGTTTTCTTATAATTAACGGTATATTCGCCCTTTAAGTCATTGTCCTCTACGATCGCAACACTTGCGACGAGTCCTGAACTGTCAAGCCCTAATATTTTCATAACGTTTTTTGCCTTTCCTGCTAATCTAACTCTCGAATGGTAATTTTACGATAATCGAAGCCTTTTTCCAAGTCCTTTTCAATAGAAATATCATGTCTTTTCTCCGGCAGGATCTCTTCGATCAGATTTGCCCACTCAATCATGCACAGACCATTTCCATAAAAATAGTCCTCATATCCGATCTCATCCATCTCTTCAATGTCCCCTATACGGTAAACATCAAAATGATAGAACGGCATACGCCCTTCCTCGTAAACCTGTACGATGGTAAATGTCGGGCTGCAGATTGGTTCCCTGATACCAAGCCCCTCCGCAATTCCCTGCGTAAATACAGTTTTTCCAACACCAAGATCTCCAATTAATGTGTATACATCTCCCGGTTTTGCCTGCTGCCCGATTTTTTTTCCGAGGGCGTGCGTCTCTTCGGGAGAAAATGTCTCGATCATTGTCTCTTTCATATCGCTATCCTTCCTGTCAAATGTCCCCTACTGCATTTTTACACGATGTTTTGGCAGCTTCTCATTTGCAATTTTTGCAAGTTCCTTATACTGTTCCCCCAACTGCTCTCTCGGAATAATATACGCATTGATCCTTGTGCTGTAAACTAAAACATTGCTTTTTGTCGCTACCATTTTGTAAATCTGATCCCATGGAAGGTTTGCACTCTCCTCCCCCTGGGAAACGGTAAATCCGTTTTCATCTACAAGATAATGTAATGTTCCACGCAGCACTTCCGATGCTGCAAGTGCACTCTTGGAACGCAGCCACAGCGTGACCGGCATATATAATAGGAAGATAATGCCAAACGCAATATACAAAACCGTATAGGTAATGTCTAGTCCACCATATGTTAAGCCCGCCACAATAAAAATAATAATGGATACAATAATGGAAAACCATCCATGAAATCCTGTGTAGGTCTGATACATATTAAATCGGTACATATCCTGAGATTTTAACTTTATATCAAATTGCATATAATCCTAAGCCTCCTTGTTTTGCGAAGCAAAATCCGAGCTCTATAGCGAGGAGAGGATTTGGCCTCCTGTTCTTTAACAAAAAAAGTATATCATTTTTTGCAAAAAAAGAAAAGACGCATATAAAATACGTCTTTTCCAAATTTTTTTAGTTACTGTTTGCCCGCCTATTCCAGCAGCTTTTTTTCACGCTTAGCGGTTCTGGCTTCCTTTTAAAATCGGGGAGATATGTTTGTAAGTAAGGAACGTGATCACAACGGAAAACATTCCTTTGACAATGGTAAATGGCATGTTAAAGCAGATCAGACACTGTAAAATATTTTTTACAGATGGAAGAATCGCCTGATAAGCTGCCAAAATCACTTCCTCCGGCATAAAGTTGTAATATACCGGATATACAAGAAAGTAATTAGAAACAATACTAAAGATTCCCATGAATGCTGCACCGGTCAGGGAGCCGATCAGTGCAGATTTACGGTTCTTTTTGTGTTTGTAAATGAGTCCTGCCGGAAGCACAAAGGCTACGCCTAAAATAAAGTTTGATAACTCGCCGACGCCGCCTGTCGTTGTGATGAATAAGTGCAGTACGTTTTTGATCAAACATACAACGACACCACATAAAGGTCCCATTGCAAATGAACCAATTAATGCCGGAAGCTCTGAAAGATCCATTTTAATAAATGCTGGCATGAATGGCACTGAAAAATCCAGAAACATTAAAATATACGCTACTGCGGATAACATTGCTGTTACGGTAAGGTATCTTACATTGACTCTCTTTTCTGTTTTGTTTACGGTTGCTGTTTGTGTGCTCATTGTCACTCGTCTCCTTTTCTGTTTGAACTTGGAATTCGAGGTGAATATTACGTGTAATAAAATACCCCGGATATATGAATATCCGGGGCTTATACAGGTTTCCCTGTTAAATTCTACATGCTAAAAAACACGCTTTCTTCTCTCATCCAGACTATACTGTCGGTTCCGGACTCACACCGGATCAGCTGCTTGCGCAGGTCACGGACTTTCTGGCATTCATTGATCGCCAGATCACCGTCGGTCGGGAATCTACGTTATCGTATCACCCTGCCCCGAAGAATTCCTTATTTGTTTTACATGTCTATTCTATGCATATGTCTGTCACTTGTCAATATCAATTTTAAAACAATTATAATTCCATTTAAAACAATTACAATTTCATCGTAAGCTGGATACGCTGTTTTTTCAGATCGACACTCATGACTTTCACTTCCACGATATCACCGACGCTGACGACTTCGAGTGGATGTTTAATGAATTTATCACTCATCTGTGAAATGTGGACCAGACCATCCTGATGTACACCGATATCGACAAACGCGCCAAAGTCAATAACGTTTCTGACGGTTCCCTTCAAAATCATACCCGGTGTTAAATCTTTCATCTCAAGGACATCACTGCGCAGGATTGGTTTTGGCATATCCTCACGCGGATCACGCGCCGGTTTTTCCAATTCCTTCACAATATCCTGCAAGGTGATGGCTCCGATACCAAGTTCTTCTGCCAGTTTGTCATAATTGGAGATTTTTTTAGAAATACCATCCAGGTTCCGGTTTTTGACATCTTCCATGGTAAATCCTAATTTATCCAGCAGTTTCTTTGTGGCATCATAACTCTCCGGATGCACACCTGTAGCATCCAACGGATTTTTGCCATCTGTGATACGCATAAATCCGGCACACTGCTCGTAGGCCTTTGGTCCTAATTTTGCCACTTTTAGAAGCTGGTTTCTGGATCCAAATCTTCCGTTTTCTTCACGGTAAGCTACAATATTTTTTGCGATCACTTTGCTGATGCCGGAAATGTACTCCAGCAGAGAAGCAGAAGCAGTATTCAGATCCACACCGACTTTATTCACACAGTCCTCAACCACACCGCTTAACGCCTCACTTAATTTTTTCTGGTTCATATCATGCTGATACTGACCGACACCGATGGATTTCGGGTCAATTTTTACAAGCTCTGCCAGAGGATCCTGCAAACGTCTTGCCATGGAAGCCGCACTTCGCTGTCCCACATCAAAATTCGGAAATTCCTCTGTCGCAAGTTTACTTGCTGAGTAGACAGAAGCGCCCGCCTCATTGACGATAATATACTGTACTTTTACCGGAATCTCTTTTAATAAATCGACGATCACCTGCTCAGATTCCCTTGACGCAGTTCCATTTCCAAGTGATATCAATGTGATATGATATTTGGAAATAAGTTTTTTTAATACCGTCTTTGCCTCTTCCACTTTGTTCTGTGGCGCGGTCGGGTAAATGACAGTCGTATCTAACACTTTTCCGGTCGGATCGACCACTGCGAGTTTACATCCGGTGCGGAATGCCGGATCCCAGCCAAGCACAACCTGTCCTGCGATTGGCGGCTGCATTAATAACTGTTCTAAGTTCTTGCCAAACACACGGATCGCACCATCCTCTGCCATCTCAGTGAGACTGCTTCTGATCTCACGCTCGATCGCAGGCGCAATGAGACGGTCGTAAGCATCTGCCACAACTTCTTTTAATACAGGTGTTGTATTCGGATTGTCTCTTGTGATCACTTTCCGCTCAAGAAAACGTAAAATATCTTCCTCCGGCGCCTCCACTTTCACGTTAAGGATCTTCTCATTCTCACCGCGGTTTAACGCAAGTATGCGGTGCCCAGCCAGCTTATTCACAGGCTCATCAAACTCATAATACATCTCATAAACAGATTCCGCCTCCGGATCTTTTGCCGTGGAAGTCACATGACCTTTTTTCATGGTAAGGTCACGGATTCTCGTACGGTAATCCGCCTCGTCTGAAACCGCCTCCGCAATAATATCTTTTGCTCCGGCAACCGCATCCTCTGCGGAATTGATATCTTTTTCCGGATTGATGTATTTGGCAGCCTCTGTCTCAAGCGGCGTGTTTAACATCTGTAGAGTGATCACATTGGCAAGGGGTTCGAGTCCCCTCTCCTTTGCAATCGTAGCCCTTGTTCTGCGCTTTGGTTTGTAAGGGCGGTATAAATCCTCCACAGCAACCATCGTCTCAGCCGCAAGGATCTGCGCCTTTAATTCATCTGTCAGTTTTCCCTGTTCCTCAATGCTGTTTAAAACCGTCTCCTTACGCTCTTCCAGATTGCGGAGATAGGTAAGACGCTCATATAGATTACGGAGCACTTCATCATTTAAGGAACCGGTCACTTCCTTACGGTATCTTGCGATAAAAGGAATGGTATTCCCCTCATCGATCAATTTCACTGCTGCCTCTGCCTGACTTTTTCTGATACCAAGTTCTTCAGAGAGTTTCAAAATAATATCCATGGTAAATCCTTTCTTCCTGAATTGTTTTACAGACTTATCCGCAGTCTGTCAATCCAATGTTCTGACGTTTTCCCGTCAGAATCCTGCTGATACCCATTGTACCACGTTCCCTTCTTACGCTTCAAGTAAAAGCAATTGCATTTTTTTATTGTAACATCCCGTTTTTCTATGCTATAATAAATTAATTTGAGGTAAATTATAAAACCTTATCATTTTCATTTTACTTTTAAGGAGGAATTTTTTTATGAACGAAAACAACGGAGCAATCCGTGATGCCAGCGTTCTTGGCGTCCCAAAAATGTTAATCTTAGGATTACAGCACATGTTTGCTATGTTCGGTGCAACCATTCTCGTACCGATTTTAGTAAACAGCTACTTTGGTGAAGATGTACTTCACGTTCAGGTTACTTTGATCTGCGCAGGTGTGGGAACATTATTTTTCCATCTGTGTTCCAAATTCAAGGTTCCTGCATTTCTCGGTTCATCCTTCGCCTTTTTAGGCGGATTTGCAACTATCGCAAATCTTGACACCGGCGTTTTTGCCGATATGTCCAACGCAGACAAACTTTCCTACGCATGTGGCGGTATCGTCGTAGCAGGTTTACTTTATCTAATACTTGCTCTTATCATCCGTCTTGCAGGTGTAAAAAAAGTTATGCGTTTCCTTCCACCTGTTGTAACAGGTCCGATCATTATCTGTATCGGTTTAAGTCTTTCCGGCTCTGCCATAAACAACGCTTCCACAAACTGGCTTCTTGCATTTATTGCACTGGCTACCATTATTGTATTTAATATCTGGGGAAAAGGAATGTTTAAGATCATCCCGATCCTGATGGGTGTTGTTGTTTCCTATGCTGCCGCACTGATTTTCAATGCACTTGGAATGACAAATGCAGATGGTTCCGCAATCCTTGATTTTACAAATATCGCATCTGCTGCATGGGTAGGTGTTCCTGAATTCTCTATCTGTAAATTCAATATCTCCGCTATTTTGGTTATGGCTCCGATCGCCCTTGCTTCCATGATGGAGCATATCGGTGATATGTCTGCCATCTCTGCAACTGTCGGAGAAAATTTTATCGAAGATCCGGGACTTCACCGCACTTTGATCGGTGACGGTCTTGCAACTTCCCTCTCCGCATTAGTCGGTGGTCCTGCAAATACTACTTATGGCGAGAACACAGGCGTTCTTGAGTTAAGTAAGGTACACGATCCGAAGGTTATCCGTATCGCTGCTTTATATGCAATTATTTTAAGCTTTATTCCAAAGATGGCAGAAGTGATCGGTTCTATGCCTTCTGCGATCATCGGAGGTGTCAGCTTTATGCTTTACGGTATGATCTCTGCGATCGGTGTCCGTAACGTTGTAGAAAACCACGTAGACTTCACAAAATCACGCAACCTGATCATTGCCGGTGTTATTTTCGTAAGTGCTCTTGGATTTTCTAACGGACTTACTTTTACCGTTGCTGGAACTGATATTACTTTAACTTCCCTTGCAATTGCTGCAATTGCCGGTATTCTCTTAAATGCAATTTTACCTGGCAATGATTATCACTTTGGAAAGAATGTTGAGGCAGATTCAAACCGTGGTATTGATATGATGCCGAACCTGCATGAAGATACAAGCTATGGGGATCACGAAGAGTAGTGAATGTCGCAGATTTTGTGGTGCTTTCTTAGGGTGTAAAGGGCAGATATAAGTGTCCTCCCACAAGTCAATAATTTTATGTAATGAAAAAGAAAAACGGTATAAACAAAATATTATGTTTCTGTTCGCTGGACATTACGATGGGCTTCTGAACAACAATCATGTTCAGCAAAGGCTTCCATGATTGTTAGAATCCCATCTTCATAGCTCACGAAGAAAATAATATTTGTTTATACCGTTTTTCTTTTATTTACGTTACGAATGCCTTGTGAGAGAACTCTTATACATACCCGATCAACGTTATGAACCGCACCACAGAATCTGCAATTTACAATATGAAACTCTGGTTATGGGAGAAATGCCTATAGGGTAACGACAAAACTCAATCTGCATTCCCTAAGTAAATTAATTATAACTTCTGTAAACGAAATTTAATAGAATGAAGTAGGATTGTAAGCGTGATTATGGTAAAATTATGGTTAGTAATGAATTTGACAAATCGATATTTATCGAATTGCCTTTATAAAGAACTGTGAAGGAGAAATATTATGGCTGTTGATAACGTAAGTCTGATTGACGCAATTGCAAACGATAAAGAAAATGCTTGTTTGGTACTCCTTATTACCGACCATTTGAATTGGGACAATGAGTTTGAACACTTGAAGATTTTACAAGATAAAATCAATGCGTATGTGGCTTTTATCGAAAGCGAACAGTACGATGAAATATACCCCAATGCTGATTTTAAGATGGCTATGATAGAAATCCATTTCAAGTATGACATAACAGATAACTGCCAGAAATTTTTGCAAGTAGTTCAAGATCAATTAGGACAGATAGGGATAAAAATCAAGGCACAGATTAGCTGACAATTCTCTGTTTATTTGAAGAAAAAATGGTATGGCAAAATTTTTATACTGAAAAATATAATAATTGGAGGAACAAAAAATGGGGTTATTCGGACTGTTTGGAAGAAAAAAAGAAGTTGAATTAGATGATAATATTACAGAAGGAATCTTACAGTTTGAAAATTTAAATCTTAAACTTGCGGTAATTCAAGTTTTGATGTACGACTTGAATTTATTAAAGCCTCGATTTGATATTTATGGTTTTGCTGATGAACATAAAGAATTAGAGATAAATACAGATAGCTATACTGTAATTGAACCGGCGCTTAATTTTTTTAGAGAATTATCTATTCCAAGGGAATTTGCACAATATGTAGAAAAAATCGACATGGATGGTGGGAATGAAGTTTATATGAATATAATTCCACAATGGGATGGAGAAGATGAATGCTTTGATTTAAACAACCTAACTTCCTCAGAAATAAGACAATTTCCAAATCTTAAGAAAGCAACAATAATGAGCAGTAATTTTGATAAAGTAAAAGAAATTTTTGATGCTGAAAATATTGATGTAGAATTGCTTTAAATTGGTTCTTCTATCCAACTTCCAGTTTGTAGTAAGAATTTATTCTATAATCGGGAGATGCATAACGTAAATTGCAGATTTTGTAGTGCGATTCATAGTGTAAATCAGGGCATGTATAAGCGACATTTTACAAGTCATTCACAGTGTAAATGAAAAGAAAAAACGTGCAGACAAATATGATTTCCTTTGTGAGACATGGAGATGGGATTCTAAAAATTTTGTGAAGCCTTTGCTTCACAAAATTTTTGTTCAGAAGCCCGTCGGAATGTTTGGCGAACAGGAATATCATATTTGTCTGCACGTTTTTCCTTTGTATAAAACCTTCATTATTGACTTGTGAAATGCCGCTTATATCTGCCCTTCATATACTAAGAAATCACCATAAAATCTGCAATACTACGTCACCTAAACTCTGGTTGTAACATGAATATTTCCCAGTCCACATTCGAGGGCAATGTTTCCCCTTGCATTCGCATGCTGGATTGTTTTTTCAGATGCAAATGTTCCCATGGAATTATCATTGATTTTTATTTTTCCAAGTGCACAGGATATACTATAATTGTAGTCACTTTCTTCTGCGTCCAGTTCTGCCTTTACCTGTCCGACACCACACTGCACTTTCATATCGTGTTCTAAAACACCTTCATAATGACATTTTCCAACGCCGCATTCGATCGCCAGATTTCTTACATGCATGTTTTTCAGTTTTGCTTTTCCAGCTCCAACTTCCAATCCCAGTCTTTCCATGACCGTGATATTCTCTGCTTTCAGTTTTCCAGCCCCAATGGAAACAGACATGTTTTCCAAATGATGGTTTTCCGGGATTTGAACGATGATCTCATCGGTTTCCTCCCTCGAAATTTTTCCATTTTTCTTATAGCTCATCTCTAACTGATTTTCCTGTTTTGTAACATGAAAATGTGCCATTTCACCTTTTGCCAAAATCACTTTCAACTCATCCTGATTTTCTGCTCTCTGCAAAAATAAGTTTGCTGCACCAATCTCAAGATTGATATCTTTGATTTCTTCTACCAAAAATATTTTTTCATCCATGTCTTCTACCTGCCTTAATCCCTGTTTATATTTTTACCATTTATCATCAGAACTCATGCTCCGATTGGATCACAAATTTTCTCTCTTTCCTTTTTTAGATATAGTATATGTTAATCTCACCAAAGCTTGTTTCACCTTTTAATTTCAAAGTGTTATTACTGCTTCCCTCGCATACGCCATGTGTTTTGACGCTTCCGAATGCCTGACCAAGGTTGTTCTCTGTTTTCCATTCTTTCGGAATGTAAAGATTTGTTTCGCCAAAGCTATTGTCAACTTTGATTTTTGCACTTCCGGACTGGATAATGGCATTATCAAAGTATACGGTAAGCGAACCAAAGCTATTATCCACATCCGCCATACAGAAGTTATCGGAATTCACGTATTTGATGGCTGTGCCAAAATTGTTATCGATTTTTATATTTTCACCAATGTACTTTCCATCCTCGTTGTCGCTGTCACTGTCAAACTCAAAAGAAATGGAAGGGCTGTGTCCGCTCTTTTTTTTGAAGATCAAAGAAAGTCCAATGCTTCCGAGTAACGCTGCGCCCAAAACGGTCCACGGTGTGAGAGCTGTGATTCCAAGCCAGTCATCATATATGATACATATAAATGCGATGGAAAACAGGATTTCCCAGAAATTCACGTTGCGGATACCATTTAAAAAGAGCCAGATAAAGAATACCGTCAATAAAACACTGAACACACTGATCTCCGGCATGATCCAGAGTTTGCTGACTACCACATAAACTGCTGCAAGGATGAAAAATAACCCCCATAAAATTTTTCCACTGTTTTTTCTTAATTTCATTGATGTAACCTCTTTTCTTCTAATTTATTGATTAATGGTTTGTAATAGTATCTTGAGACATACACCTGCTTGTGTGTGTCTGCAAATGCCACCACACTTGATGCCGTCAGGTTCCGGCTGATTGAATAAATGTGGCTGGTATTCACGATTGCAGATTTCGATATCCGCATAAAACTTCCCGGAAGAAGTTCCTCAAGCTCGTAAAGTTTGTATTTTGTCTGGTAAATGTTGTCTCTCGTATGTGCATTGATCCCATCACTGTCTGTTTCAAAGAACAGGATTTCATCCAAGGTCAGGTAGTACTCTGTATTTCCTCTGTAAAAGACGAATTTCTGCGAGGTGTTGATCACTTCGCTCACCGCCTTCTGCACATCCGAAATCTGTTCCGTCAGTCCCCTGCACCGGATCAGTACTTCGTCCTCTGGGAGTCCCTCATCGATTTCAATTTTGATTTTCATAACTTTTTCGCGCTCTCTTTTTCTCCTCTGTCATTTTTCAATTGCTGATTTTTGTCTCGTCTTAAGATTTTTATATGTCTAAACTGTTAATGTATTTTATGCGAGCTCTCTTTGATTTCTTAACTGAGTTTAGTATATTCGATGCTCCAGATCCTGTAAATAGATTTGAGGTAAGAGGTAATTTTTCGGTGATAAGACGTAAAAAAGGGGGCTCTACGATTCGTCGATTGCTATTTTTCTGAGGTTTTTATAAGATATAAGTAGCTGGTTTTGCATATCGTATCATTTGCCTGAAGGCAAAAGTGAGCATTTTTTCACAATATAGTACATCAGGAAACATCGAAAGGAAAACTTCTATGGATAATCAGAAATTAGGAATTTTTATCACTGAATTAAGAAAAGAAAAGGGCTTGACACAGGCACAGTTAGCGCAGAAATTGAACGTGACCGACAAAGCTGTCTCAAAGTGGGAACGTGGTGTTGGCTTTCCTGATATCAAACTTCTTGAACCATTAGCAGATGTTCTTGATATCAGCCTGCTTGAACTGATGAAATCAGAGCGTCTGCCAAAAACAACCGTTTCCGCTCCAGATACCACAGATGCATTTCAAAACGTGATTGATCTTGCATCTTACGAAAGAAAAATAGAACGGCAACGCATCGCCCTTGTGACACTCTTTATCGTCCTGTTGATTGCACTGATATTTCTGGTTGACATAATGCAATCCTTCGGTTTTCTATTTGTATGCCTTCCTATTATTTTATTTTTTCTTGGCATATGGTTTTTACGTTTAAGTCATAAGAAGTCCACACACAAACATGCTTTTTTGTTTGCAGGATTGCTCGCGTTTGCATATCCGCTCTGCCTTATTCTACTTTTCTGTTTTGCCTTTGCGCTTGGCGGTCCGGTTCCGAATTGATTGGATACAATAGAAAAGGAAGATATCGCATGCAATACCTTCCTTTTCTACATCTTATAAATTTTTCAGAGCCTCAACACCATCTGCTAAATACGGATTGTCGATCTCAAAGAATTTTCCTTCATCCGCTTTCTCTGCGTAAGCCGGATCGACTGGCAGTTTTCCAAATACCGGGATTCCAAGCTCTTTTGCTGCTTCATCGACATGGCTCTGTCCGAAAACATTGATCTTTTTACCGCAGTCCGGACATTCCAGATAACTGAAGTTCTCCACAACGCCAAGTACCGGAATGTGCATCATATCTGCCATATTGTAAGCCTTCTTCACGATCATCTGTACCAATTCCTGTGGTGATGTCACAACGACGATTCCATCTACAGGAAGTGACTGGAATACCGTAAGCGGAACATCACCGGTTCCCGGCGGCATATCTACAAATAAATAATCAATATCGCCCCATACTGTTTCGTTCCAGAACTGTTTTACAACGCCTGCTATGACAGGTCCTCTCCAGATGACCGGATCTTCTTCGTTGTCTAACAATAGATTGACGGACATGATCTTGATCCCATTCTCTGCAGCCATTGGAACCATGCCATCCTCTGTACCGTAAACCTGTCCGTGTACTCCGAACATTTTCGGAATGGACGGTCCTGTAATATCAGCATCCATAATTCCCACTTTATATCCAGCCTTGTTCATGGCACATGCAAGGGAAGATGTCACAAATGATTTTCCAACTCCACCTTTACCACTGACAACACCAATCACTTTTTTTACATTTGAAGCTTTGTTCATTGGCTCTTTGGCAATTCCGCTTCCGCCCTTTGCTTTGCTTGGACATCCCTCGCAGCTTTCCCTGCTACAGGTAGATGCACCGCTGCAACTGCTGTTTTCTGGCATTTTTACGCCCTCCTTCGTCTCTGTGAGGCATGATTACTGTCTTATTTTATAAAGTCTGCCCCGTAATTCGTCTGATTGCTATTATAACCCATAAACTTAATTTTTCCAATAATACTAAGAAAATACATAGTTCTTTTTGAAGTACAAAACTTCAATCAAATAGACAGATATTTACGATTATGATAATATCATGATGTGATGGATCTGCCAAATTGCGTTCTCATGAAGCAGGTTCATCCAGTGATTTAACTTTTATATAAGGAGACGATAACATATGAAAACAGATCAATATTCGATTTTATTCAGCAGTTTAACAGGTAATACAAAGAAGCTTGCCGATGCGATCCATGAAACGCTGCCCCAAAATGACTGTGAGTATTTTGGTGCAATCAAGACACCAGTACCATCATCAGAATTATTGTATATCGGATTTTGGACAGATAAGGGAAATGCTGACAACGAGACACTAACTCTGTTATCAACTTTAAAAAACCGACGGATTTTTCTTTTCGGAACAGCCGGTTTTGGTGGAAGTGATGCATATTTTCAAAAGATTCTCGGACAGGTCAGGCAGTCCATTGATCCAAGCAATACCATTATCGGAGAATATATGTGTCAGGGAAAAATGCCGCAGTCTGTGCGGGAGCGCTATGTGAAAATGAAAGAAAATCCTGAGCATCCGACTAACCTTGATGCATTGATCAAAAATTTTGACTGTGCTTTGTTACACCCGGATTCTGACGATCTGGAAAAGTTGAGAAATCTCTGCCGCTTGCGCTAGGAGCAATACTCCGTTCATAGCCGGATTCATAAAATTCAATCTAAAAATCCGTACCACATCCTGCAAGCGGCAGTTCTTAAGTCAAGCAATGTTTTAGTTGTAGCGCAATGCCTTTTTCAAAGCCATGGAAATTGCAGTTCCCACAACGAAACATACAATTGCCTCGACAACACCATTTACTCCGACGAATGCAAAGATAAACGGAAGCACCTTTCCCATACCAAAAGACTCACGCATGGTGGATGCAAATAATGTCACAAGCGTTCCCATAAAGAATGTTGTATTCAATAATGGGCAGCAAAGGCTGGCGATCGTAACGGATGCTGCTGACGGAATCTTTGTTTTTCGTAATCCATGATAAATAAGTCCTGTAAGCCATCCCATCAGAATACGTGTCGGAACACATACAAGGAATGTCAGGAATGGGTTGATTCCAAGCAGCAATGCACCAAACTGGCTCATTCCGAAGCACTGGATAAAGCTTGTTATTCCAAATACCCCTCCTAAGATTGCACCTGCTGTCGGTCCTAATGTTACAGCTCCTACCGCAACCGGTACAACAATCAGGGTAATTTCTAATCCTGCTGTTTTGATGTAACCAATCGGGGTAAAAGCCATGAGTAAAATGATGGCAACTAATAATGCCATTTCCACAAGATATTTTGTGGAGAATTTGTTTTTGTTCATAGTCTCTTCCTCTTTTCTATGATGATGTATTTTGTCATGCCTGTAACTGCCATATCAGGTCGGTTCAGGCTCGCATTTATAGCATAGCACTTTGTGAAAGGTTTATCAATTTGTTTTTAACTTTTATACACTTTGTTTTCTGCCCGCTTCCATTTTTTACATATTTCCTTCAATTCCTTTATTCTTCAAAATCCAGATACACTCCAGCAGTGCACAAACACCGGCAAAAATAAAACACTGCGCTGTTGTCACAAAACTGACCAATCCACTGATGATGAACGAAAGTACCGGCATCGCTGCAATGCTTGCCGCAGACATGATACCGCTGGTTCTCGCCAGATACTCCTGATTCACATATTTGACACTTGCAACTGACAAAAAAGCTCCTGTAGCTGCAACCACATATCCTAATGCCAGACTGTTTGCAATCACCACACCATACCGGAACAACCAATTTACAAAAAATGGTTCACACAATGGGATTCCTATATAAAAAACAGCCACTACTACACAGGCTATCACCATAATTTTTTTGCCACTCATATGTTTTTTCACAACCGGATACGTTACAGAACCGAAAAGCATACCAACGGTCAATGCCGCGCTTAATAATGAAAGCATTTCTGCCCCACCGTGCAAAATTTCATCCACCATCGGTGCCTCAAGACTGTTTAGTGGAACTAAAATTCCATTCATAAAAAGAACTACTACCATCAAATAACATACTTCATGCGATTTCCGGACGTAAGAAAACCCTTCTTTTAAATTGGTGATATATGCTTTTCCATCAAAAATCTGTGATCTGCTTCTCTCTTCTCTGGTATTCACAAAGCAGATGATCAATGCAGACAAAAGAAATGTTGCCATATCCAGATAAATTGCACCAGCGGCTCCAATCACAGCGATAATACCGCCTGCAGCCATAGTTCCTGCAAGTTCTGTAACGGACGAAAACGTTGACATCAAAGACATTCCATACTCATAATATTCTGCCTGCAATACCCGCGGTGTCAATGCGCTGCCCGCTGGTCCCCTGAATGCTTCCACTGTCGATATGATACACGTCGTAACCAGCAACATCCACGGCTGCAAAAATCCAAGTAAATATCCACTCGCAACAAATGCCACGCAGAATGCCCTGATCAAATCCGTAATAATCATAATTGCTTTCTTATTCCTTCCCTCCACCCACGCACCTGCGAGCGGAGTTACAAATACTGATGGCACTTTATTCACACCAAATATCACGGCTGACCAGACGGCACTGCCCGTCAGTTCATATACGATCCATGTGGAAGCGATTGCGTCAATTGAATCTCCAAACCGGTTAATTAAAGCTGCCACCATCATTTTCATATACTCTTTTTGTTTAAAAATATCTTTGTATCCAATTTTCTTATTCTGTTCCATGCTTATGCACCTACTCTTCCATCTGACTCTATCACTACATTCGCCAGGCACATTTCTTATTTTCTATAACAAATGATTTGCACCTGATCAACAGTAACTTTATATCTCTGCTCAAACATTTTGACTACAGTCAATCTTTGTAAGATATTCATAAACATATTTGTCGACATTTGTTTGATGTTTATCTAATTTTATGTTATACTAATGTTAGACGGTTGTCAATATTTATTTTTATATACATCTAATATCGTTTAGATGTATATCTAACATTGACAGCAATTGTACAAAAAACTGCTAATTTCAAATGATATTACAACCTTTCCATGATTGGAGGAAACATTATGTCAACCTATATGAAAACAAATGCATTAAACACCGCTTTTCAATTATTAAAAGTAATTGCATCAGGAAAACTTTTACAGGAACAGATTACAGAAGCCGAGGCGGAATTGCATATCCATTTTGATCAAAAGCAGCTTCTGACTGCAAATTCTGCTTTGCTTGATCTGTTGGAAAAGATCAAAGCCGAGACTGCGCACAAGTTGAAAAATGATACTAATCTGCTCAACTCTTATTTTTGCAAAATCACAATTGCGCAAAAAGATTATGAAAATGTCAGTCTTTTTCTCTTTCTTACCGAGCACCCTGCTGAACATTTAGATTATCCAGACTTTGCTTCTTATGTTGATTTTTTGTTGAATCTTACCGAAGCCAGGCGTTGCCAGCTCTTTTTAACCATGATAAAAAGATACAACCATATGTATCTGCGTGATACAGACTCTGATGAGCAGACAGACAACGTTTCCTCTGAAAAAAATATCTCAACCTTAGATGTCGTTGCAGCCATTATGGAAATGGATGTCCCTATGGAAATCCGCTGGAAAATCCAGGATATTTTTGTCCACTGGAAGTCCCATCTGGAAAAAGCGCTTCCGTTATTAAATTATGCGTATCAGACGCTTATCGACTTTGAGCCACAACTTGAATTATATGCGCAAAATTTTATTTCCTATTGGACAAATGAAATCACAAACCAGGGTGGAATCGTTCCTTTTGCGGAACATCTTTTTCCTTTAAATAATCTCCCTGACAACCCCTTTGGATATAAGCTTTATATTTCCTTTTTCCTGCCTTTTGAACTTGGTTTCCACGCAGATTTATCTGCAGAAAATAAAGTTTTATCTTCCCCTTACGAAATTGTTCTTGGAATTTTATATGGAGAATATGTGAAGCCTCAAAATCCATATGCGCCAGATTACATTGAAGATTCAGAAGCTTATATAAATGCCTTGAAACTCCTCAGCGACAAGAGGCGTTTTGAAATTATGTCTTACCTGAGTGAAAAACCTGCTTATGCCGGAGAACTTGTCAAATATTCAGGTCTGACTGCCGCGACTATCTCCCATCATATGTCGCAGCTTGCAGAAGCCTCCCTGATCCGTCTTGAAAAAATAGACACGAAAGTATACTACTCTGTAAACAAAGAAATGCTTCAGAAATGTTTTGGCTTTTATCAGAAAAAACTGCTTCACCCTTAAACCGGAGTTTAACGGACGTAGTGTCGCAGATTCTGTGGTGCTTTCTTAGGGCTTGAAGGGCAGATATAAGCGTCCTCTCGCAAGTCGTGATTTTATAGGTTTATGAAAAGAAAAACGGTACAGACGAAATATGATGTTCCTGTTCGCCGGGCATTCCGATAAGCCTCTAAAGAGTCTTATCTCCATGGCTCACAAAGGAAATCATATTTGTCTGCACCGTTTTTCTTTCATTTACGTTATGGATGACTTGTGAGAGGACGCTTATATTTGCCCAATTTACACTGTGAATCGCACCATAGAATCTGCAATTTACGTTATGGAACTCACGGTTATGGGATGAGTGCCTATAGGATCAAAACTCAATCTGCATTTTTGAAATAAATGAATTAGGTTTTTTTAATGAATTTTAACGGAATAAAATAGAATTGTATATGTGATTATGGTAGAATATGATATTCATGATTTTGTCAATTGGAATTTGTAGGATTAGGTGTTCAGAAAATATACAGAAAATCGCTCATTTGTGAGGGGTGCTACGAATCGTAACCAAGACCTTGCAGAATGGGAGCAGGCAGTTAAGAACAGACAGAAACCTGCTGAGAAACAGCACAGACCGCCCGAAAAACAAAGCGTGCGTAACAGGCTCAGACAGCTTCAGGAAGAGAACAAACAGAACTCTCAGCCGAAGCAGAGAAAGAAATCCCAAGACAGGGACAGATAATCACAACATAGAAAATCAACATTGCAGGGTGTTCTTTTGAATATCCGTATAATCAAATACTATAATTATTGTAATCCTGTAATAAAAATAACCAATGATATAATAGTCATAACTGTCCAGCCTATGTATCTTCCTGCTATTTCCCAATCGGATGGTTCTGCGTTTTCTACATTTCGAATCTGAAATAATAGATTCCATCTGAATAATTCGTCCGCAAATAAAATAGACAGAACATCAAGAACACAAATAAATGCAGCCCCAAACCAAGCAAGTGCTTCGCCCTTATGTGTCAATTCAGGGTCATTTATCAATTCATAAATCGTGGAAGCAGATGGCTCTATTTTATCAATTACATTACCATTTTCATCCCTTTCGATTCCATCGCCAGTTACATATGTAAATTGTTAAGGAAACAATCGGAGTTGGTGTAAACGAAAAAGCAGTCTTGCGGTTTTATCAAACTGCCCTTTCGTTTACATCAATTTCGATTTTTCCTTGGTGAACAAAGTCGCGTCCCTTTCGCCACTTCTATGGGAATTCAATCTTTGCTCTCTTCTATAAGTTTATCATATCTCGTGTTTTATTGACAGCTGGTTTTTGCCAAAAGAATTATTTTTAGGCATGACAAACAGACTCCCTTTGCGGAAGTTTTTTGAAGTATTCAGTTGTATATTTTAACATCTCATA
>OGNY01000942.1_pt1 | contig 21674 bp, 17 predicted proteins | sample 1573551 | NCBI WGS metagenome assembly OGNY01 (sample SAMEA2581885, study PRJEB24529) | metagenome | biome: Human gut stool | place: China | collected 2011
CGTCCGCTCATTCCACTTAGCGTAGCGCTGCTACGCTGCGTTCCATTCGCGTTAGGCAGAAGAAAAAATTCGCGGCGCATCTTGGCGCATTCTTATCTGGAAATAGTATAATGGTCAGGGGCGAATCCGCATGGGTTTACCCCTGACCTTGTTGTGATTTTAGACAAAAAGCATCAAGTGTCAAGCTGTTCGCAGAAAATTTGCCAAAGTACATCTTGATTTTACCGCGCAAGTGGTGTATGATATAGATGTGGAGAATCGGGATTTTCCCTGAATCCGCAGTGTATTGTCCCACCAATTTAAAGAAAGAGGTAGGTTCTACATGGCAGAGCTGAATCTGAGCAAGTATGGCATTACCGGCACGACCGAGGTTGTGCACAATCCTTCTTACGATCTGCTGTTCGAAGAAGAAACCAAGTCCACCAACGAGGGCTATGAAAAGGGTCAGGTGTCCGAACTGGGCGCTGTGAACGTCATGACCGGCATTTATACCGGCCGCAGCCCCAAGGACAAGTATATCGTCATGGACGAGAACTCCAAGAACACCGTGTGGTGGACGAGCGAGGGCTACAAGAACGACAACCATCCGATGACCGAGTCCACGTGGGCGTCCGTGAAGGATCTGGCGATTAAGGAGCTTTCTAATAAGAAGCTGTACGTCGTTGATGCCTTCTGTGGCGCGAACAAGGACACCCGCATGGCCGTCCGCTTCATCGTGGAAGTGGCGTGGCAGGCGCATTTCGTCAAGAACATGTTCATCCAGCCCTCTGAAGAAGAGCTGAAGACCTTCACCCCGGACTTCGTGGTTTACAACGCGTCCAAGGCGAAGGTCGAGAACTACAAGGAGCTGGGCCTCAACTCCGAAACCTGCGTGGCGTTCAACATCACCAGCCGTGAGCAGGTCATCCTGAACACGTGGTACGGCGGCGAGATGAAGAAGGGTATGTTCTCTATGATGAACTACTACCTGCCGCTGAAGGGCATCGCGTCCATGCACTGCTCTGCCAACACCGATAAGGAAGGCAAGAACACTGCCATCTTCTTCGGTCTGTCCGGCACCGGCAAGACCACCCTGTCCACCGACCCCAAGCGTCTGCTGATCGGCGACGACGAGCACGGCTGGGACGACAACGGCGTGTTCAACTTTGAAGGCGGCTGCTACGCCAAGGTCATCAACCTCGACAAGGACTCTGAGCCGGACATCTACAACGCCATCACCCGTGATGCGCTGCTGGAGAACGTCACCCTCGACAAGGACGGCAAGATCGACTTCGCCGACAAGTCCGTGACCGAGAACACCCGCGTGTCCTACCCGATCAACCACATCAAGAACATCGTGCGCCCGGTGTCCGCTGCGCCTGCCGCGAAGAACGTCATCTTCCTGTCTGCTGATGCGTTCGGCGTGCTGCCGCCCGTGTCCATCCTGACGCCCGAACAGACCCAGTACTACTTCCTGTCCGGCTTCACCGCGAAGCTCGCCGGCACGGAACGCGGCATCACCGAGCCGACCCCCACCTTCTCTGCTTGCTTCGGTCAGGCGTTCCTCGAACTGCACCCGACCAAGTACGGCGAAGAGCTGGTCAAGAAGATGAAGGCGAACGGCGCGAAGGCGTACCTCGTCAACACCGGCTGGAACGGCACTGGCAAGCGCAACACCATCAAGGATACCCGCGGCATCATCGACGCGATTCTGTCCGGCGACATCCTGAAGGCGCCCACCAAGAAGATTCCGTACTTCGACTTTGAAGTTCCGACCGAACTGCCGGGCGTGGACTCCAAGATTCTCGACCCCCGCGACACCTACGCCGACGCTTCCGAATGGGAGAACAAGGCGAAGGATCTGGCGTCCCGCTTCGAGAAGAACTTCGTCAAGTACACCGGCAACGACGCTGGCAAGGCACTGGTTGAAGCTGGCCCCCACGCGTAATTTGACGGTTGCGTAAATATTGAGCGGCTTGTTCTGAAAAGAGCAGGCCGCTCTTTTTGCGTGGAATGAAAAGGGGACTTGCCGAAAAGACAAGTCCCTTTCTGTGTACTCATTCGCAATCCAAATAATTCCCATACGCCACCAAATGCGGATCATCCGACTTGGGAATATGCCGGAAGAATCGCCATTGCTCATGCTCCGGCGATTCAGCTGCCCAAATCTCAATGCGCAGACCGTTTTCGGTGCAGATGGTCAGGTCGTTCATTTCGGAACACTCGATGCTGACGACCTTCGCGGGCAGGAGAGGCGCAAGCTCGGCGACGTCGTAGTCGAACCAGCTGTTGTCCCTGCCAAGCGGCTTGTCGTCGCGGATGCAGTAAATGTCGCTGCGGCTCAGCACGGCTTCACCGTCGTGCAGAACGCGGAAGGTGCATTGCGTGTGCAGCGAATATTCCGCGCCGTCCACATCGAAAATCCACCAGACCAAATCCGCCGCGCGCCCGATGGCGGTCAGCGAATGCCCAAGCAGCGTGTCAAGAGAATAGTGCGTGAACATGGTGTTCCTCCATTATTTCAAGTGAACGCAGTCTGTAAAGGCGCTCAGACGCACATCATCCTGCGGTCCGAAGCGCCAGTCCTCGCACACGGGCGGTGCGTCGGCGAAAATTTCGATGCGCAGGTGATTTTCGGCGGAGAGAATCAGGTCATTCGTGTTGGAACACTTGACGCTGACAATTTTCACGGGCAGCAGGGAAGTCAGGCGGACAACGTCGTGGTCGAAGCGGCGGTTGGCATCCGTCAGCGGCTCATCAAAGTCGGTTCGGGTGTAAAGCATCCGCTGGGTCAGGATGGTTTCGCCCTCGTGCGTCACACGGAAGCCGCAGTACGTTTGCAGAATGTACGGCGAAGTCCTCCCACTGAACGTCCAGCGGACGATAAAATCCGGCGTGCGGGCGACGTCGGTCAGGCACTGACCAAGCAGTAAATCAGGACAATAGGCACTGAACACGTCATTCCTCCATTAGGTCAAACGAGGGCAGAGGCGCAAGCTAATTCGCCGCGCTCCTGCCCCCAAAATGGTTATTCGTCGTACTCCACCATACCCTGCGATTCCAAAAACATCTGCTGGGCATCGAGGTAGTCGTCCACCAGCGCGGCGAGCTTGACCGCCTGTTCGGGGTCGAGCGCGTTCTTCGCCGCCAGTGATTCGACAATGTACTCAATTGCTTCGTCATCCTCGTAGTACGCATCGCCCGCGTAGCCGTCGGCGTCCAAAACGCCCGCTTCGTGCATGTATGCCATGTCCGCGTCAATCATCTGCGGCACGAGCGCGGGAATGTCCTCCGCCAACTCCGGGTGATCCGCCTTGCGGATGCAGCGGGTGATGAACTCGACTGCCGCATCCTTGTCGTAACCCTGCATCATGGATGGTAAACCTCCTGTTTACGCCATAACCGCCTTGAACTGCGCCAGCGTGTCCTTGAAAACGCCCAGCGCACGGCGGATGGGTTCGGGGCTGCTCATGTCGATGCCCGCCAGCTTCAAAGCGTCAATCGGCGGCACGGCGCAGCCCGCGGACAGGAACTTGCGGTAGTCGCGGACGGCGCTTTCGCCTTCGGACAGAATCTTGTCGCTGAGCGAAACCGCCGCGCACAAGCCCGTCGCGTACACATAGACGTAGTAGGAGCGATAGAAGTGCGGGATGCGCATCCACTCGTTGGCGATGTTCTCATCCACCGTGCAGACAGCGCCGTAATACTTCTGGTTTAATTCGTAGTATGCCTTGGACAGGCTCTCGCGGGTCAGCGGCTGCCCCTGCTCCGCCATCGTGTGGGCAATCAGCTCAAACTCCGCGAACATCGTCTGACGGAACACGGTCGTGCGGAACTGCTCCAGGAAGTGGTTCAGCAGGTACGCCAGCGTCTTCTTGTCGTCCGCGAACGTCTTGAGCAGGTGGCGCATCATCGTCGCCTCGTTGCAGGTGGACGCAACTTCCGCCACGAACAGGCTGTAATCGCTCTTGGGCGCGGGCTGGTTGGTGTTGGAGTAGAAGGAGTGCATGGAGTGCCCCAACTCGTGCGCGATGGTGAACGTATCCGACAAATTGTCGTTGTGGTTCAGCAGCACATAGGGGTGCACGTCGCGCAGGTTGCCGGAGGAAAACGCGCCGGAGGACTTGCCCTTGGAGGGGTACACGTCAATCCAGCCGCCGACGCGGGCTTCGCGCAGCTTGGCCAAATAGTCTTCGCCCATCGGCTTCAGGCCTTCCAGCACAAGGTCAAACGCCTTGTCGTAGCTCAGCTCCATGTGGAAATCCTTGACCATCGGCGTGTAGAGGTCGTACATGTGCAATTCATCCAGCCCCATCAGCGCTTTGCGCAGCGCCAGATACTCATTCAGCACCGGAATCGCCGCGTGCACTTCGCTGATGAGGTTGTCGTAGACGCTCGTGGGGATTTCCAGCGGTTCCATGCGGGCATCGCGGGCGGTGGCGTAATGGCGGGCGCGCGCCTGGAACACGTCGTTCTGCACGCTGCCGTTGTACGTTGCGGCGATGGTGCTGCCGAAATTGCCGTAGGTGTTCATGATGCCGTCGAACGCCGATTTGCGGACTTCGCGGTCTTCCGAACGGATAAACTGGGAATATGTGCCTTCAGTCAGCTCAGCAGTCGTGCCGTCGGGCATCTGCACGGGCGGGAAGGACATATCCACGTCGGTCAGCATCCCGAAGATGTGGTTCGGGGCTTGGGCGACCTGCCCCATCATGGCGAGCAGCTTTTCCTGCTCGGCGGGCAGCGTGTGCGGCTTCTGGCGAATCAGGTTGCGCAGGAACGCGTCATAATCCGCCATTGCCGGATCAGCGGCGATTTCCGCCAGCAGCGCATCATCCAGCGAGAGCAGCTCCGGCTCAAAGAAGGACATCGCGGTGGACAGCTGCACGCCCATCTGGGACGCGCGGGCGCGAAGTCCCTGCGCAACCGGGTCGCCGTTGTCCGTTTCACCGCGAAGGAACGCGTAGGAGAAAACGGGCTCAGCCTGCTGATTCAAGTCGAAATACTCGCGAATGGCCTGACGGGGATTCTCGGCGACTTTGCCCTCCCACGCGGCGAACTTCTTGCCGGACGCAAGCACATCCGCCAAAGCGGCCTCCCACGCGGCATCATCAGGGTAAATGTGCGACAAGTCCCATTTGTACTGCGCGGGGATTTCCTCACGCTTGCGGAGCTTTGCAGCCATTGTAAGACCTCTTTCTGCCGGAAAAAAACCGGCGTTTCCATTCCATTTCTTAGAGTGTGTTTCTAAATTCGCCCGGTCTCATTTTAGAAACACACTCTATTGTACACGCATTAGCGGAAAAAAGCAAGGCGTATCAGCGGTGCTTTTTCTCGTACGTCAGCGGGCGACAGGCGCTGGCGCGATCCGACCCGTTGGGGAAGAACGAAATCGCGCCGTCCAGCATCGTGATTGCGCCCGTTGAGCCGCGCACAACCTGTTTTTGCAGCAGCAGGCGCAGCAGCTTTTCCGTCAGCATCGGCCCGCCGCCGCGCGTCAGGCAGTCCTTCCAGAGGGTGAAGTGGCAGCCGTCCGCCGCGCGGGAGCAGAAAAACGCCTGCGGGCTTTCCAGCACGCCGCCCTTCCGGCAGACCGGGCAGACGCAGCCGTCAATTTTCGTGCCGCGCGTGACCATCGACTGCGTGCGCTTCTTTCGCCGCCCATCATCCGGGAACACCACGTCGGCGCGGTTATTCCGGGCGAAATTCACCAGAAACGTGGAGAATTTGCGGATGCTGTCCATGAACCTGTCCGCGTCCTGCTTGCCGTCGGTGATTTGGTCGAGCGCCAGTTCCCAGCGCCCGGTCATTTCGGGGGAGGACAGCTCCTGCGGCACAATTTGAATCAGCTGCACGCCCTTGTCCGTCGCCAGAATCGTCTTGCCCTTGCGGATGGCGTACCCGACCTGAATCAGCCGCTCGATGATGGCGGCGCGGGTCGCGGGCGTGCCGATGCCGCTGCCCTTCATCTGCCGCGCGATTTCCTCGTCGGTGGATTCGCGCCCGGCGGTTTCCATCGCGGAGAGCAGGGACGCGTCGTTGTGCTGCGCCGGGGGCTTTGTCTGGTCACTCTTGACCTCGGCGGCGCGGACGGTGCGCGTGTCGCCGGGGGATAGCGGCGGCAGGGCGGTTTCCTCCTCGGCATCGGCGGATTTTTTCTTCGCGCGCCCGGCTTTCGGCGGATTCGCCAGCGGCGGCACATCCCGCCAGCCGTTTTGCAGCACGACGCGCCCGTTCGTGCGGAATTGGTGCTCGCCGACCCCAGTGATGACCTTCGTCGCGTCGTACTCGCACGCGGGATAGAACGCCGTCAGCATCCGCCGGACGACCATATCGTACAGCTGCCGCTCATCTTCGGGCAAGCTGTCCAGATTGATTCGCTTCGGCGTGGGCAGAATCGCGTGGTGGTCGGTGACCTTCGTTTCGTCAATTGTGCGCTTGCTGACGGGCAGCTTCCCATCCGGCAGCGCGCCCGGCACAAGCGCCTGATAGCTTTCCGGCAGCACCTTCATCGTCTGCACAACGCGCGGAATCATGTCCGGCGGCAGATAGCGGCTGTCCGTGCGCGGGTAGGTGAGGGCTTTGTGCGTTTCGTAGAGGGACTGGGCGAGCTTGAGCGTCTTGTCGGCGGTGAAGCCGAGCAGACGGTTCGCGTCGCGCTGGAGGCTGGTCAGGTCGTAGAGCTGGGGCGGCAGGTCGCGGCGGCGGGTGGTTTCGGCGCTTATCACTGTGGCGGATTGATTCTTGATTTGCGCGGCGAGGGCTTTCGCGTCGTCGATTTTGGGGATGTGCGTGTCCGGCTCCAAGCCTTCACGGAAGTACATGCCGCGGTAGTCGCCGAAATCCGCCGTGACGGTCGCGTATTCTTCCGGCTTGAAGTCCTCGATTTCCTTCCGCCGCTTGACCAGAATCGCAAGCGTCGGGGTCTGCACGCGCCCGACGGACAGCAGTGCGTCATAGCGCAGGGTAAAAGCGCGGCTGGCGTTCATGCCCACAAGCCAATCCGCCTGTGAACGGCACTGCGCGCTGCGGTACAAGCCGTCGTAGTCGCTGCCGCTGCGGATGGCGCGGAAGCCTTCCTGAATCGCCTCATCCGTCATGGAGGAAATCCACAGGCGGTCGAAAGGCTTCTTGCAGCCCGCTTTTTCGTAGATGTAGCGGAAAATCAGCTCCCCCTCGCGCCCCGCGTCGGTTGCGCAGATGAGCCGGTCGGTTTCCGGCGCGTTGATGAGATTGCGGACGACGGCAAACTGATCGCGGCTGCTGGCAATGACTTTCAAGGGGATTTCGGCGGGCAGAATCGGCAGCGTATCAAACGACCAGCGCTTGTACTTTTCATCAAGCTCGTCCGGCTCAACCAGCGTCACCAGATGCCCGACCGCCCACGTCACGACCCAGTCGCCGCCCGTCAGGCAGCCGCGCCCGCTGCTCTGGCAGCCAAGCACACGGGCAATATCGCGCCCCACGCTCGGTTTTTCCGCAATGACTACCGTACGCCCCATAGGTGAGAATCCTCCTGATGATGTATATCCGTGCCTTTTTTATGCAGAAATCCGCATGAACAAATTCCATTATACCACATTTGACGGCTTGAAGCAAGCATGGTATAATAGGAGGGAAACCTGTCGGAAGATGGTACGGAGGTCGGCTTGCATGGCGATGTTTTCCTTTGACGAGCAGGCGGCGCTGTTTGACGTAACGCCGCTGCCCAACCAGTTCATCCTTAATTATCTGCCCGAAGCGTCGGGGGACGCGGTGCGCGTGTACCTCTTCGGCTTGGTGGCGTGCTATCATCACGAGGCCATCAGCGATTTGCAGCAAATGGCGCGGGAGCTGAACATGACGGAGGATGATATTCGCGCGGCATACCGCTACTGGGAGCGCAAGGGGCTGGTGCAGCGCGTGGCGGATAATCCACCGCAGTACCGCTATCAGAACATCTATCAGGTGATGATGACGGGCGCACAGGCGCAGATTGACCCCGCATACGAGCAATTCGCGGAAGCCATCTACGGCGTGTTCGACAACGACCGCCGGCTGCATGGCAAGGACGTCAGCCAATGCTACGAGTGGGTGGAGCAGATGCGCCTGCCGCCGGACGTGGTGATTGCCATGATGCGCCACATGGTGCAGAAGCACGGCAAGAACGTGAGCATGAAGAAAGCCGAGCAGATGGCCATGCGGCTGGCGGACGAAAAGGTGCAGACGGTGGAGGAGGCGCAGGAGATTTTCCGGCGCGATCAGACCGTTTGGAGCGGCAGCAAGAAGGTGCTGGAGAAGCTGGGCCTGCGCCGCTACCCGACCGAGCCGGAACAGACGATGTACAGCAAGTGGCTGGTGGACTGGCAGTTCACGCCGGATGCAATCCTGCGCGCGGTGGATGAAACCATCAAGAGCAGCAACCCGTCGTTTGCGTATCTGGACGGGATTTTGAAGCGGCTGCACGAGCAGGGGAATGTGCGCACGGAGCAGGATGTGTCGGGCGATATCGAGGGCAGCCGGAAGGAAAACGAGCCTATCAAGCAATTTCTGCGCGCGCTGGGCAATTACAGCATTACCATCAACGACACGACGAAAGCGACGTACAAGAGCTTCCAGACCATGTACCCCGACCCGGTGATTCTGCTGGCGGCGCAGCAATGCGCCAAATGGGGCATGACGACGCTGCAGGACGTGATGCAGACGCTGATGGCGTGGCAGAACCGCAGCCTGCGCACGCTGCCGGAAATTGACGCGTACATGCGGCAGATTGACGAGCAGAATGAGTTCCTGATTGTGCTGTATCAGGCGATGCAGCTGGACGAAAAGACAAAGCCGAACGCCGCCGACCGCGCCCTTGTGAAGCAGTGGACGGAAGAGTGGCGGTTCGCGCAGATGTTTGTGCTGGGCTGCGCGCCGTGGGCGGCAGGGAAGAAATCACCGATGGCATACCTCAACAAGATGTTGAAAGTTTTCCGGGAAAAAGGCATCACGACGATGGAGGAGCCAATCCACCGCACCCGCCGCGCGCGCGCCGAAGGTCGTCGGGGAGCAGCAGTACACCCAGCGCACCTACACGCCGACGCAGGATGCTATGGACGCCATGATGCAGGAGTGGGAGGAAAGCCATGCGTAAGGAGATCATGCAGGCGCTGCAGCAGGAGTACGAGCAGCAGCGCCTCAAAAATTCGCAGGAGGAGCTTCGGCGGCGGCAGGAGGTTATCACCCGCTGCCCGGAGATTGGGCAGTACCTCGCCGAGCGGCAGAACCTGATTTTCGGCGGCGTGCGCGGCATCCTGAACGGCAAAGCGGCGGCGGATGACCTGCCCGCCCGCATGGACGTGATGAACAAGCGCATCGCCGATTTGCTCCGCCAAAGCGGCTTCCCGGCGGATTATCTTGATCCCGTCTACCGCTGCAAGCAGTGCCGCGACACGGGCTACGTCGGCGAGCCGATTCGCGAAATGTGCCCATGCCTGCGCAGTGCGTTCTATGCGCGGCTGTACCGCGAGGTCGGCTTGGGCGAAAAGGCGGAGCAGTCGTTCGCCGCGTTTGACCCGAATGTGTTCTCCGACCAGCCGCTGCCGGGCAAAAAGTACAGCCAGCGGCAATTGATGGACATGCTGCGCCACCAGTGCGAACAGTATGCCGAAAAGTACCCCAACGCCGCGACGATGGATCTGCTGCTGATGGGGCAGAGCGGTCTGGGCAAAACGTACCTGATGCACGCCATCGCGAAGCGATTGCTGGAGCGCGGCTTCAACGTGATGATGATCAGCGCCTACCGCTTCCTGGACGTCGCCCGCCGCGCGTACTTCTCCGGCAAACAGGAGGAAATGGACACGCTGATGGATACCGACGTGCTGATGATTGACGACATGGGCGTTGAACCGCTGATGGAGAACATCACCATCGTGCAGTGGTTCAACCTCATCAACGAGCGGCAGCTGCGCGGCAAAGGCACGGTCATCAGCACCAATTTGAACGTGGAGGAGCTGCGCCGCCGCTACACCGAGCGCATCACATCCCGCCTGCTGGATGGAAAGCAGTGTATGCTGCTGCAATTCTTGGGCGACGACGTAAGGAGGAACAAGGCGTGATTCAGCTTTATATCAGCAAGAAGAATTTCGATGCGCAGAAGGCGGAGCGCTTCTTCAAGGAGCGCCGCGTGCAGGTGCAGGTGATGGATTTGAAGAAGCACAAGCTGGGCGAGCGCGAATTGCAGACGATGGCGAAGAACGTGGGGATGCAGGGGCTTCTTGACCGCGAGGACAAGCGCGCGAAGGAGCATCCCGCGTGCTACTGCAACATTGACAGCGTGATTATGACCGCGATTCAGGAAAACCCGTGGCTGCTGAAATCCCCCATCGTCCGCAGCGGACAAAAATGCACCATCGGCTACCAGCCCGACATTTGGGAAAGCTGGCTGAAGGCGGACAAATAACGGCTCAGGCGAAGCCCTAAAAAGCTGCACGCGGGCAGAGTAAGGAAGAGAACTCAACTCAATCGCGCGAAGGGGTCAAGGGGGGATCCCCCTTGCGGAGTCCAGAGGCAGAGCCTCTGGTGGGGTTTGGGGCAACGCCCCAACTGTTACACCGTCAATCCAACTATGCTAAACGCGCTCAACCCTGCCGCCTTAGCCGCAGGCAGCGAAGCGTCCCTGCGCAGTAACTTTGCGCGTCCGCAGACGCGCCCCCAAGCTGCTTTTTCCACCAAGATAAAAAAACGCCTGCCCACGCCAATCATCGCATGAGCAGGCTTTCCTTCATTCTAAATAGAGCGCAGATGCCGCTGCGACCCCCGCGTCGTGCGTAATCGTCAGCAGCAGATGTCCCGGATAGCGCAATGCCGCGCCGCCGGAGAGCACCGCCGTCGGCTGCCCCTGCGCCGTGTGCGAGATGGCAATCTCCGTCAGCGGAAATGCAATGCCGCAGCCGAGCGCTTTGACAACGGCTTCCTTCGCCGCGTACAGCCCCGCCAGCGTGTCCGCCGCCGACGCGCCGCGGCTGCGCAGGTACGCGATTTCCTCTTTCGTCAGGATGCGCTGGAGGAAATGCGTGTTGTCAAGCTGCTGCGCCATCCGGTCAATGCCGCAGATATCCAGCCCGATGCCGCGCAGCTCAGACATAGCCCATGACCCCGCGCACAGATACGTCGCCGGACAGCACGCGCTGCAATACGCCGCTTTCGTCGCGCACCAGCAGCGCACCCGTCTCGTCAATGTCCTCCGCCGTGCCGATGAAGTCAATCTCTGTGCCGATGACGTGCACTCGGCTGCCCAGCGTGCAGCAGCGGCGGCGGTACGCTTCCTGTATGCCGGGGAAGCCGTGCTCCTCCAGCAGCGTCATGTTGTCCTCCAGCGCCTTCAGGTAGTGGACGACAATCTCCCGGCGAACGGGCGGCTCGGCGAACTCCTCCAAGGCGGCGGCACGGTCAGACAGCTCCGGCGGATATGCCCCGCGCAGCACGTTCAGCCCCGTGCCGACGACAACGTACTCAATCTGGTCGAGGTCGGCGCTGATTTCCAGCAAAATGCCGCACAGCTTTTTGCCGGAGAACACGAGGTCGTTGGGCCACTTAATCTGCGCGTCAATGCCCGTCACTTCGCGGACGGCGTGCGCCATTGCCATCGCGGTCGCGAGGGTAATCAGCGGCGCGTTTTTCGGCGGGAGCTTCGGCCGCAGGAGGACGCTCATCAGGATCGCCTGTCCCGCGGGGGCTGACCATGTGCGCCCCAGCCGCCCTTTGCCCGCTGTCTGGCATTCGCACAGGCACAGGCTGCCGCTCGGCGCGCCCTGCACCGCCATCTGCTTCACCAGCGTGTTGGAGGACGTGATGGTGTGCTCGTAGTGGTTGATGCTGCGCCCGATGTACTTGGTCGTCAGCTGATTCACCCAGAAAATGGGGTCGAGGCTGTCGCCGGGGATGAGGCGGTAGCCGCGGCGGCCGGCGGCTTCAATCTGCCAGCCCTCTTCGCGCAGCTGGGCAATGCGCTTCCACACGGCGGCGCGGCTGATGCCCAGTTCCTGACTGATTTTTTCGCCGGAGACATAATCGCCGCCGGAGAGGATTGCAAGAATATCATTCATTGGTTTCATCTCCTGAAAAGAGGTGCTTTTGTTGGAATATATGGTTTTGCCGGAGCAGGACGGAATGCGCCTGCGCGATGTACTGCGCCGCGTGATGGGCGTGAGCTACACGGCGATGAAGTCCGCCAAGTGGAACGGCGGCATCACGGTGGACGGCGACGTGACCCCGGTGGATGCGTTTGTGCGCGCCGGGCAGGTGGTGGCAATCCGCTTCCGTGAGAACGTGCCGGCGTACGCGGTCAAGCCGTATGACCTGCCGCTGACCATTGCGCATGAGGATGACTGGCTGTTTGTGATTGACAAACCCGCCCCGCTGGCGAGCCAGTCCAGCGCCCTGCACCCGGACGACACGCTTGAAAATGCGCTGTACGCCCATTTGCGCTGTCCGGCGGATTTCGTCTACCGTCCGGTGAATCGGCTGGATAAGGGCACAAGCGGGCTGATGATTGTCGCCAAGGACGCGCATATTCAGCACCGCTTGCAGGCACTTCTGCATACGCCGGAGTTCATCCGGACGTATCAGGCGGTGGTGGAGGGATGCCCGGATGACGACTGCGGCGTGATTGACGCGCCCATCGGCAAGGAGGACGCTGCCAGCATCCGCCGTATCGTGACCGCATCCGGCAAGCCGTCGGTGACGCACTATCGCGTGCTGAAACGCGGGAAAACGCGCACGCTGGTGGAATTGGTGCTTGAAACCGGGCGCACGCACCAAATCCGCGTACACATGGCGTCTATCGGCTGCCCGGTCGTTGGGGATTTCCTCTACGGCACGGAAATTCCGCAATTGCCGGGGCGGTTCGCGCTGCACGCCAGCGCCTTGACGCTCCATCACCCGATGACGGGGGATTGGCTGTCGCTTACCTCGCCTTTGCCGGAATCGCTTGCGACACTGCTTGACTGATGGCGGATTGCAGGAAGTCCAAACCCCGCTGCCGCTGGATGGAAAGCTGCTCGTCCACCACGGAAAAATCCGGATGTGTGGGGTCGGCGACTTGCAGCGTGCGCAGCAGCTGGTCAACGCGGCTGTTGCGGCTTTCGGGGTCGTCCTCGCGGTAGCGGCGGAGAATCGTGCAGGGCGTGTGCAGCAGGAGGGAAAACGCGGCGGCGTGGAAGCTGTCCGTCAGCACCATGCTCGCGCCCGCAATCAGAGAAAGCCACTGCGCGGGGGTCACGCCCTTTGCCAGCGGATACGCGGACTGGAGGGCTGATTCCGTCCGCGGAATGACGCGCACGCCCAGACCTGTTTTCTGCCGAATCTGCTCCACCTGCGTCCAGTACGCGGGATTGTCCGCCAGGAAGAAGCACAGAATATCATTGCCCATCGGGATGTCGCCGCCGATGAGTTCCAGCCACTTTTCGCGCGGCAGGAGCATCACGGGGTCGGGCATGACGGCAGGCTTTTTGCCGATGAGCGCTTGCAGGAGCGCCGCGCCCTCTTCCTCCCGGACGGAGATGGCGGCGAACCCCCGTATCAATGCGGCGATTTTGCGCCCTTTCGCGCTGTCCGTCATCGTCGATACGCCCAGCGACGGCGCGTAGGCGACTTTCGGCTTCTTCGTGAAATTCAGGAAATACGCCGGATTGAGCCACGTCGGCGACCAAATCTGGTCTGACCCGCAAATCAGCGCGTCGTATGACAGCGCCTGATGCGCCAGCGCGCTCTGGTCGCGGCAGACGGGCGACAAAATCATCTGCGTCCGCCGGAACTCATCAAAGCCCTCGTTCAGCCCGCGCGCCGCGCTGCGCTTTTTCATGCCGTCCAAAATCAGGCGGGGCGAATTGCCGCTGCACAGCAGATTCTTCATCTTTTCCGTCTGCGAGGGAACATAGTCGATATGCTCCGCGTCGTACCCCAAGGAACGGACGGCGTTTTGCAGCGCCCACGCCTGAAGAATCGACCCGTAGTTGTCATTGTGCAGGAAGGTCATGATGCCGATTCGTGCCATGCGCTCACCTCTATCGCGAAAGTTCGCTATCATTATAGCATACTTCTTCGCTGGAAGCAAACAAAACCGCGAAATCCGCTGGACAAGCGGCGCGAATCGGCGTACAATGGGGTGGGGATTTACGACTGCACGCTTTCCAGCCACTTCTCCAGCGTGACCGCGTCATCGAACCCCAGCCCGGGACGAACCTCCTCCTGCACATCGTCCGGCAAGTCGCTCAGCGGCACGCCGAGTTCGCGCACCAGCGCCAGCGCGTCGCCGTAACGGTTGCGGAAGATGCACAGCTGCCCGCTTTCGTCCGGCATCAGCACAACATGCTCCGGGCAGTAGAGGGCAAGCGCGCGCTCCATGCTCACCTGCGCGGGCGAAAACGACGTGATGACCCACTGGTCGTACTTCGCGGCGAGTTCGTCCTTCGTCATGCCGGCAAGTTCGGCCGGCAGGCGCTGGCGGCGCGTCATTTCGTGCCCGCAGGGGGAAAAGGTGACGCGCTGGAGCAGTTCGCACTCGGCGCTCAGGCGAGCGGAGGCGTCGGAGGCGGTCAGTGCGCCGTCCTCGGCGTCGGGCGCGGCGGCACGGCTGGGCTTCAAGCCGAAGCAGAGCAGCAGGGCGAGCGCCGTCAGCATCAGCACCCCGCGCAGCAGGGCGGCACGGTCAACGGTTGCGCGAATGACGGAATCCTTACGTTTTTTGTCCATGTTCATCGCTCCTTTCTGTCTTAGAGTGTGTTTCTAAATTCGCCCAGCAGCATTTTCGGCATCTTTTCTTGCACTTCCGCGTCTTCAAACCTCGATTTACCGCCAGTAAACCTTCGGTTTTCATCCTTGAATTGCAAGAAAATCTGCTCGAAACTGCACTGGTCTCATTTTAGAAACACACTCTAGCATGGCAGCGCGGCGCGAAATCCATTCATCACATAAAGGAGATTTTTTTGATGATTCAGGCGGTTTTGTTTGATTTGGACGGTACGCTGACGAACACGATTGACGACATTGCCACGGCGATGAACCGTGCCTTGCGCCTGCACGGGCTGCCCGGCTGGGAGACGAAGGAATACTGCTACCTCGTCGGCAACGGCGCGAAGATTCTGGCGCAGCGGGCGGTTCGCGACCGGCAGGACTTGGCGGACGCGGTGCAGGCGGAGTATCAGGCGTACTACGAGAAGCATACGCAGGTGAAAACGCAGCCCTACGACGGCATTCCGGAGCTGCTGCACGCCTTGGCGGAGCGCGGCTTGAAGCTGGCGGTGCTCTCCAATAAGCCCGACGCGGATACGAAGAACGTCATCAGCCACTTCTTCCCGGATGTACCGTTCAGCGTTGTGCGCGGGCAGGTGGAGGGCGTGCCGGTGAAGCCGGACAAGGCGGGCGCGCTGCTGGTGGCGGAGCAGCTCGGCATTGCCCCGGCGGATTTCCTCTATCTGGGCGACACGAAGGTGGATATGACCTGTGCGTGCAGCGCGGGCATGAACCCAGTGGGCGTGCTGTGGGGCTTCCGCACGGCGCAGGAGCTGCTGGACAACGGCGCGAAGGTGCTGATTGCCCACCCGATGGAATTGCTGGAGAAGTTCAACTTGTAACAAATGCGTAATAGTTCTTTACAATTGCGTGATTTTCTGATACAATAGCCACAGTACCTGTGGGAATCTCTGATTCATTCGGCAGCCATCTGGCGAATGTCTTTTCCGCCATCTGACTACCTCATTTCATCAGAGCTTCCCGGATTATTTGGAGGGGAATGCTATGAAAAAGAGCATCGTGCGTGTGCTGGCGCTGGTGCTGATGCTGACGCTGGTCATCACAAGCAGCGCGGCAGCCTTGAAGCTGCAGAAGAACGACAAGAGCGACAGTGTGCGCCGCTTGCAGCAGGCCTTGACGCAATTGGGCTACTACTCCGGCACGGTGGACGGCAGCTTCGGCAGCGGCACGAAGGCGGCGGTGACCGCGTTCCAGCAGGCGAACAGCCTGACGGTGGACGGTATCGCCGGTTCCGCGACGATTGCTCTGCTGGAAAAGCAGACGGGTATTGACATTGACGGCAATTCGTCGTCCTCCTCTTCGACCGCGACGGGGCTGTTCAAGGGTGATTACAGCAAATTGCAGTACACGTCCAGCGGCTCGCGCGTGCGGGTGCTTCAGCAGGCACTGAAGGACTTGGGCTTCACCATCTCCAAGGTGGACGGCGTGTTCGGACAGTCCACGTTCGAGGCGGTTATGGCGTTCCAGAAGGCGACCGGGCTGACGGTGGATGGCAAGGCGGGCAGGAACACGCTCGTCAAGCTGGAAAGCTACTTCGACAGCAATGGCAACGTCACGCAGCCGATGATTACGCCCAAGCCCACCGCGGATTTGGACAACATCGCCTACGGCGTCCCGACCCGCACGCTCCGCGAGGGCATGGGCGGGCAGGATGTGCTGTACACGCAGGATCGTCTGGCGGCGCTGGGCTACCTGACCGGCATCTCCGACGGGCAGTACGGCGCGGCGACGAAGGCGGCGGTTCTTGCCTTCCAGAAGAAAAACGGCTTGTCCGCTGACGGCGTGCTGGGCACAAACACCCGCAAGCGCCTCTTCTCCGAAGGCGCGATTGGCGCGAAGGAAACGTCACAGCCCGACGGCGTGGGCGAGCGCAAGCTGACGCTGGGCATGAAGGGCGACGACGTGAAGAGCGTGCAGAAGAAGCTGATTGCGCTGGGCTACTTGACGGGCAAGGCGGACGGCGTGTACGGCACGGCGACGGAAAGCGCAATTCGCCGCTTCCAGACGCGCAACGGGCTTACGTCCGACGGCATCTGCGGCGAGGACACGGTCAAGGCGCTGTACAGCACCGGTGGATGAAAGCGCACCCACGCGCATTTTGCGCCCCGGTATGTCCGGCGACGACGTGAAGAGCGTGCAGAGCCGCTTGGACAAGTTTGGCTACTACTCCGGCGCGCTGGATGGCATTTATGGCGCGGCGACGGTGGCGGCGGTTCAGGCGTTCCAAGCGCGCAACGGCTTGACGGCGGACGGCAAAGTCGGCGCGAACACGGTCAAAATCCTCTATTCGAGCAATGCGGTTGCGGCTGATCCGTCCGCGGCGACGCCTACGCCGACCCCCACGCAGTCCTTCGGCATCGTTCCCACGCGCACCCTCCGCGAAGGTTCGTCCGGCGACGACGTGAAGAGCGTGCAGAGCCGCTTGAAGGCGCTGGGCTACTACACGGGCACGGTGGATGGCAACTACGGCACGGGCACGATGGCGGCGGTTGCGTCGTTCCAGCTGCGCAACAATTTGAGCGCGGACGGCGTGGCGGGCAAGCGCACCTACAAGAAGCTGTATTCTTCGGATGCGCTTTCTGCCATCAGCACGCCGACGTCCACCCCGACCACGGGCGTGACGCGTCCGACCCGCCTGCTCTATTCCGGCTGCACGGGCGACGACGTGAAGAGCGTCCAGCAGCGCTTGAAGGATTTGGGCTACCTGACGGACAAGGTGGACGGCAAGTACGGCGCGAACACTGTCGCTGCCATGCGCGCGTTCCAGCTGCGCAACGGCTTGACCGGCTCCGGCAACGGCGATACGGCGACGTACACCATCCTCTACTCCGTCAACGCGATTACGGCGGAGGGCAAGCAGGTCGATTCCACCACGCCGACGGTGTACACCAACCTGAAAGTCGGCGCGACGGGCGACGCGGTGCTGCGCCTCCAGCAGGCGCTGAGCAACCTGCGCTACACCGTGACCATCAACGGCACTTATGACGAGACGACCCGCGCGGCGGTGCTGGCATTCCAGAAGCGCAACGGGCTTGCCCCGGACGGCATTGCGGGCGTGAACACGCAGACGAAGCTGTACACGGGCGACTGCGTGACCGGCGACACTGCGCTGCCGGACGAAAATAAAAACGGCGGTACGGGCAACAGCGGCGCGTCCTTTGGCAATGGCCCGGCAAAGAGCCAGATTAAGCTGCAGATGTGGTACACGGAAATCAAGCCGACCATCAAGAGCGGGCAGACGGTGCTGGTCTATGAGCCGAGAAGCGGTTCCTCCTTCCGCCTGCGCTTCTACTCCTTGGGTCGCCATGCGGACTCTGAGCCGCTGACGGCGCAGGATACCGCGATTATGAAGGCGGCGTGGGGCGGCAAGTTCTCGTGGGACGAGAAGCCGGTGTATGTCCTGCTGCCCAGCGGCACTTGGGTGCTGGCCTCCATGCACTGTATGCCCCACCTGTCCGGCAGCATCAAGGATAACGACTTCGACGGGCATTTGTGCGTCCATTTCCCGCGCACGATGGAGGAAACCGCGAAGCTCGACCCGAAGAACGGCGTGCGGCATCAGAAGGATATCCGCAAGGCGTGGAAGGCGCTGACGGGCGAGGATATTACTTGGTAAGCGGATTATCCGCAAAATAGGGCATCCTGCGGTCAGATGGCGAAACAAGCTGTCTGACCGCGTTTTTGGGGGGCGTAAAAATCCCCCGAAAGGCTTGCTAATCGGGCGGGAATATGGTAGAATGTACATGTCAAAATCGGCAAGTATCACTCGTTTTCGGATGGGCAGAAAGGAGAAGCGCGGTGGCTGCAACGCTGTCTGTGGTCGTTCCGGTATATGGGACGAAGCGGGATTTGCCCGCGTGTTTGGAGTCGCTGCGCACGCAGTCGCTGCGGGACGCGGAGTTCCTGCTGGTGGATGATGCCTCGCCGGATGGCGCGGGCGCGGTGCTGGCGGAGTATGCCCGGCGCGACAGCCGCTTTCGGGTGCTGACGCATTCGCAGAACCGCGGACTTTTCGCGGCGCGGATGACCGGCGCGGATGCGGCGACGGGCAAGTACCTCGCTTTTCTGGACAGCGACGATTTTGTGTCGGTAGATTTTTACCGTGCCGCTGTCGCGCTGGCGGAAGAAAACGACTTTGACCTCGTGATGGGCGACACGGTCTGGCAGCGCGAAAACGGCGACCGCTTCGTGCGCCCGGTTCATGCGGACTGTGTGCTGGAGGACGAGCTGCGCGGCAATGCGGTGCGGGATGCGTTCTTCCAGCAGGCGATGACGTGTTACAGCTTCCACACCATTTGGAACAAGGTGATTCGGCGCGATTTGTGGCTGCGGTGTGCGCCCCACTACGCGCCGCTGGCGAAAAAGCACATTGTGATGACGGAGGACATTGCGTTTTCCGTCGTGCTGTATTTCTTTGCGCAGGGTTTCGGGCGGCACCGCGGCGACGGCGTGTTCTATTGCGAGCACGCGTCGTCCTCGACGGGGGCGGCGGGAAATCCGGCGAAATTCCGCAAAAATTACGCCGATATTGCGCAGGTGTTTGCCTTTGCGGATGAATTTCTGCATCAGCAGGGGGCAAATCAAGCGCGTCAGCAGCTGCAAAAGGCGCGAAAGTGGTATGCGCGGATGTGGGCGGAGCAGGCGCGGAAGGCGGCAAATCAGCCGGAAATCAGCCGCTTGACGGCGGCGCTCTGCCCGGATTTTTCGCTGGATGAGGACGCGAATCTGCCGGAAATCTTCTGGTTCGACCAGCCGATGACCCCATGGCGGGACGGGACGGAGCGCATCAAGCGCGCGATTCTGGGGCTGGACGGCATCGACTGCCCGGTGATTTCGCTGGATGTGTTCGATACGCTGATTCTGCGCCCCTTCCGCACACCGATTGACCTCTTCCACACGCTGGAAGGCAAATGGCAGCGGGCGGCGCGGCGGAACATGACCTCCTTCGCACAGGCGCGGATAGAGGCGGAAAGCTGCGCGCGCGTATGGCTGCCCGAAACGCAAGCTGACGTGACGATGTGGAACATTTACAGCGCCATGATGCAGAATCTGGGCGTGTCGGACGACTGCGTGGGGCAAATGACCTACAACGAGCGGGAGGCGGAGATACATTTCTGCCGCCCGCGCAAAACCGGCGTGCAGCTGTTCAATCTGGCGAAAGCGGCGGGAAAACGCGTCGTGCTGACGTCGGACATGTACCTTGACGCGGACACAATTCGGCGGATGCTGGAAAAATGCGGCGTTCGCGGCTGGGACGGCTTCTTCCTCTCGAATGAGCAGAACGCGCTGAAATGGAACGGCGCGCTCTATCGGAAGATGACGGCGCAACTGGGCGTGAAGCCGGATCATGTGCTGCACATCGGCGACAATGCGAAAATCGACGTGGAAGCCGCGAAAAAAGCGGGGTTGCGGGCGATGTTGCTGCCGCGCCCGGCGGATGTTTTCATGGATGCGGACTGCACGCAGATGGCGAATCTGGGACACGGGTGTCTGGCGGGCTTCACGACGGCGGACGCCATGCAGCCGCTGGCGCTCAGGTGCGCGCAGGGAATGGCGGCAAACCGCTTCTTCGACGATGGCTATGCCCCCGCGACGGCGGATTCCGCGTTTGCGGCGTATCCGTCCCGGCTGGGGTACTACGCCGTCGGCACACACCTGCTGGCGCTGGCGAAGTGGCTGCTGTGCCGCTGTCGGGCGGATGGCGTAAAGCGGCTGGTGTTCCTCGCGCGGGATGGCGCGCTGCTGCGGCAGGCAGTCGAGCTGCTGCGCACGGACGCGGATGCTGTCGAAACAGACTACATTCCCGCGTCGCGACGGTGCTTGCTGCCCGCGCTGATGGCGAATCCGACCGACTGGGCGGCGCTGCCGGTGCGCTGGACGGTCTACACGCCTGAAAAAACGCTGAAGCTGCTGTCCTTCTGCACACTTGACGCGCCGGAAAGCGAACTGCGCCATCAGGCGGAGGCGGCGGGTTTCCCGTGGCAATCGCCGTTTCAGGAGAAAACGCGCTGGGAATCGTTTCTGCGCTTCTTCCGCGACAAGCTCTACGACGGCTGCCGTCATCAGGCGGCATACAGCGCGGCGCGGGCGTATTATGAGGAAAAGCTGCCGGAAGGCTCAGCGTGCTTTGATATGGGGTACAGCGGGCGCTTGCAGGCGGCGCTCTGCCAGCTGACGCAGCGCGCGGTTCCGGTCTACTACGTCCATGCGGACGGGCGGAACAGCGAGCGTTTGTCTGCCGCCTATGATTTCCCCGTACACTGCTTCTATCCGATGCCGCCCGCCATGTCCGGCGCGTTCCGCGAGTTCCTGCTGTCCTCCGACGAGGCGCCCTGCGTGGGCTTCGAGCGGCAGAATGCGCGTGTCGTTCCGGTGTACGCGCAGGAGGGGCGCAATGAAGCCGCGCACTTCCTGTCGACCTGCGTCCAGCATCACGCGCTGCGGTTCGTGCGCGACTTCCGCGATACCTTCGCCGGAACGGGCGTGATGCAGTCGCTTGACAATCCCGGCGTGCAGCTGGCGATGTCGCTGCCCTTCGAGGGGGCGCTGCGGCAGCTGCCCGAAGCGGACGCGGAGCTGCTGCGGAACATCCCGTTCGAGGATGTGGTGTTCGCGGGGGAGGATGCGCTGGATTTGCGGACGCTGGTGCGCGACCAGTCGGCGGAAGCGGCGGTTGCGGCGCACGAGATGGGCGCGGCGGACGCGCCGAGCCGCATGATTGGCTTCATCCCGGAGCAGACCGGGCTGGTCAAGCGGACGATTGGCTTCCTGCTGTTCGACCGCGAAACGTTTCGGAAGAAGCTGCGCAAGAGGATGAAACGAATGAGCAATGAGCAATGCTCTTCGTTCCTCCAATAAACACGCGGGTAAATTATGCAGTTGTCACCAACTCAATCGCGAAAAGGGGTCAAGGGGCAATT
>OGNY01000944.1_pt1 | contig 21649 bp, 15 predicted proteins | sample 1573551 | NCBI WGS metagenome assembly OGNY01 (sample SAMEA2581885, study PRJEB24529) | metagenome | biome: Human gut stool | place: China | collected 2011
CATACTCCATCTCCATAAGTCATAAGGAATGGTTCATCGCCTACATACTTCTGGATTCTCTTGATTCTTCCACCTGTCATAGTGTTTAGTCCTGTATCAACTACAGTTACCTTCCATGGCTCACAATGCTGCTCATGAACAATCATGTCATCTTTACCATTTGTAAAGTCAAATGTAATATCACTGTTATGAAGGAAATAATCAGCAAACCATTCTTTTATCACATACTGCTTATAACCTGCACATATGATAAATTCATCAAAACCATAGTATGAATATTCTTTCATAATATGCCAAAGTATTGGTTTACCACCTATCTCAATCATTGGCTTTGGCTTAAACTGGCTTTCCTCACTTATTCTTGTTCCAAATCCACCGGCTAATAATACTACTTTCATTTGTCCCTCCACTTCATTTGTTAAATTCTCATATATGATTTATATGTGATACTTTCTCCAAATACATAATCAAATTCTTCACATAAAATCGCTCTTGTCATTCATGATAATCATTTATAATATCGTAAAAAGTATAAGCATACAATTTGTAATTGTCAAGTACTGGAATTTATACACATCAATCACTATTATATGATATTACCTTTTAAAAAATTTTATATGTAGCTATTAATTTTTCGAGCAAAAGACAAATGTTCGACAATTCTAAACTTTCTCGAACCAATAATTATTTTCATTGTTTTTATATTATATTTACAGCACAATAAATATAATTTATTTCACAGAAAACTTTAATATATGGGATTTATGAATAGTATGATAGCTTATCATGTAATACAGGATGTTAAACAGGATGGAAAAAGAAGTACTGAAATAATTGAAAAGTTTGATAATAGCTACACATGTGAAGAAATCATAAACATCCTACGCAAAATGAATGTCAGGAAAGTTTATGATTATGGATATATACCTAACTATACAAGAACAGATCTTACAGATGCATTGCATGATAATTTAGGATTGTATAAAAGCCGCAAACGCAGTAACTGTCTGCAAAAGCTGTCTCTTTCTCTCTCTTTTTACCAAATACAATGTTATTATTTCTAAACATTTGACAGTTACGAATTTGTTTAGTGTAATTTACAGTTTACATCGGATGGTGATTTGTTCACTTAGAAACAATTACTGGATAAGATGGCAGATTGAGATATCTGCTTTCTTGTCCAGTTTTTTAACTTATTTATTCAGATATAGGAGGATTACAATGAGTAAAAACTCATCATTTACAAAAGGAAAAATATTACAGCCATTAGTCTTATTTGCATTTCCTGTATTATCAGCATTATTCCTGCAAGCAATGTATGGTGCAATTGATCTGCTCGTCGTCGGTAAATTTGCTTCTTCTGCTGATGTACCGGCAGTATCAACAGATTCGCAGATTATGACTACTTTAACTAATCTTATAAGCAGTTTTGCAATGGGAACTACCATTCTGCTCGGTCAGCAAATAGGAAGCGGGAAGACGCTCCTTCTGAAACATTTCATAAAACAACCAATTACATAAGAATATGCGGTGGCGGTAGGAGTATATCTCTACAAATCCTCAGCTTTATATATTACATAACCTTCATAATAATAGCTATGATCTATACCTTTCATATAAACTTCTCTATCGTCAACTTTATCTGTCAAAGCCTGCTTCAAAATATATTTTATTTTAATATCTCTGATTGGGTTTCTTTCCATTGCCAAAAGATAGTCTTCCTTATCTACAAGACTCCAATCAATAACTTTGTTCAACTCTTTCTTCAGAATTAAATCAAGCCATATTCTGGTGCTTCTTCCATTATCTTCACGAAAAGGATGTGCTATATTCATCTTTCTTGCTTATCTTTTCTTCCATTCTTGCAAGTTCTGTGGAATCTGTAATATTAAGCTTATTTTCTAATGCCATATTTTTCCTTTCCAAATGCGAATTAACGCATTTTATTTTCATCAGTAAACGCTATATAAACAACTGTATAAATATCCATATTATCTAATTTTCAAAATTTTCAAATTAGATCTATGAATTTACATCTTTCAGGCGGTTATAACCACTGAATCATCCATCGGTATGTACATAACCATGGCAATCAGTCAGGAACTTTGCTGCATAATAGCCGCCTCTTGTCGAAATGCTGTTTCTCTGGCACCATTCATAATCTGACAATCCGCTTATCCTGCATTTCTGAATAAACTCTGTCCAATATTTATCACGTTCCGATCTACAGCTATCGATACTATAATAATAGCTTTCTTTAATCATAACTTATATAACCTAAATCCGTTGAAAAAATTCTTAATAGTAATTGAAAGCAGTCTTTTACTTCTTTTTCCGTATATTCATTATCTTCTACATCAAAAAAGACTTTTTCAAATATTTCTTCTATTGTATCTAATCCCAATTCAATGGTGATGCATCATCTGGTACTATAAAATAAGATGTTATAAATGTTCTTGTTAACATCATATAGATTGAATTTCTTGTTTGCAGATTATCCGTTAATTTCCCCTGCATAAAACATATCACAAATGGAAACTCCAACCCCTTAACATATTTCTATTACTTATAAATAAAGTATCTTTTTTTCTTTAGTTTCATAACTTATATTGACTTTCCAGCCATATTTCTCTTCAATTGTAATTTAAAGTGTACACATATTAATCTTTAACAAATATATCCCTAAAGCATATGTTTTTTTATTATCCTATATGTATCATTTATTACATCGCTATTAAGTGATAAATACATTTTTTTATCACCAATAATATAAAACTCATTTTTTGCCCGTGTTGCTGCAACATTCATAATATTAGGATTTTCTGTTCCCATAGCCCAATTTGCTGCTCCAATGCATTTTTCATCTGCACCTAATACTAAAAACACAATAGGTGCTTCTTTTCCCTGAAATGTATGAACAGTTCCAACATTGGTAGGCTTACTATTTTTATCATATCTTGTAAAACCAATTTTATTTAATTCCTGTGATAATTGATATGCAACATTCTTAAATGGACTAATTACATATACAATATCGTCACTTTGTTTATTTACAATGTCAGGATTTTTCATTATCATACTTTGAAGTTTTTTTCTTAAAAACTCCCCTTGTTCTGCAACATATTTATCTACAGCACGACCTTTTATATCATACCATTCAGCAATTCCATCAGACTTTTCTCCCTGTACCATATTACCCGAATATGAAATTTTATTTGAAATATCAAACATGGGATATTTACATCTTCTATGTACCCATAATGGTATTCCTATCCAATCTTCTTTGTTAGTATCCTTATAATATCCATATTTACTTATTGCATCTATCAGCGTTTGTGTAGACGCTGTTTCAGACAAATATTGTCTTGATACACCATAATATTCACCCAACATATTAAGAATATTAGAATCCAATGTAAGAACAGGTTTTATCTGTGCCGGATCTCCAACTGCCATAACATATTTGCTTCTGAAGATAGCTCCAACACTTGCTTGTGGAAGTGCTTGTCCTGCTTCATCAATAAATAAATGTCCTATGGTTTCTTTTCCCATATTTGCACACATTCTTGAAAAACTGGCGAATGTAGAACCTATAACTGGTATAGTCATGTTTATCCAATTCCACGCCTCCGATATTATATATTTCTTTTCAAGATATTCACTTTGTTTGTTCCATATAATATAAGCTGCTTTTATATTTTTTCTATTTTCATACAAAAATTGTTTCCTTACTTCCAATGCTTTAATAAATAATTGAGATTGTAACCTTCTATATTTTATGTCAAACCATGGATTACTCAATTGTAATTCTTCATAGTCCAAATCAAGATTAAGCTCATTTATTTCAATACTATTCAGTCTTTTCTCCAGATTTTCTACGTCAGCTTCTAATTTATGAATTTCAGACTTTTCATTTTCTTCCCAAGTATCAAATATTATTTGTTCTTGTTCTGATTTTCTTTTAATTTTATCTATTTCTGTTTGAAAGTTCTTTATCTTATCTTGCAATCCTAACAATTCAATTCTTATTTTATTCTCATTAACAATAGCTGTTTGAAGCTGGTCTGAATATTCTTTACTCTGTTGTATAAATTCTTTCTTATGCTTTCGTGGAGAAAATAATTTTGGTTTTTGAAGTTTCAATGCTTCAATACACTTAAGAACAGTATTCTTTTCACATTCCGCCATCTGTATCTGTGTATTAAAATTGTTCATCTCATTTTCTAAATTTTCTATCTTATATTGAATATCTTCAATAAGTTTTCCATTTTCTAATTTTATTTTTCTTAGATTATATTTTCTGCTAGTCACTTCATTGTTTAATTTTTGTAATTTTTCATCTATTACTGATTTAAATTTTTTTATATTTTTTATGTTCTGTGAAGCATTTTGAATATTGCCCCGATAATTATAAACCTTGTCGTACATTTCAAGAAAGTTTTCGTATATATCATCATCCGATGTATATTCACACTCAAGATAATTTACAATATGCTTCAACACCGTAACTATATATTTCATATTATCTTTCTTTCCACCTTCAATTGAAAACAATCCCCAAAACTTATCAGTATCTTCTTTTTTTGTGATTTTTAATTTTTCATGCCTGCCTTTTTCGTCCTCATACCATTCTGTTTCTACTAATGAATTTGCTATTTCTTTAAAATAATCTGCTCTTTCAATACTATCCAAAAATTCCTTATCTATTTTTTCACTCAAAGGTAATTCATCAACTATATTTTGAATTGCACTATGATTTGAACTTGCAACGACTATACATTTCTCTGCTATATTTTTAGGCATAATACCAATAGAAGAATTATGCATATATTTTGTTGAATCATTACCTCTTATATATTTTAATGAATTTTTTGCTATATCATATGACTGTTCTACAATAAGTTCAGCAAATATATCTTTTAATAATGTTGTTTTTCCTGTACCCGGTGGTCCATTTACACTCCTAATCTGATTATTATCAAACCCTATTGATAAATTAACAGCCACCTGCTGCATAAATGCAAGTGAAAATTGTGGATTACTTGGAAATCGTGCAATAGGATAATTCTTTGGCTGTAAAATATCATCAAAAGATCCGTGATTAAATCCCTTACTTTCCTTTTGACTATTTAAATTTATACGCTCTATAGAATTTGCAACTATATATTTGTCTAAATTGTCTGAATGTATTTTTTTTGCTTTTTCCAAATCAGCTATGAAAAAAGAATGTAAATTTGTGGCATCTATTTCAATATTTTTTAATATCTGTATTCTACAATTTTCAATTAAAATATTATATTTTTTAAGAATTAGTGATATCGTACGATTAAAATGTATTATGTAGTCATCATCTTCTGAACATTCAAATAGTTCCTCAAATTCTTTTCTTTTTTCTGCTTCAAATTCCATAAATTCATTTTCTTTAGGTATTCTTCTTTTGTTCCTTATATAATAACTTTCTGTTAAAAATGTCATTTCAGAAACAAAATTAAGTTCTTTATCAAAATATAAAGCAAATGAAAATTTATTTTCTATTGTAATTTCCTGTTCTGTTGGTTTTAATTTATATTTTTTTCTTAGATAATCAATAACTTCACTAAATGGAAAAATATCAAAATATATAACAGCCCCACTATTTTTATAATTTCCAACTCTGCTCTTATTCATTTTATCTAACATCACAGCATAATAATCCTGTTGCCATAACCCACTAAACGTCAAAATTGCCTTATCATTTAAATTAATATTTCCCTCTGATAAATGTTCAACCATTATCCAAGACTCTAATATATCGTTTTTATTATTCATAATCCTATTCATTCCTGCTAACAACTAATATTTATTTGTTATATTTTAAAATATTTTTAACAATAATCAGTTATACATTTTTACTGATATTTTCTTGTAAAAAATCAATTCACTGCCTAAAATTATATGCCCTTGCAATCTCGTCCAGCCTCTTATCATTTTTCGTAATATCTTTTTTCCCTTTACCATACTTTGCATCTACTTTATCAAGTATTTTTACATCCATATGTCTGTACGGATATTCACGCAACTTCTGCCACAATTCATTATAATTAATCATTAATCTTCTTAATATAATAATAAGCCTTTCATTATACTTCCAATAAAATATACATTTGTAATACTCTGATTCTTCTCTGTTCTCCATATAATTAAGGTAATTCGCCCTTGCCCTTGAATATGTTCTGTCAAGTTGCCTACATATACATTCTATGAATTTACCTGTTATAGCATTTTTAGAACCATAACAAGTTATAATATCTTCAAATGTTTTTTTATATACTCCAAGATAACTTATAGCATCACTTGTACTATTAACGCTAAACATTTTGTTGATAATATTATTTATTGAAGCATCTATTGGCAATGAATCTTGTAACAATATATTTGTTCTATTCAATGCATATATAATATCTTCTGGTCCGAAACTGATAAATGTTATATTATGCGACAACAAATTAAGTATAACTCTTGATACAGGCTCACCTGTCATTTTACATACGAGATGCATAACATTTATAAATATTTCTCTCTCCTTATTAAATAGACGAGGTACTTTTCCGTCTATGGTAAAGAAATAGCAATCTTCTCTCTTAGCCGCCTCAATAGAATCCATAAAATATGCGGGATGATAGAATGAATCTTTTTCATTTCTTTTGTTATATGATGGATATAATTCTATTCTTAAGTCACTCTTAAGCCATTCTAATATATTCTCTATCATAGTCCCACCATAATTCACATAGATTTTCTCAAGTTCTTCTACTGAACTATATGTTATGTATATTGTTCTAAATATATCCAACAGTTCCATCACGTCATATGCATTTAGAAATAAAAGTGTCATTGCATCTACTACTATAGCATCACTTATTTTTTTTGATTTTTCTATTATATTATCATTACTATCGTTATTAACCACCATTTTAATCTGTTTATTATCTGGCATACCAAGCATAGCTATCATATCATTATCTTTTCCAAGTGCTTTCTGCAACATATAGACTGTAACATATTCATTGTCATAATATGGAATTATATTGTCATAATGCTCCTTTATATCATTTATTCTATCCCAGAATTCATCTGTAAGTTTTTTCTCTCCTGATTCATTCACTTCTATAGCCTGCATAGACTCTATCCATGTTGCAACATTAGGATGCATATTCTTGAATTCAATACCATAAGATATACCGTCTTCTTTTCCACATCTCATAAGTCTTGACATATATAACTGATGAACTGGATTATACACAAGTTCTTTTGCCAATCCCTTTGCTTCTGTTATATATCTGACACTTGCATCCAAATCCCTATCAAGCAGACTGACTTCACTCATAAGTTCAAGATACTTTATTTGATTTTCCTTATCCTCTATCTTATATGAATTTCCAAGCATTTCTCCATATTTCTTGGCTTTATCGAAAGATAATATATACTTTAAAAGTATAATATAGTTTATTTTCTGTGCAAATGTTTTACTATCATCTGGTATCTGTTCATATAATTCTATTAACCTTCCAGCATCTAGTACTTTAAAATATATAAATTCTCCTATTTGTATGCGTTGCCTGTTACTTATAAATATATCTGCATACTTCTCATACATATCAAGTGCTGTATATATATCAATATCTGCAAGGTATATGAAAGCATCATATATCAAGCTTTCAGGATTATATATCGCCAGCTCATGTTTTCCAAGTTTATTAAGAATTTCTGTATATATCTGTTTAAGTTCCTCGTCATACCTGTTTCTTCTATAAAAACCTATGGAGTTCCATATATACATAACATCATTGCTATGAATATACTTATCATATAATTCTTTACTTTTTTCTTTTTGCCCTATAAGTTCATAATATCTTGCATCATATAGTTCAATATATGGACAATCTATATCCCTTTTTATTGCTTCACTTCTTATGCTTCTATAATCCTCTGTTCTTTTTATATCAAGTGCAAGCTGCAATGCCAAATTATAATTTCTACTAATCTCATTTTTACTTCCTATATTAAGCTTATTTTTAAAAAAGCTAAGTGCCTCATCATCATTACCATTCTCTGACATTTCAAGACATGTTATATAGTTTATATCTCCATCACTAAGATAGCCAATATTATCCCTGTTTCCACATAACATCTGATGATATATTATATTTCTTTTTGTATCATAATCCAGCTTGGCCATATCAGTATCACTAAGTGACAACACATCAAGTTTATCCATTCTTTCACATATTATACATACATTAACATATAACATAAGAAATTGATCATCATAATGTTTGTCTTCAGATTGCAATATTTCTTCCATTGCTTTGGACAAATAATCCAATGAACTAAACATATGAGTATAATCTATCATATCTCTTGATATGCGCTTTCCATATTCACACGCTTTAGTTGCCATAGAATAGTGTATTATTCCAAGGTTAATCAGATTATTAACAGAATGTTTCTCACCTTCTGCTTTTAACATCCATTTCTCTGCTTCCTCATAATCTGCATATATCTTACTCACTATTCCTCTTGCCGCATAATAAGATGAATGATATCTGCTATTATCGGTATTATTTACAATACATTTCCATACTTCATCCAATTTAAGAAACAATTCTTCTTTATCCTCTTTTATCAAAGCACCAAGCTCACATCTTAATATTATTGCTGGTATATATTTATCATCTATATTTATAGCTTTATCAAGCAGTTGTATAGCTTCTGACGCATCAATATTTTTATACTGTCTGTTATTATTTTGATTATTTTTCCAACATGTATATGCTTTTATATAGTAATATTTTGCATTCTGTATGTAGTCACAATATTTTTCTGAATATGTAAGATTTTTTCTAGCTTTAGTATAATCCTCAATATTGGTATAACACAACGCCAGATTAATGTATATATTAGTAAGAAGTTCTTTTGCATCTACTCCACTCTCCCTTATATCATTAATCAATTCATTATACTTGATTATTGCATCTCTAAATCTCGTATTAGCCTGATAATTCTTCTCTATATTTTTAAATTCAGCAGCATATTCTGTATTATCACTTATATGATTATCATCCGTTAATACTTCTGTTAAATTATTACCTATTCTACTAATATTAGCCGATATATAATCCAATTTTTTATTTATTTCATGATAATTATTACTAATATCACCTTGTGTTTTTAATATTCCTCTTGTATTCTGTACTATTTCTAATTCATTATTCTTATCATTTGATAACAAACCTAAATTTTTCAACTCTAATTTTATTATATCAGCAGACTTATCCAATATTTTTTTCAATTGTACTTCATATTTACCATAATGCGAATATTCTTTTATAAATTCTTTTATAAACTTATCAGTCAGTCCAGTTACTGATTCTTCACTGATTGCAAGATAACTTAATAGATATCTTATTATAACTTTATTACATATATAGAATTTCTGAAGCTCTGTAAAATATTCTGTGCTCTGCATAGGAAACAATACTTTATTTTCTATTATGCCCGGCAATTCGTCACAGAATGTTTCAAATTTTTTCTGTCTTAATTTATTCTTTACTTTATCATATACATAATCTAATCCTTTACTTTTTATATAGTCTCTTATTTCTTCTGCTAATCCCATATTTCCCCTCATTATTTATATAAATTCTTTGGCTTTCAATATCTCTTGCACAATACCCACCAGTGAACTATGTGTATTGATACATAGACACTGGTGGGTATATTTTTTATACTGGTTTTAACGGAAACCTACCATAATTTAATTGTATCTGTTAGATAGAATTCTTTTGCAGGAATGTATATACTGCTTATATTTCCGAATTCATTTTCCCAGCCTTCTTCTCTTTTTAATCAAGTGTTTTCCCTCATTCTAGAAACTTTTAACACTCTATATCTGCAATACAAATATATTCATATTGTATCATCATTTAATAATAAATAAAAGATTTTTATTTATTATCTATTGACATTGAAAATCAAGCATTGTATAGTATAGCTATACTTAATTAAGTCTTGAATGTGTATTATACACTTATATTAAAGTTCTATATTACGCATTTCTTATGTATCACACTGGATTCAGTACAACATTTTATTATCAGATTTTACCCATATATACACAACAAGGCATGATTCTATATTATGATCATTTTATCATATGATGTACCTGATGTAACAACTCACTTGTTATATATTTGACCACATGTTAAAATATATATGATTTCATAGCAGAATTGCCTGTTGTTAATTTTACTTATTGAATAAATGAAGTTTTAAGGAGATTTTGCTTATGAAAATTAACGATAAAGATAATAATTATTACAACAAAAAAACTGATAACAATATAATTATTAAAAATGATAGTAGCTCCTCTACTACAACCAAACGATATAGTGATAACGTATTTTGTCTATTATATTCAGATAAGAAGAATTTACTGGATTTATACAATGCCCTGAATAACTCATCTCATACAGACACTGATAATCTTAGCATAACAACGCTAAAAGGTGGCGTGTATATGAAGTATAAGAATGATGCCTCATTTGTATTCAGCTATGAGTTATATATGTTTGAACAGCAGTCATCACTTAATTTTAATATGCCATTAAGGTTCTTACACTATGGCTCAGAAGTATACAGGAATATATTTCCTAATAATATGCTTCATAAAAGAAGTATGCTTAAGATTCCAACTCCACATTTTATTACATTCTATAATGGAAGAGAACGTATGAAAGAGCGTATTAAAATTCTTAAGCTGTCAGATATGTTTGAACATCCTACAAAGCATCCAGAGCTTGAGTTAATCGTTACGGTTATTAATCTTAATCCTGCTGAAGAGGCAACTGATATTATACATAGCACTACTGATGACAACTTTTTTGATAATAATATCAGACCAGCCATAAACGGATTATTCACGGATAACATATTAAACCGCTGCAAGTCACTCAGAGATTATATGACTTTTGTCACCAAAGTACGTAATAAAATGGATTTATCCGGTCTGGATGTCAGGACATCAGTTATCGAAGCTGTAGATGAATGTATCAAAGAGGATATTCTATCAGATTTCTTTATAAAGCATAGAGAAGAGGTGATTGATGTGAGTATATTTGAATACGATGAAGAAGGCGTTATGGAGATTCTCCGTGAAGAAGCCCGCACTGCTGGACTTGAAGAAGGACGTATAACCGCAGCTATCGATGCCATTAAAAATATCATGACAAAGCTTGGTAAATCAGCAGATGAAGCTATGGACATACTTGATATTGATATTGATAAAAGAGAGACCCTAAAAAAAAAGCTACAATAGTTATTTGCACGCTTAAATATTAAGCAATAAGTGGGGTGTAAACATTAAGAACATATTTCTTAATGCTTCGCCCCACTTATGTACTTTATCTGACAAACTCACAACTGTTATATTTTATATCTTCCTAGAACTGGTTATCTTTAAAGAATTCCCGCTTTCTTTCAATCATCTCATCTATTCTGCTGATATAATTCCTTACATCCTTGACATTCTCTATTCTCTCAATCCTTACTGAATGATTATCATCCGACTCATTATGGAAAACAATCTTGCTGCTTGCTCCGGCTCCACATGCTATTATAGTCTGTTTCTCCTCCATAATAAGTATGTTATATATACACTCCTTACCTTCCCTTGAGTATCCCACATTTTCAAAATTTCCAGCCATATTCTTCTGCCTGTACATATAATACGGTTCCATATCAAGCTTTTTTGCTGTTTCTTCTGTCATTCTTATGATCTCATCCGTATTTTTTGTTGACAGCTGTTTGTACTTATCTCTCCATATATTAAGCGCGGCTGCTCTCTTTATGGCAAGTGAATGTACCGTAAGACTTTCCGGATTCATAGCCTGTATCTCGCTAAGTGTATGCTTTACTTCGTCAACATCCTCACCGACAAGACCAAGTATTATATCCATATTTATATTATCGAAGCCTTCTTCTCTTGCCATATTGTATACATTCTTTATCTGTTCTACAGTATGCTTCCTGCCTATCAGATCAAGTGTTTTCTGATTCATCGTCTGTGGATTGATAGAGATTCTTCCAACATTATGTTTCTTAAGCACCTTAAGCTTATCAAGTGTTATACTATCTGGACGACCTGCTTCTACTGTGAATTCATGGCATCCATCTATATCAAACAGTCTTTTAAGTTCTGTTATCAGTCTGTCAAGCTGCACTGCACTAAGTGTTGTTGGTGTACCACCACCAAAGTATACTGTATCAAGTCTTCTCCCCTTCATGGCTCCTGATACGAATTCCATTTCCTTAATGAGTGCATCAAGATAACTGTCAACATAATCTTTATAGGCTCCTAGTGCATATGATGAAAATGAACAATACAAGCATATACTTGGACAGAATGGAATTCCTATATACAGACTATAACCATTTTTATAGTCTATACGGTTTAGTATATCCATTTCTTTTCTGGCTACCTTAAGTGCAAGCTCTGCCTTCTGCCCACTTGCCTTATGCTTATCCATAAAATGTCTTTTTATCGTTTCTTCGCTTTCACCATCTTCAAGCATCATATATGCTATCTTACTTGGGCGCACTCCCGTAAGATATCCCCATGGAAGTGTCTTTCCGGTCTTTTTACTAAGATAGTCGTATAGATATGACTTAAACTTATCATGCATCTGGCTTTTGTTAAGTCCTGTAACATCTGGTACCTTTATATCTATAATCGTATCAATAATATCCACTGATGTATATTTTGAATTGTCTTCTATACTGTCTTTATGATTATCTTTTAGATTCTCTTCTGTACTGTCTTTATGATTATCTTTCGGATTATTTCTTGAATTATCGCTTTCTTTATATGCTGTAACTTCTGTTCTGGGATAGAATGAACGCACCAGCACTATGGCATCATCATAAAATGTATTATCGTCTATTTTAATATATATCATCATTATTCCTCTCTGTATACAGTTTCCAAAAAAAACACTACCTGCACACAATATTAAATATTCTGTCTAGTCTATATATACATAAAATATAAAATTTATAAATCAATTCTAAATTGATAATTCTTCATCACAGAAACGGATTATTCACTCTTTCATAACCAACACTTGTGCCTTCTCCGTGTCCCGGATATACCTTCGTATCATCAGGAAGTACCATTACTTTTTCTTTTATTGAACGCACTATTTCACTCATGCTACCTCCAGGAAAATCCGTTCTTCCAACTGAGCCACAGAATAATGTATCTCCTGAAAAAAGCACTCCTATTTCTCTTATATAATAACAGCTTCCACCTTCTGTATGTCCCGGAGTATGAAGTGCTTCTATATCAAAGCCTGCAAGTTTAAGTATTTCGCCATCTTTATGCCATACATCTGCTTTTACTGAAAGCTTAAGCCCGTATGCTTCACCAAGATTAATATGCGGCTGTTCAAGTGTATTCTTCTCATCACATGATGCATATATTTTAACATCATATTTATCTCTTACAGCATCTGCTGCCATAATATGGTCAAAATGCCCGTGTGTTAACAATATTCCCTTAAGGCTGCATCCTGATTCATCTATCATTCTGCTTATTTCATCCTGGCTGTCTGCCGGATCTATAAGAACACACTCTTTAATATCCATATTACATAACAAATAGCAGTTAGTACCTACCATTCCTAATATTCTTGAATCTATTTTATACATAACTTTTCCTTTTCTTTATATTATTATTTTAATATTTGCCGCCAATTGATGCATACAGTCGGACCCATTGCTTTGCAATTTATAAGCACCTATATATCATCGTAATATCATTATATGCTATCAAAAAGCCGTTATCAAGAATAATCCCGACAACGGCTCTAAACTGTAACATTTATACGCTATATTTTACATATTATGTTTGTTATTTACATTTAGATAAGACCTTTTCTGCCAATACTTGTCTTTATCAGCCCGTAGCTCTCTCAATATCTGTGACACCATCTATTTTTCTTAGCTTGTCGATAAGTCTGTTAAGCTCTTCCTTACCTGATACCACAAATCCTAAGTTAATAGTTGCAATATTCTTCTTGTTTACACGGCTGTTCATGAATCTTACATCTATGTTAGCTTCTGTAAACAATCTTGATATATCAACAATAAGACCTTTTCTGTTACCTGCAAATATGTTAATCTCGGCACTGTATTTTTCATCTTTGTTCTCTGTCTGTTCCCACTCTGCTTCTATGAGTCTTGCACGCTCACTTGCCGGGAAGTTTAGTATGTTGATACAGTCTGTTCTGTGGATTGAGATACCTCTTCCTCTTGTAACAAAGCCTACTATTTCATCACCTGGAACAGGATTACAACATCTTGAGAATCTTACAGCAACATCGTGGATTCCTTTAACAACGATTCCACCCTTGCCCTTTTTATTGTCCTTCTCCTTTTCTTTGCTTTCACTTGCTGCTATCTGTTCAAGTGCCTGCTTGTCTGTAATCTCAGACTTCTTTGTCTTTAAGTATTCTTCATTAAGCTTATTGACTATCTGTCCTTCTTTTAAAGCTCCATGTCCAACGGCAGCCATAATAGAATCCCAGTCCTTATAGCCATATTTTCTTAAAGCCTTCTCTACGAATTCAGGTTTATTTATCTCTGAAAGAACTATACCCTTTCCTTTACAATAGTTAGATATAAGCTCCTTACCCTTTATTATATTGTCTTCCTTAAGCTCCTGCTTAAACCACTGGTTAATCTTGTTACGTGCCTGTGTGGACTTAACCATAGATAACCAGTCACGGCTTGGTCCCTTTGAGTTCTGTGAAGTTATAATCTCGATTCTGTCACCATTTTTTATCTCATAATCAATATTAACAAGCTTTCCGTTAACTCTTGCACCTACCATCTTATTGCCTACAGCACTATGAATACTGTAAGCAAAGTCTATAGGGTTAGAACCTGCTGGAAGTGTCTTTACATCTCCTGTAGGCGTAAAGCAGTATACTGAATCAGAGAACAGGTTAAGGTCATTCTTAATCGATGATAAGAATTCCTTGTTATCTGACATATCTCTCTGCCATTCAAGTATCTGTCTTAACCAGCTAAGCTTGGCTTCTTCACTCTTGTTTGTCTCACCTGTTTTGCCTTCTTTATACTTCCAGTGAGCTGCAATACCATATTCTGCTATTCTATGCATTTCATATGTTCTTATCTGTACTTCAAAAGGCTGACCATTGGATGCTATAAGCGTTGTATGAAGTGACTGATACATGTTAGGCTTAGGCATAGCTATATAATCCTTGAATCTTCCTGGAATAGGCTTGTACATCTCATGTATTACACCTAAAGCTGCATAACAGTCTTTAACTGTATCAACCTTAATACGCACTGCAAATATGTCATATATCTGATCAAGTGTCTTATTCTGGTTAACCATCTTTCGATAGATTGAGAAGAAATGCTTAACTCTTCCATCTATCTCTGCTTCTATGCCGGCATTGCTTATATGCATACCGACTTCCTTGATTATACTCTTTATAAATGCTTCTCTGCCCGGTCTGTTGATATCCACCTGCTTTACAAGGTCATTGTAAGTATCAGGCATAAGATATTTCATGGAAAGATCATCTAATTCTACCTTAATCTTAGATATACCAAGCCTATGTGCTATAGGAGCATATATATCCATAGTCTCTCTGGACTTTTCCACCTGCTTTGCTGGTGACTGGTACTGCATTGTACGCATATTGTGAAGTCTGTCGGCAAGCTTTATAAGGATAACTCTTATATCCTTAGCCATAGCAAGAAACATTTTTCTTAAGTTTTCTGCCTGCACTTCTATCTTGTCATGCTGATAGTTAAGCTGTGTAAGCTTTGTAACACCATCTACCAAAAGTGCAACCTCATCGCCGAATTCTTTTGCCACATCTTCACTTGTCATAACAGTATCTTCAACAACATCATGTAAAAGACCAGCTATAATAGACTCTTTATCAAGCTCAAGCTCTGCTAATATAATAGCAACACAAAGTGGATGTATAATATATGGCTCACCTGACTTTCTAAACTGGCCTTCATGAGCCTTTTTTGCAACCTTATATGCACGTTCTATATCTGAAAGGTCAGATGATGGATGGTACATTTTAACTTTTTCTATAAGGTCATTATAAAGCTCCTCCGGGCTTGTAAAATCCGCCGGCGTATCCACTGATTTTTCTACTTTGCTTGTCTTAATATTCTTGTTTCCTGCTAATTCTATATTGCTCTCTGGCATATAATCTCTCCCCTCGTGTATCTATAATCCGGGTGTGCAATCTGTTGTTGTATTATTATATGATGTCGGGTCAAAATGTCATGGTTGATTCATTTATAATAATCAATTCATTTGACATGGTTCATTTGACATAATTGATTCATTCCTGCTTATATAACAATACTAAGACTGCCTTATTATATTTTATTTATTATTCGTGCTTATCATAAGAACACCTGCATTGAAGCGATATATTCTATATGGCAATAGCTTTCCATCTTTGCACCTGTTATACCTCAGCGTATAACTTTTCCATAAATTCTCTTGTTGCCACTGCATTTTCTGGAACAGTATTCTCAAGTGTACAATGAACATATGGCTTATGTTCCTTGATTTTCTTAAGCAATAGTGGATAATTAAGTCCACCTGTTCCTGCTGCTATTGACTTAAGCTCATCATTCTCAACTACATAATCCTTACAGTGGACTACTGCGATATCTTTTAATAACAGGTCAAATGCCTTTTCTATAATCTCATCCTGTTTATCAATGTTTCCTGTATAAAGAAGGTTAACAGGGTCAAATATAATCTGAAGGTTTGGAGAATCTATAGCATCAAGCACCTTTCTTGCCCTCTCAACTGTGTTGACTATATGCTTCCATACAGGCTCTATAGCTACTATAACGCCAAACTGTTCTGCATATTTAACTATAGGTCTTAGGTTATCTATAAAACACTGAAGTGCCTCATCTGAATGATTCGCTGGTTCATACTTGTACTCTTCATTGACAGCACCTGTCTCTGTTCCAACAACTCCACATCCAAGTATACTTGCAAATCTTATATGTGCTTTATACTTCTCGACTATCTCCTTATGCTTTTCAGGATTAGGATTGCAAAGATTAAGATAGCATCCAAGAACTGCCACATCAACCTTATTCTCTGCACATAACTCCTTAATATACATAGCAAGTCCAGGTGTCATAGTCTCAACTCCCGGCTTAAACTCCTTTATAGACTTTGAAAGTGCTATATGCATACAATGAAATCCCTGCTTATGTATGTTAGGGATAAGCTCATCAAGTGGTGCATATGCAACATCATGTGCTCTGATACCTATTCTCATAATAATCCTCCATTCTTGCGTGTGAAAAATCTTATTTTCACACTAATCCTCTTTTCTACGCTCATTTATCACTAAACTTCTTTTCTGTGCGTGTTTAATCTTGAATATTTTATATGTCTTACTATATTCATACATCATGCTATTTAAAATCTACAGATTTATTTCAGTTTAACATATCAATGCCCAAATGTCACTTATAAGTTCAATTTAAGCTTGAAATATAAGCTCTATTTAAACTTTGACCTGATACAAAAGCCCCTGTAATGATAATAATTACTCAATAATAAATAAATACTACCATTACAGAGGCTCTCTTATTTTATATCATCTATTGATATACTAGATTGTACGATTAATTATAACATGAGCAATTAGAAACTCATATCATTCTTACTTATAGCATTATAAAATGTAGTCAGTGGTATAAAGCTCTGTGCAAAGCTTTTTCCTGAATCACCCTTACATATAACTGCATCGTCTGTTATTGTCTTTATACCTACTGCTCCACCAGATGCTTCATTTATGGTTTTTCTGAATGTTTTAAGTCCGTACTTCAAATATGAGGCATCTCCTGTAAGCTCATAAGCTATCGCAAGTGACTCAAGCAGAAGTGTGTTGTTACCATTTCTTGCAAGACTAGGAAGTTCCTTATAGTAAAACAGTCCGTTATCCATATAGCAGTTCTCTACAAGATCATCAACCGCATGTATTAACATCTGTTTTATATCCTCTCTTGGAAATACTCTGTAGTATCTCATAACACTTCCAACTGCAACTGATATCATGAAGCCTACTCTTATTGCTGTATTATCTGTGTATGGTGATAACCAGTCTCCATATTCTTCTTCCCATTTCTTGAAGCTGTCTATGATCCAGTCGCATTTAGCAAGCCATTTCTTATCATTAGTTTCTACATAAAGTGCTATAAGTGTACGAAGTGCCCAGCCTGTTTCCCTTGCATTGGCTTCACCTGGCACCTGATACATCGGAGTTTCAAGAAGTCTTAAGACATTTTCACCGATTCCAACAGCTGTCTCATATCCTCTCTCATCTCCTGTAAAATGATAATAATCAAGAAGACCTTCAACCCATTCATGTGAGCATACCATAACACCATTCTTACAATGCCCTGCTGTATGTTCCCATTGTCCACCAATTCTTAAAGGATTGCTGCTATAGTGGCATACATCAACATCCATCCAATGTTTTGCTGCTACTATCAAATAATCAAGGAATCTTCTTACTCCTGTTCTAGCATACATAAGTGCGCAGGCATGCGGATAGTCATATTCATTGTTGCTCCAGACCAGTTTTCCACCACCTCTTCCCTGGACTGTGTATCCCATATCTACTGTATCACCCCAGTTAAGCATACCATAGCATCTTGAATGTCCATCTGCTTTTGCCATAAGTGCTATTTCCACATCTTCATCATATTTATCAGGAAATACATCAAGCATTGCACCAGACTCTTTAAATATCTGAGGTGCTATATATGGTCTGTCTGGCATCTGATATATAAGACTTCTGTTATCCAGCTCCCATATATGAGTTTCCGGACTATGCCAGTGTATAAGGAAGTTCTGTTCTTTTGCCATACCTGACTGCATAGTAATCTGACCTACACCTTCTGGCACAAGCATGACCGCTACACCCTCTGCACATGACTTGATTGCCTTAGGATAATTCTGCTGTGCCTGATGCACTGTTACGCAGAATCCATCATCAGCATCTGTATAGTCAGCCATAAATGTTCCATATAACACTTCTGCATAATGTTCATTAGCCTCTTTTATAAGATAGCTGTCATCTATGGTCTCATTTACTTCTTCACCATTCTTACCTATGATAAAGCTTGTCTTATAGTTTGAAGTGGCAACTATAGTCCTGATATCCGAAACAGGAGCCCTGTGTTCTATCATATCAAGCTCTCCTATTCCTCTTGTCATAAATATAGGTCCATTGTTCTTAGAATTGTCTGTAAGAATATCTCCACATCCAGTTGAATCGTTGCCAGCTGCCATATCTATATGTACAAGCTTATCTGTTATCCTGCTGTCCTTTGATTTCTTAATATAAAATACTAGTGATTTTATATTAAGTTCTTCGTCTGATGTATTGATTATTCTATATGATATGTTTACCCATGGTTTTCCTGCATAGGCTGTGATTCGTATCTCAGACTCTATTTTCTTATATTTTATATCTTCTTTATCTATAGAAGCTGTATTTCCGCCTTTATCAGTTTTATTTCCATCTTTATCAGCCTCAACAACATTATAAGCCTTAGCTGAAAGTGTTACCTCTACAGGACCTGGCTTTACTACACGCCACTCTCCTATAGACATCTTATAATCATTTCCTTCTCGGTCCTTTAAAACCGGTCCTTCGAAGTTCTCTTCGGTATATATCTTTCTTCCATCAACTAACCTTGTAAATATACTTTCAGAGTTATCAGATACATCAAACTCTAATTCACCACTGTTTACTGTATAACCTGCTTCTGTCTTCTTTACACATACTTCAGCTTTGTGTACATTTTCAGCCTTTTCTATCGGATTATCATAAGACAGCTTAGAAGCTTCTACAGCTTTATCATACTCTTCACTGCTTACAGAAAGAATCACTTTTGTGCGCTTGTTAGCTGGAAGATCTGCCATAAAGTTTATAAATAGAAACTTAACACTTCCATCATCATAGCTTGATGTCACTTGTGGCTGTATAATACATTCCTTTCCATTCTGTAATACTGCTATCTCTGAAATGCTTTTAAGTTCACCTTTCTTAAATGGAACTGCTACGCTGACGCATTCCTGAATCCTTGGATACCTATATAACTTATCCAGATAAATATCTAACATGCTTTATTCCTCCTTGTTATTCCACTGTGCAAACCATTTTTAACACAACAAAACTGTATTAATATGGGTTTTTACCGGTTTTTTTTCATATTTAACTTATATCTTATTATACTCACATTAATATCTGCTAACTACTGTTAAGATTGTCATTTTTATGATATTATACATATTAATTGACCTTTACCTGCTTTAAGTTAGCAATCAGTACTAAGCATGAAGGTAAATTTATTCACAGAAAGGACTGTACACTTTGAATTATGCTGAAATAAAATATAATGATATTGCCAATGGTCCCGGCGTAAGAACAAGTATATTTGTAAGCGGCTGCACTCATCACTGTAAGGGTTGCTTTAACGAGGTTGCATGGGATTTTAATTATGGCATGCCATTTACTGATGAAACTATTGATGAAATAATAGAATCAATGAAGCCTTCTTATGTAGCAGGATTAACTCTTCTTGGTGGTGAGCCCTTCGAACCAGCTAACCAGAAAGGACTTCTTCCTTTATTAGAAAGAGTAAAACAGGTATATCCTGATAAGAATATATGGTGTTTTACAGGCTATCTGTTTGATAAAGATATTATGGAGCGTATGTATAACACATACCCAGAGACTGCAAGAATGCTGTCCTTCATCGACATATGTGTTGATGGGAAGTTTGTTGAACAACTAAAGGATATGATGTTAAAATTCAAAGGATCATCTAACCAGAGAACTATTGATGTACAGACCTCGCTTAAGGAGGGGCATGTAGTCATAGCTGATGGTTACTAAAGCTATTTATGCTAATCACAATATATAGAAATGAGGATTTATTTTTATGAAACAAAATGTAAATATTAAAAAACTTACACCTGATGCTATTATACCAACTTACGGAACTGAATACTCAGCTGGTGCAGACCTTTATTCGGGTATGACAGAAGCAGTCACTATAAAACCTGGCACAACTGAATTCATCAAAACAGGTATTGCCATGGAGATACCCGCTGGTCTTGTTGGTCTTATTTATGCAAGAAGCGGTATGGCATGCAAAAAGGGTGTTGCTCCTGCCAACAAAGTAGGTGTTATTGATTCTGACTACAGGGGAGAGATAATAGTTGCCCTACACAACCACTCTGATGCTGCTGTTACTATAGAACCAGGTGACAGAGTTGCACAGATTGTACTTGCTCCTTATATAACAGCTGCTTTTAATGAAGTGCAGGAATTAAGTGATACAGTTCGTGGAGATGGCGGATTCGGTTCTACAGGAACTAAGTAGGAATATTGTTGTTTAGCACACATTCTTAGCGTACGGACGACAGCATATATGAGGAAAGCAGGTGTTCATACATCAACGATGCCAGAAGCTTCAATTGGATATTTCTAAGACTTTTCATATA